>Ga0265298_10003324_pt1 | contig 21384 bp, 11 predicted proteins | sample AusTroGonzalo_MG_3_FD_193486 | JGI IMG/M metagenome (GOLD analysis project Ga0265298, IMG submission 193486) | Bovine rumen microbial communities from tropical cattle in Woodstock, Queensland, Australia - Gonzalo_01 | ecosystem: Host-associated > Mammals > Digestive system > Stomach > Rumen ...
CCAAGGTCGACACTACGGGATGCTTCCGTCTGAACATCTTGCCCTTCTACGGCAAGGGGCGCATAGCGCTGATGCTCAATAAGCAGAGCATCGAAGAGTTGGGGCTCACGAAAGGTGGAGTCGATGCCCATAACTTCCGCTGGAATACCGTTCGCAGGCCGTTGTTCCTGTTAGGTAAGCGCATTGAACCCCTCAATCAGTACTCGCCACTGCCCAAGAACTACGACTACTACGAGACGGCGGCACTTGTCGATCCCATCGAGCGCGATATGTTCCGCTATGGTTTCATGGCTGTTCCGAACGATAATAAAGGTAGGCTGATCTACTACGATGCCGTCAGCCAGACCTATGTGCTGCCTGAGGTGCTGAAAAAGACGCGCCGTTCCTGGAGCGACTTTCGCGACGTGAATCCCGTCTGCGTCATGGATGTCAAAGACATGATGACGTGGCTGTCAAACATCTTCGGCGACATCAGGGACTTCAAGTACCGTGAAACGACGCCATACAGCGGAGGTGGCGTTGTCACCAGACTGAACAAGTACTTCGGTCATTTGGCTTTAGAGGATGCAAAATGGCTGGACGACGAGTTGGGAACGACAGACTACAGTGCTGAGGTGCAACGCAATCTTTCGCGTACCGAAAGCGAATATCACATCGACGAGAACGCCCATTTTGAGCGTCTTAACGAGCTGCTCTACATCTTCGGGCTGGACGGCATGAACAGCACTTTCGTAAACGCCGGCCTGACGGGCGGACAACCAGCCTACTCCTTTGCGACGGGCGACCCTAACCAGCTGCCCGTTGGAGTGCGTTTCTTCCCCATCAACGAGAACTTCAAAACGTTGCGGCTCTATGCTGATACTGACAACCGCCGACTGACCTATCAGCGGGGACGCTATCATGAAGCCGTCATCAGTTATAATCCCGAAAAAGTAAAGAATAACGACTCACCGTTGACATCAATTTTCAACTTCATTACCGATAGCCTCTACGACGACTCCCACCCGCTGCCCGACTTCCTCGGCTTCCGTATCAACTTTCAGGGCTTGAACGAGCCTGCGGAGTTCTTCTGTCCTGATTATGACTGGGAGCCTAAACCTAATGAGACCGATTACCGCCGCACGGTATATTGGAATCCGCAAATGACCACCGACCCTGAGGGTCGTGCCCATCTGGAGTTTTTCAACAACGGTTTTAGCGAGCGTTTAGCCGTATCGGCTGAAGGCATCACTGCTGACGGACAACCTATCACCACGCGCCCATGAGACTGCTACTGATGACACTTGCCATGTTGTGGGGCTTTGCCTGTCCCTTAGCGGCGCAACAGTCGCTTAAGAAAGGACGTGTCAGTATGCAGACAGCCCTTAACGACTCCACATTCTTCAACGTTCGGCTGAGTTTCGAGGCTAGTAGTGAGGGCGTTCTGAAACTTGAGAGTGCCTACGTTACTAAACGCGGAAGCTTGAAGCGAATACCTTTAGAGACAACAGGGCTTCACTATGAGTTTGAAAAGATGTCGAGGACATCATTCGATTTCTCTGTGATATTCTCCTTCGACCGTCGCCGCTACCGGGCACAGGGACGTTATGCTCAGGGTGGTTTTGAAGGACCAGAGTGTACTCTACGCTGTATACCGATGCGGCTCAGTGACAGAACCTTACGCGAAAGCGAATATCAAGACTCACCGTTATGAAACATTTGCTGATAGTCATATTGTCGTTGCTATCATTGCCCTTGATGGCGCAACATGAGATGTTTGAGGCCACCGTAGTTGATGCGCAGACCTACGAGCCGCTCCCTTTCGCCAGTGTTTATGCCAGTCAGAAGTCATCGACCATATCCAATGCTGTGGGCGTCTTTTCCATCAAGTGTAGTCCAGCAGCTGTGCTTCGAATCAGCTATGTGGGGTACAAAACAATACATATCAAGGCTTCCGAACTGGGTGGAAGAGTTGTCTTGGAGCCATTGGAGAACCAACTTAAGGAGGTGATTGTAACCCCCATTGACTTGAAGGATTTCATTCACAAGACTACCAGTGAGACGCGACGCCAGCTGCGTAAAAACGAGAAGCGTAAGTCCAGTTTCTTCTACCGCCAGACTACTTTTGCCGACAGCACCTGCTTTGAGTTGATGGAGGCATTCCTCCAAGCTAAGTCGGCTGTTTTCCTGCGAGATTTGGCCCTACTGAAAGGTCGCTTTGCCGGCATACAGCCCGATAGTGTGCACCGTTACTCCTTTTGGACCAACTTCTTTATCGTCTCTGAACTGCCCATGCTGACACGCTATGGCTATCATGATAACATAGATGTAAAGCCTCTTGTGCGCAATTACCGTGATTTCTACGATGTGGGCTACGACATAATAGGCGACGGCGATGACCGCATTATAGCCATACAGTTCACACCAAAATCCCGTATGTTGGAAAGTATCCTCGCGGTGACACTCTACGTTAATGCGCATACTCACCTCCTGCAGAAAATGGAGGGTGAGGTGCGCAACGTCAACGTTGTTCATAAAGAATATGTAGTGGAAGAGGTGGATACAGGGAAGGTCATCAGGAAAATAGAGACCAATCAAGCCTCAACATTCCGCCTTACTGTCAACATGACTGAAGAACGTGGCTTCCTGGAAGTACAGTCTGTCTACGTCGACCAACAGTTCATGCGTTACGGCAAGTGCATTAATACCCGCTCCATCATGTTCAACGTGGACGGTATGGAACTTACTGGCGAAGGGCGGAAAATTTGGAACTACGGCGACCTGCATGACTATGTCAGGGAGCAAGGCTATGACCAGCAGTTCTGGCATGACAACGAAATAGTGCGCCGAACGCCCGTCGAACAGCAGGTCATGGAACTCTTTGAGAATCAGAACCTCTTCGGGATGTTTGAGTAGTAATTTTACGACAGTCCCTCAATCTCACCGTCAACAATGGTGATACGCTCGGCCTGCGGACTCTTGGGCAGTCCTGGCATACGGAGCATGTCGCCAGCAATGGCTACAATCATCTCGCTGCCGCAGTTCAGAATGATGTCGCGGATGCGAATGGTGAAGCCCTCGGGCGAGCCGTAGCGGGTACTGTCGGCGGTAAACGAGTATTGCGTCTTGGCAATGCAGACGGGGTAGTGGCGGATGGCCTCGTCGTTGGCAAAGGTTTCGCGGATGGCCTCCAATCGCTTCTTACCGGTTTTGGTAAGCTCCATAGCGGCAGCGCCGTAGATGCGCTTGCAGACCTTCTCGATTTTGCCTTCGATGGTGTCGTTGCCTGGATAGGTGAAGTGGATGGGAAGGGGCTGTATGCGCTCGATGGTGCCGACAACGGTCTGTGCCAGCTGCACGGCTCCGTCGCCACCCTTGAGGAACGCCTCGTTTACGGCGAAAGCCACGCCCAGATCCTCGCAGTTCTTGCGTATAATGTTAATTTCGTCGTCGACGTCAGTTTCGTGGCGGTTCAGCGTCACTACCACGGGTTGTCCGAATCCCTGCATGTTGTTGATGTGGCGGTTCAGGTTCTTCAGACCCTCGCGCAGCCCTTGGGTATTAGGCTCCTTGATGTTTTCAAGGGCTACGCCGCCGTGCATCTTGAGTCCCTGTGTAGTGGCCACGATTACCACGAGCCGCGGCTGCAGTCCTGCCTTTCGGCACTTGATGTCGAAGAATTTCTCAGCTCCGAGGTCGGCACCGAAGCCTGCCTCGGTCACCACATAGTCGCCATAGGTCATTGCCATCTTTGTGGCTATGACGCTCGAACAACCATGGGCGATGTTGGCAAACGGGCCGCCGTGGATGAAGGCTGGCGTGTTCTCCGTCGTCTGTACGAGATTAGGCATCAAGGCATCGCGCAGTAGCACGGTGATGGCTCCTGCCACCCCAAGGTCGCGCACTCGGAAAGGCTGTCCGTCTGATGTGATGCCCAGCACAATGTTCTCTATGCGTCGCTGAAGGTCTTCTTCGCTAGTGGCTAAGCAAAGGATGGCCATCAGTTCGGATGCTGGCGTAATGTCAAACCCCGTTTCCGATACTACACCGTCGCCACGCAGTCCTGTCACCACGTTGCGCAAGGCACGGTCGTTGACGTCAAGCACGCGCTTCCAGTAGATTTCGCGCAGTGAAAAGCCCTCCTTACGGTGCTGGTAGATGTGGTTGTCGAGCAGGGCACTGATGGTGTTATGGGCCGAAGTCACGGCGTGGAAGTCGCCTGTGAAGTGCAGGTTGATCTTCTCCATTGGCAGCACCTGGGCATAGCCGCCACCAGCCGCACCGCCCTTGATGCCAAAGCAGGGACCCAACGACGGCTCTCGCAGCGCCACTACCGCCTTCTTGCCAATCTTGTTAAGGCCTAAGGTCAGGCCGATGCTGACGGTGGTTTTGCCGATGCCTGCTTTCGTTGGGCTGATTGCCGTTACCAATATCAGGCGGCTCTGTTTCACTTTTTCCTCGTCAATCAGCCTGATAGGTACCTTGGCCATGTAGCGTCCGTAAGGTTCTATCGTCTCAGGGTCGATACCCAGTTGGGATGCAATGTCGCCGATGGGCTGTAACTCACATTCCCGCGCAATCTGTATGTCAGTTTTCATAATTCTGTTGTTTTAAGTATAGTCGGCTGCAAAATTACCGTTTTGTTTGCTGACTGCCAAGAAAAATGGGAAAAAGTTTTGCTTGTTCCGTTTTTTTGCGTACTTTTGCAGCTCTAATCCTTAAAAATCAGATAAAACAATGAACGAAAACGACAACAAGCAGCAGGGACTGCAGATAGAACTCTCGCCCGATGTGGCGCAGGGAGAGTATGCTAACTTCGCCATCATCACTCACTCTTCGAGCGACTTTGTGCTCGACTTTGCTCGTGTATTGCCTGGTGTTCCCAAGGCCGCAGTCAAGAGTCGCGTTATCCTTGCTCCTGAGCATGCTAAGCGTCTTCTCGCTGCCCTGCAGGAGAACATTATGCGCTATGAACGTGAGTTCGGACAGATCAAGATTCCCAATCAGGAACCACGTACCATCGCTCCGTTTGGAACCAATAAAGGAGAGGCTTAGCCCCTCCTTTTTCTTATGTACGTTGTCGAAATATCATCTGGCTCCCTCCTCTGCAGAAAGTTTTAGCGATGCTCTTGTTTCTTAACTCTCGGTAGGAGAGGCTTGCGTATTTTGAATGAACTGCGTTGGTGTCAAACCCGTCTTTTCTTTGAAGGTTCGTTGGAGGGTGGTTCGGTCGGCAAATCCGCAGTATTGCGCGATAGCGTCGTTGCTCCAGTCTGGGTGTGCCTTCAGCTGGCGCTTGGCTTCTTCAATGCGAAGGTCGGCTAGCCAGGGGTTAAACTTCTTGCCTTGTTGGCTAAGCCATGCTGACAATAGGTATTTTGGAATGCCCATTTCGGCAGCAGCGATAGGCTGCAAGATGCCACTTTTCAAGTAACCACCGCGAGCCGTCCACTGTTCTACCGCTTGTTCTACGCGTTGCATCTTCTCGAGTGAGAAGGTGGTAGTAGTTTTTGTCTCTTCCTCAGCGTTCTGCTCGGCAGCCAGAATCTTGGCAGGAGTCGAACTACGGGCATAATAACAAAAGCTGTCAATGAAGTAGGGTATGCCGAGGTACACGATGAAACTGCCGGCCAACAGCCATTTGGAGGTGGCGAAGATGACTATGGGAATAAAGAAAGCCATTACCATTAGTGCTATGATACTCAGCCGCATCCACTGCAGCTTGCGGCTCATGTCGCTGTCATAGTAATTGTCCATGTCTACCTGCATGTTGCCCAGATTGGTGAGGTGGCGGTAGAAGTAGTATCCCTGCATGGCGATGTAGCATCCGCTGCCTATCTTCTCAGCTATGCGTAGCTCGTAAGTGTCGCATGGCAGAGCTTCTCCGCCCTTCCATACGGCTATGACAATCAATGCCATCGTTACTGCCCACGCCAAACCTCCAATCCATTTGTCCCACGGGTTGAGTCGTCCTTGGCGCTGCATCAGTAGAATGGAAAGCGAGAATGCCCAAGATGCGGGAATGAACAGCGTCAGATTAAGCATTACGCCCTGAGTGATGCCCATCGCGCGTAAACCTAATAATAATTGTAGCAGGAATTGGAGTGCCACGATGGCTGTTCCGCAGACCATTAGACGACGAACAAGATGTAACACGCCATTACCGCCGTCCTTCTTATCTTGCGTACGACTAGAGGTCGGGCGTATTCGGAGTGTCAGCAGCTTCAGCATGAGTAATGCCATCACTACAAAGGAGGCAAATTGCATTTCTTCTAGCGTCATCGATTTCTGCTATAATTGGTCTACTAATTCGTTTTTTCGGGTGCAAAGTTATACATAATTCCTAAAATATTGACATTTTTTTGTGACTATTTTTCGAATTGTCACACTAAATTGTAGTTTTTGTCACATATTTATTGTGATTGTCACACTTATTTGCTACCTATTTATGTAATTTTGCACCCGAATTTAAATATCAACCATAAACCAACCATTTTAAAAAGTTATGTTGAAAAAAGTATTATTTGCTGTAAGTTTATTGGTGCTCGCCGCTTGTTCGAGAGATGTCGATCTTTATGAGGAACCGGTCAATCCTAATTCCACCACAGCCGAAGACATCAAATCGCATTTTGAAAGTATCTTCGGTTTTCCTTTTAATCCGAATCAGGACTGGTCAATGATTAACAGTGGTGAGCTGGCCATTAAGGCTAATTCTTCTGTGAAGAAGGTGCAAATCCTCGTTGATTTGGATGTTACTTCTGAGAATTCTGAGTCGTGGGAAACTCCGAATGAAATGAGAGTGCTCAATGAGAAGGTTCTGAACGGCCAGACTTCTTTCTCGATGAAGTATGATGCTCCCAAGGTGAATCGTGGTCTTTATGTGGCTTTCACTACCGATGAAGGTTTTGTGTTGCGTAAGGTGGAGGGAAATAGCGTGTCTATCGACGATCCAGCAAGCTCTCGTATGACCAGAGCTGCAATCAAGTATCCCCTGCCGACACGTAAATTCGCCATTGACTCGATATATGAGTCGTATGGTTCCCAGCGTGGCTATCTGGCAACTGGTGTTACGGAGTACCTCTATGACCTGGATTCACTTGACTATCTTGAGTTGAAGATGACGGCTGGTATCCCTGATTATTCAACGGATTTCAAGCAGATGTTCCGGGAATATGTGTTCTCTACGTTCCCCAATGGAAAAGACAAGAATGGCAAAATGTATGATAACCTTCCGAAGGTGAAGGCAAGCGGTATCTTAAACAGTTCTGCATATCCTGTCACCACCGAAGGCAAGCCCGTTGTCGTAACGCCGGTTTACAAGTGCGACCATCCTACGCAATATGGTCATGAGGTATGGTCTTCAGATTTGTACTATTATTATTATAAGGATGGTGAAACTTATGTTGCTCCGGACGACACTGTAAAGTTCCTCCAGAGTCTGCCTAAATTCAAGGCTGTTAAGTTTAACATGGCTTATGAATTGGCAGAGGATGATGTTATTTCGAAGAAGGGCTCCTTTGTTTTGCTGTACTACGGAGACAAGAAAGTACTGGAGAAAGGTGACTTGGGTAGCGTGGAGTTCCCCGCAGGTTATAAGATTGGTTTCATGATTCGTGCACAGACCCCGGCTGAAGGTGGTAAGAAGCAGGGTGAAATCTATGGTGACGGCCGTTTGAACAATGGTATCAACCATGACCAGAAACGTAACTTCAAAACATCGAATTTCGGTGACGACGCTCCGCGTGTTGCCTGGATTAATTTTAATGGCCGACTGCTGATGTGCTGGGAGTCGGGTACCGACAGAGACTTCAACGACATCATCTTGGATGTTGATGGTGTGAAGGGACCCAATCCGCCGTATAATCCTACCTACAATTCATACACCCTGTGCTATGAGGATACGGAGCTGGGTGACTACGACCTGAACGACATAGTGATCTATATGACCAGAAAGGACGAGACAACCGTGGAGTATAGCCTGCAGGCATGTGGTGCATGGGATTCGCTGTTCGTGGAGAATATTAATGTTGCTCCCATTTATGGTCATGAGAAGCCCAATGCTACGGAAATCCATTATCTGTTCGGAAAGACAACGACAAAGACGTTTATCAATACCGAGAAGAATGGTGAGAAGTGTACGCCCATCACAGTGACAAAGACTGTTGATAAGAGTTTTACCTTTGCTGAGATTGACAAATTGCCTTACATCTACGATGCCACCACCGGTAATACTGTCTATTTGGCAACGAAGGGTGACGGCCCCCACGCAGTCATGATACCTGAGAAGTTTATGTATCCTTTGGAGAAGATTCCTGTTCATAAGGCTTATGCACGCTTCCCCAAATGGGCTTCAGAGGATGGCGGTAACGAATACATCACCTCTACTAACTGGTATGAGGAACCTTTTAAAGGCCTGGTTTACACGTGGTAATGGAATAGGCGCTTTTAGTAAGCTTTCCCAATATCGACAGGGGCAGTCAATTCTGACTGACCCTGTTCTTTTTTTCTAATTCTATATTTATAAGGTTGTCATTTTGTCTCTACTCTTAGTAAATGTATGTTATATTAGTTATAGTTTATTAAAAAACTTTAATTGCAATATATTTTCTTCATTATATATTAGGTAAAATCGGAAAATAGTTGTACCTTTGCAGCCCGAATTGCGTTTATTATGATGGGCGCATTGCGTAAATAGCTGAATATAAACAAAATAATATATAACAAATAATTAAAATTAAAGTATTATGCCTACAATTTCACAATTGGTAAGAAAAGGCAGAAAGGTGATTGTCGACAAGTCAAAGTCACCCGCTCTGGACAACTGTCCTCAGCGTCGCGGTGTCTGTGTACGTGTCTACACGACAACCCCTAAGAAGCCTAATTCGGCTATGCGTAAGGTAGCCCGTGTTCGTCTGACAAATCAGAAGGAAGTTAACTCGTACATCCCCGGAGAGGGACACAACCTGCAGGAGCACAGCATCGTGCTGGTTCGCGGCGGTCGTGTGAAGGATCTCCCCGGTGTACGCTATCACATCGTCCGCGGTACGCTCGATACCGCTGGTGTTGCTAACCGCACCCAGCGCCGTTCGAAGTACGGAGCTAAGCGTCCCAAGGCCAAAAAGTAAAAACTGACCGGAGAAGGTCAGACGGCCAACCTTTTGAAAGTGAAAAAGTAAAAAGGTAAAAAAGAAAAAATCAAATCCGTTTTGCTGGAGAAAATGTTATAAAGGTTGAGTAAATACTCAAGAGCGAGTGTTGAAGAACGTGCAAGAACAGCCCCCAAGCAGACAAAAATCATTCAAAACAAAAAATGAGAAAAGCAAAACCTAAGAAGCGTGTGATCCTGCCGGATCCCGTGTTCAATGACAAGAAGGTGTCAAAGTTCGTGAACCACTTGATGTTCGATGGCAAGAAGTCGAAGTCGTATGAAATTTTCTACAATGCTCTCGACACTGTGAAGGAAAAAATGAAGGACAATGAGAAGTCTGCCCTTGAGATTTGGAAGCAGGCTTTGGACAACATCACCCCGCAGGTCGAGGTGAAGAGCCGTCGTATCGGTGGTGCTACGTTCCAGGTTCCTACTGAGATTCGTCCTGATCGTAAGGAGAGTGTATCGATGAAGAACATGATTCAGTTTGCCCGTAAGCGCAGCGGTAAGTCAATGGCTGACAAGCTGGCAGCAGAGATTATGGATGCATACAACAATCAGGGTGGCGCCTTCAAGCGCAAGGAAGATATGCACCGCATGGCTGAGGCCAACCGTGCTTTCGCTCACTTCCGCTTCTAAATAGTTTATAAGGTTAAAAGGTTTAAAGGATAAATAGAGAAAATGGCAAAACAAGATTTGCATTTGACGCGCAACATCGGCATCATGGCTCACATCGATGCCGGTAAGACGACCACTTCAGAGCGTATCCTGTTCTACACGGGTAAGACCCACAAGATTGGTGAGGTGCACGACGGTGCTGCTACCATGGACTGGATGGCTCAGGAGCAGGAGCGTGGTATCACCATCACTTCGGCTGCTACCACCTGCTACTGGGAGTGGAACAAGAACAAGTATAAGATCAACCTGATTGACACTCCGGGACACGTGGACTTCACCGCTGAGGTGGAGCGCTCACTGCGTGTGCTCGATGGTGCTGTGGCTACCTATTCGGCTGCTGACGGCGTTCAGCCTCAGTCTGAGACGGTTTGGCGTCAGGCTGACAAATACAACGTGCCCCGCATCGGCTATGTCAACAAGATGGATCGTTCAGGTGCCGACTTCTTCGAGACCGTCCAGCAGATGAAGGACATCCTCGGAGCCAACCCTGTTGTCATCCAGGTGCCTATCGGTGCTGAGGAGAACTTCAAGGGTCTGGTTGACCTCATTAAGATGAAGGCCATCCTGTGGCACGACGAGACAATGGGTGCTGAGTACGATATGGAAGATATTCCCGCCGACCTACAGGATGAGTGCGACGAGTGGCGTAACAAGTTGCTCGAGGCTGCTGCTGAGTATGACGAGGCGCTGATGGAGAAGTATTTTGATGATCCCGCTTCCATCACGGCAGAGGAGATTATCGCTGCTATCCGTAAGGGTACCATCTCGCTGGCTTGCACGCCCATGCTCTGTGGTTCTTCGTATAAGAACAAGGGTGTTCAGCCCCTGCTTGACTACGTTTGTGCCTTCTTGCCCGCTCCTGTCGACACCGACGTCGTGATGGGAACCAACCCCAACACCGAAGAGGAAGAGGGTCGCAAGCCTTCTGAGGACGAGCCGACAGCTGCTCTGGCATTCAAGATTGCTACCGACCCCTATATGGGCCGTTTGGTGTTCTTCCGCGTCTACTCAGGTTCTGTGAAAGCCGGTTCTTACGTCTTCAATCCCCGTTCGGGCAAGAAGGAGCGTATCAGCCGTCTGTTCCAGATGAACTCAAACAAGGAAATCCCCATGGAGTCAATCGATGCTGGCGATATCGGCGCAGGTGTAGGCTTCAAGGATATTCGCACTGGTGATACTCTTTGCGACGAGGACAAGCCCATCGTGTTGGAGTCGATGACCTTCCCCGACACCGTGATTTCTATCGCTGTGGAGCCGAAGTCTCAGGCCGACGTTGCCAAGCTCGACAACGGTCTTGCCAAGCTGGCCGAGGAAGATCCCACTTTCACCGTTCGTACCGATGAGCAGAGTGGTCAGACCATTATCTCGGGTATGGGTGAGCTCCACCTCGATATCATCATCGACCGTCTGAAGCGTGAGTTCAAGGTTGAGTGTAACCAGGGTAAACCCCAGGTGAACTATAAGGAAGCTATCACCAAGACCGTCATGAACTATCGTGAGGTCTACAAGAAGCAGTCGGGTGGTCGCGGTAAGTTCGCTGACATTATTGTCAACGTTGGTCCCGTGGATGACGATTGGGATATCGCCAAGGATGGCGGACTGCAGTTCGTCAACGAGGTGAAGGGTGGTAACATTCCTAAGGAGTTTATTCCCAGCATCCAGAAGGGTTTTGAGGCCGCTATGAAGAATGGTATTCTCGGTGGCTATCCAATGGATTCACTGAAGGTTGTTGTTGTCGATGGTTCGTTCCATCCCGTTGACTCTGACCAGTTGTCGTTCGAGATTGCTGCCCAGATGGCCTACAAGGCAGTCTGCGCTCAGGCTAAGCCCGTACTGATGGAGCCCATCATGAAGCTCGAGGTGGTAACACCTGAGGAGAACATGGGTGATGTCATCGGCGACCTCAACAAGCGTCGTGGTCAGGTCGAGGGTATGGATGAGGCTCGCTCTGGTGCCCGTGTCGTCAAGGCTAAGGTGCCCTTGTCAGAGATGTTCGGCTATGTAACAGCCCTGCGTACCATCACTTCCGGTCGTGCTACCAGTTCAATGGAGTACAGCCACCATGCACCGCTTTCGAGCACTATTGCTAAGGCTGTGTTGGAGGAAGTCAAGGGACGTGCCGACCTCGTGTAATCGACAATTTCACTATTTGACAATTTGACTATTGCGGTTGAGTTGTCAAATAGTGATAAAAATAGCGCTGTTGAGCAAATGACTCTTTAGCAGCGTAAAAAGTCAAATTGTATAATTATAAAATTGTAAATTAACAAAATGAGTCAGAAAATTCGTATCAAGCTGAAGAGCTACGACCACAAATTGGTCGACAAGTCAGCAGAGAAGATTGTGAAGGCCGTGAAGGCTACGGGTGCCATCATCAGTGGTCCCATCCCCCTTCCCACTCACAAGCGTATTTACACCGTGAACCGTTCGACCTTCGTTAACAAGAAGGCCCGTGAGCAGTTCCAGTTGTCAGACTTCAAGCGCCTGATTGATATCTACAGCTCGACGGCCAAGACCGTTGATGCTTTGATGAAGCTTGAACTCCCTAGCGGTGTTGAGGTTGAGATAAAGGTATAGGAATTACTACACTTTTGAAGAAAATAGGGTGAACGCAGGATTTTTTTCCTGCGTTCACTTGTTTTTTGGAAATAATTCTTTACCTTTGCGGCGTCAGTATAAGGGTAAAGTACCAAAAACTAATAAAATCTATCGATATGAGACGACTAACCAACACCCTATTATTAATTTTGTTGCTGTCCATGACTGCAGCAGCGCAAGATTTCAAACTATATTATGCGAAGAATGTGACTGACGTCACTCACTTCACTGATGATGTCGACGAATTGGCCAAGCAGCTCGATTGGAAGGAAGTGGCCAATAATGCTATTGACGGTAATCAGGTGGAGGCTTATAATCTGGTGCAGATGCTGTCGTCAACCCGTATGAAAGGACTGGCCGACCAGCAGCAGTTCTGGACGATGCGTGACCACGCCCTGCTGTGCTTTCGTATCAACGACGGCGCAGGCAATACGGGTGCCTACACTGCCGAGGTGGACTACGGTACTGATGCCGACGGCAATCGTATCAGGAAGACGCTCACTGTGAGCAAGTATTTCTTTGCCAACATGCCATTGCAGGTGAAGGACATCAAAATCAAGGTGTGGAGCAAACACGACAAGAAGGTCGAACATCCCATCACGTTTACCTATAGCAATTACGACTGGAACGACGAAAACCTCTATATCTTCCAGCTCGATCAGAAGCGTCAGTCGACAGGTGATACTTATAAAATGGAGTATGTGACTACCTATATGGACGACAAAGGTGAGTCACATGCCCAGACCACGCAGTTGGACTTGCGCGAGACCATGTTCCAGAGTTTCTACGTGCCCGACGGTCATACGCTGGCCGAAGTGTATTTCCTGAGTGGTAATGACAAGGAGGGTAACGTGAAGATGCGTCTAAATCTGGATGACTTGCACCCTGGCATCGACCTTGACTATCGCCTCGATTCCCCCACGCTGACCACCACCTTCGTGCTTGACAAACATGAGAACCGTGAGATGGTGAACTTCAACTGGTTGGGTACTGGACTGTTTGAGAAGTATGACACGCTCTACCTGAAGCTGTTCGATCAGAAGGCTGTCAACATCAGCAAGGCAACCATTAACATTCATCGCGTAGACGATAATGGCACGAAGGTTGATGACCCGGATTTGTGCTATCTCGGCTACGATCCCGATACTCGTCAGCACAAGATTCTGACCCACGGCCATCCGGCCTATATTGAGATTTTGTCACCCGGCTATCTGCCTACGTTGTTCCGCTACAAGGGTGCTGCCGAGGCTGGCTCCAAGATTGTTAACGAGAATTTGTGCTCGGCCAAACTCACCCTGCGTGCAGGCAACGTAAGTGCCAACCAGATAGCCATCAGCGACCAATATCTGCGCTATATCGACGACCTGCACGTCGTTGTTGCCCGCGATAACGTAGACTACACCGTTTGTGATATTCGTGAATATGACGTGGCTGCCAAGGCTTCGGTAGACACGCTGGTCTATATGGACAATGGTGGCAACGACTATCCCAAGCTCTATAATAACAATCCTGTCGACCGCTTTGCACAGTTGGAGGTGGTATTTTCGAGCCCCAAAGGCGGTAATAACCCCATGTGCCAGCTGACAGCCACCGAACTGTCGAACAAGACGAAGCATACGGCCACCAACCAGGAGGTAAGTGTCGTGTCGGCAGCCGAGTTCAGCAGATTCAGCCGTGACTACTTCTTCCTGCGCATGTCGCTGGTCGACGTCGTGCCGCGTAACAGCATTTGTTCGCTTAGTCTGACGACGAAGGATGTGTCATATAATCAGTTTCCTAAGGTTCTAAATGTCTATTTTGATTCTGAGGATCAGAAGAAGGCCGCAGAGGGTAAGACTGCGGAAGCCACCACCACCAAAGATCCCAGTAAAGACGTGGCCAAAGCCGACCAGGAGAGCCAGCTCGGTCTTTCGTTCCCGCCGACGTTCAAGTTTAACCTCGGCCCGTTTAAGATGAAGACCGGCCTGACGATAGACATTACGAAGCAGGTCATCAACTTGTTTCTCAGTGGCAGCATCAACTCGAACGATGACAAGGATAAGGACCCGACAGACAAATATAGCGACGCCCGTAAGAATGCCAAGAACGTGTCGAACTGGAATTACACGAAGGTGAACACCAAGAAAAATCCAGAGACAGGTGAGGGTGGCAAGGAAATAGGCTCCCTCAGCTTCGCAGAATCTAAGTTGAAGTACGAGGACTGGGTGTTGAAGGAGTCGGGAAGCATTTTCGACGTGTCGGCTCCCCATGTCGGTTTCTACTACGGCGGCGGTTTCAAGATAGCCTTCCAGGCTCCCATGTCAGCCTTCTCTCATACTCAGCTTCAGGAAGCCTCCCTTTTTGTCGAGGGTGGTGCCGGCATGATGTGGTCGCCGAAATCTACCAGTGGTGCTATGGCTGATGCCATCGAGGGACTCTCCTACATCGGACTGGTTCCCGATGTCGGTTTGGTGGTTGATGGCAATTTGAAAGTTCAGGCTGGTCTCAAGTCATTTGACAACAAGATGCAGTCCACGATGTCTGCCAAAAATATGGGAATGTTCTTCGACTGCACTCTCTCGGCGCGTATCGGTGCTTGGCTGACGGTACGTACGCCGCAGACCTGTCTGGGCGGTTTCCAGTTTGGTCTGCGTGCCGGTGCCAAGGCTGCCATTCAAGGTGGTATGGCCGTGTCGCTCGACGGTGATGAAGGTGGTGGTGGCGGTCGCTATATGATGATCGGTATTTTTGAACTCTTTGCTCAGCTACGCGCGCTCATCTTCCATTGGAATGCCTCTATCTATGCTCGTGCGGGCAAGCAGTGGCTCTTCCCCAACGACGACCACAACCCCTACCACAAAGATTTCCCCTACTGGCTGAAAGATTCCAAGACGCGCACCATAGCCAACAGCTTCCGTCCCCTGCGTGTGCCAGCTCCCAGTGAACTGGGAACGGCACTGGTGACCGATATTGCCTGTGATGCCAACCCTCACTTCATCGATGAGAATCACATTGTGTATAACGATTTGGGTAAGCCCTTCGACTACAATGATGACAATGTGACCATCCTCAATTTGGAGGACAATGCCAAGCAAATCATTTCGCCCACTGGAACAGCGGCCACTCAGCACATGCGCTCAAAGCGCGGCACGCCTGAGGTAGTGGTCTATCAGCAGATGGTACAGACGGTCGACAATGACGAGGTGAACGACAAGAATGCCGTGCGCAAGAACCTCGAGATACAGAAGCATACTAAGATTGTGAGCTCCATACACAAGAGTAACGGCGATTGGCAGCAGATAGACGTCACTACCGACGACGGATACATTGACCAAACCCCCGTTGTAACTATCCAGGACGACGGTAAGGCAGCCTGCGTTTACCAGCACGGACAGATGCAGCTCGTCGACGAGACGGTGTCGGAAGACTCCGCCTTCAATCACCGTCTCGTGGGGCAGTTGATGCTGCGCACCTTTGACGGTACAAAGTGGGGCGAGCCTACCCGTCTGTTTGATATCGATATCGACCACCAACCCACGCAGTACGACCTCTTCATGCGTAACGACACCGTGCTGGTGGGTGTCAACATGACCAATCAGATACAGAACAAGATAGAATTCCAATACGCTTCGAAGCCTTTGCACTCCACAACCGTGACCTATGTCGACGAACCCCTGCAACCCTTGAACTTTTTCATGAACCGTGTGGGACAGAATGCCGTCATTGCCATACTCTATGAACAACCCGACTCCACCCGCGAGGTGTTCGTTAAAACTCTTGCCATGAATGGTTTGGGCGACGGTCTCTCAGGTTGTGACCTTGGGCTTGGACAGAGCATGCCCGACCGTGTGAAGATTATCTGCGACCGTGGAGATGACAATGCCAACGACTTCGCTGTGCTGTGGACAGAGACCAACAACATTGTGCGCGACGCCGCCGAGGGCAACAGTGCCAATCGCAATATGGGTACCGTTCTCAACGCATCCCGTATCCATCTGTCGAGCACACCCTCAGTCACTTATCCTCTGACCATGGGCTCCGATCGCGACAGTCTCTTCCTAACCGACTTCGACGGTATTCTCAACGACGACCGCATCGAGGTGATCTATACCCTGAGTGACATCAACAGCGGAAGTGCCATCATCCTGCGCAACGAGAAGTACTTCACCAACAGTTTCGAAGCCGACGTGGCCTACACCCGTGAGGCACTCCTTGGCAGCAAGGAACTGCCAGTCAACGTTACCATACGTAACACCGGTACCTCGGCTATCAATTCGGCCACAGTGACCATTAACGGCGATGATATTCCCGTTGAGAACGCCTTCGTCATGCCTCTCGAAGAGAAGGTCTTCGTTGTAAAGTACCCCATCCCTGAGGGTTTCGACGGCTATATGAACAGTAGCGTGGAAGTGACCTACAACAACACGTTCAAGAAAGAGTCGCGAGCTGCCAAGGGGCGTCGTAAGGCGGTGAACCTACGTCGACAGTTCAAGACCTTCAACGCTGAGCGTGTGTCGGTTGCCGACATCGACTGTAAGGTCATCGGCCACACGATCGAGGATGGCGGTGCTAACACCGTACTTGTAGAACTAACCGATCGTTCTTCACGTGGACTGATGCCTGGAATGGGCGTTCTTCTGGGCTTCTACCCCCATCCTGGTATGAAGGAGACGCTTACAGGTCAGGCCCAGACGTTGGTCAGACCAGAGGATTTTGTCACTATGGGCGCAGTCAAGAAAGCCTATGCTACCGCCTATGTCAGCGGTATCACTGAACCTGTGTCGGCCTATATCGTTCCTCAGATCGTCGACCTCGGCTCCAACGGGCTTGGCAGTGAGTATGTCACCAATGTACGTAGCCGAAGTGCTGCCTCCTACGTCAACCTCTTCCCCAGCGCCGATCCCACAAAGATTGTGCGTCCTGTTCCCAGCAAGGAACCAGAGGGACACCGCGTCAAACTCACATCCCGCAACGACGGTGTGATGCTCTCCAACCTTGAGGCCGGTGACGACGTGCGCGTCTTCAACACACAGGGCTTCATGGTTTACAAAGGCATTGCCGACGGCTCTACGCTTTTCATCCCGCTTGCCGAGCAGGGCATCTATGTGCTCAGTGCAGGCAATGAGATTTTCAAGTTCATCTTTTAATACCACTGTTATATGAAAGCAATAGCAAGACAATGGGCACTGACCCTCCTCGCACTGTTGATGTCGGTGGCAGTCTACGGACAAACATGGAACGACTACCGTGACAAGACATGGGACCATACCAAGGCTGGCGATTTCTGGTACGACATGCTTACTATCGAGACACCTGAGCAGTTGGCACAGTTGTCGTGGCTCGTCAACGAGCAAGGTGAGACGTTTGAGAACAAAATCATCATCCTTAATGCCGACATCGACCTTCACAAGGAGGTCAATGGCAAAAGGGTGCGTTGGATACCTATTGGTTCCAAGAACAACAATGTGTTCAAGGGCCTTTTCGTTAGCCAGATCGAAACATACGTTATCGATGGGGATCGAAACACGACGCATACCATCTCGGGAATGTATGTCGAAGCCAGCGGCAGCATCGCTTACGTCGGACTCTTCGGCCATTGCCAGGGTTTCCTTGGCTATTTTACCTTGGATAGCCCCGAGGTTAAATTTTCTCTTTCTCAAGGCTACTGGCAGAATATCGGCACCGTATGTGGAATGCTCGATGGCTCCTCCCACACTGCCTATGTGCGAAAAGGCGATTATCAGCACAATACCCTGCCTTGTGGTATCCGTGGTGTCACGGTCAGGAATGCCAAGGTTACCGTCCAAGGAACCGACTATGGTGCTCTTGGTGGTATCGTCGGCCTGTGTAAGGGCTATGGCGTGAGCCACTCCACCATGACGGGTACTATCACTACCAATGGCACCATCTCCACCGGCGGTGTGGTGGGAATAACGGAAGCTTATACTATAGGTGAGACGACGACCACTCCTGGCATTACCGACTGCACGGTGAATGCCACCATCAATAGCTTTTCCAACAACTCGGTGGGCGGCATTGTCGGCGACGCTAAGAATAGGACGGTTGTGAATGCTTGCTCGGCTATGGGGACCATCACCAATCAGAGGGGAAAGACCGGCGGCATCGTCGGCGTGATGGAGGCAGGCACTACTGTCAGCGGCTGTGCCTGCACCGCAACCATCAAAGGCACCGAAAATGTAGGAGGCATCGTAGGCCTTATGCAACAGGCCGCCAGCGGTACCTCTAAGGTGGAGCACTGTGCCTACAGCGGACATATTGATGCATCGGTAGCCACTTATGCCGGTGGTCTTTGCGGCAAGATGGAGTGGGAGAAGAACGAGCACATCACCGACTGCCTCTTTCTCGGCACCATGAGCATGCCGGACAACAAGGCCAACTGTAATGCCACTGTCGGCTACAACACCAAACCGATTGAGACCGTATCGATGTGCTACTACGACAAAAACCTTTTTGGTGGGAATGTGGCACCAGGCCTTGACTCTCACGTTACTTGTGTAGGACTTACCACCGCTGAGCTCACGTCGGGTGAGCAAAGCGATGTGCCGTTCCTGACGGTCAGTAGCGGCGATGCCGGCTTCACGCTGACCGCAGGTCGTTACCCAACAGTCTTTAGCAAGGCACTGTGGGCTGGCTACAGCATTTTCAATGACTATACCGGCGGTGAAAGCTGGAATGCCCTCTTCGCCAAGCAGCGCATGGAGAACGTCAACTACCAGGCCGGTGCCTGGCTCTGTTCGCTGCCGGCCATCCTGGGGCGCGGTGACGTGGCCTACGACTTCGTGTCGACGGTGACGGCCAGCAACCAGAATCAGAACATGACCCTCGACGACGGGCGCACCCTCAGCTTGCAGAGTACTGTAAGTTTTGCCGATGCCCCCTGCATCAGGGTGAACGGCAAGACGGCCACCGCCATCGGTCAGGGCGATTTCCTGATGTCCATCGTGTTGACCACTGGTGTTAGTGTCGTTAACTACGACCGTCCGGCCCCTGTCGGCGGCACCAAGCAGCTGCTGCTGAATGCCGCCTACGGCAAACCTTGGGACGGCAGCGTGGCCACCACCTTGGAATGTGGCAACGGTACAGCAGAGGATCCCTATATCATTCGCAACGGTGCGCAGCTGGCCTATGCAGTGACCAACAACAAAGAGGGCAAGTTCTACGAACAGCTCTGCAACATCGTCCTCAACGAGGGCTTGATCGTAAACGCTGACCTCGTCGCTAGTGCCCAGCGTAAGAAATGGGTGACGACGACGACCTGGGCTGGTCACTACGACGGTGCTGGCCACATCATCTACGGTGTATTCCTCGATGCCGACGATACGTCGCTCTTCGGCGACGTGGGTGTCAATGGCGAGATTTCCAACGTCGGCATTGCCGAGTCGGTGATGATGCGTGGAGGTTCTGGTATTCTGGCCCATAATGTTGACGGCCACATTGTCAACTGTTTCGTGCAGGGAGTGTCGAAAATAATCTGTCCACTTACATCGATAAGAAGTAAGACCTACGGTATCAGCCGTGCTGGTGGTATCTGTTCCACGGTGGGGCTGAATAATCCAGATGCCGTGGTGGAAGACTGTCTGACGGCCTTGTTCAATGGGTATGCTTACAGTGACTACACCCCCTTCGTCAGTCTTGACGAGAGGAACCGAGGCGTGGTGCGCAACTGTTTGTCAGTAGTGCCAGTCTACTATGCCAATACCGATTGGACTGACTTTAACTTCAGCGCCGAAGGCCATAATTACATCCGCGACTGCTATTGGCTCAAGGGCTACGAACCGTCGGCCACCGGCCAGACGCTCGACGAAATTGGTCAGGCTTTGAGCCGCCGTAGCTGTTGGCAGTGGAGTAGGGGGTATTTCCCCATGCTCAAGACATTTGCTGAGTCCGATATTGCCAAATTAATGATGCTCCCCGTACGTACTGACAAGGACTACGACAAGATGGACGTTTCCACCTGTCTGCTCGGCTTCAACCATCAGCTGGAGTTTGAACCGGGAGGAGCACAGTGGGAACTTATCAATAATAGTCGCGATTATGTGGATGCCGATGGCGACATGGGTATCATCACGCCCCAGACTGCTTCACTCGATCCCGCTTATATGTCACCGCCTACGTCGAGGCTTGTCATTGGCTTGGTGTTCCTTAAGGGCACACTCGGCCGCTCGTCTATCTATATCCCCATGCTGACCATGTCGTACGACGTGAGCCAGGGCATTTCTTTCGTCGATGACAATGCTCGTCAGGCCTGCCTGCAGGCTTTCGATAGCGACGGCAACGGCTGGCTGTCACTGGCCGAGGTCAAGGCTGTCACCAGCGAGAAAGCACTGAACGCTTTCCAAACGCCGAGAGCTAAGTCTATCAGGCAGTTCCCCGAGTTCCGCTTCTTCAAGAACATTACCACGCTCACCTCGCAGCTCAATGGCCTTTCGTCGCTTGAGGAGGTGCAGCTGCCCTACGCCTTGAAGACGCTTGGTGCCGAGGCCTTCAAGGGCTGCGACCGGCTGAAGACTGTCACTATTCCGTTGAAACTCGAGGAGGTAAAGCCCCGTGCCTTCTATGGCTCGTCGGTCGATAATATCAGGGTCGACTTGTTCAATACCAATTTCGTCGAACGCGACGGCATACTGCTGACCACCGATAACCGTCTTGTTGCCTATCCTAACGGCCGTAGTGGCGAGGAGTGCGTCGTTAGCGGTGTTGTCAGTGCTATCGACGATGGTGCTGTCTACAAGATCAGCGGTCTCCGGCGCCTCTACTTCGATACTTCCGACTATACCACCGTGCCGCAACTCAGCCCTGAAGGAATTGTCACCGACGACGGCTCCTTGATGGATGTCTACGTCAGCGATGCTACCGAAGACCAGAGCTTGATGGCTGCCTATAAGAAGAATGCGTCGTGGAACGCCTATGTGGAAGCCAAGAAACTGCATCTCTACTATCCCTTGAAGATCGATAGCCGTCTGGTCGTTACTGATACCGAC
>Ga0265298_10003325_pt1 | contig 21378 bp, 15 predicted proteins | sample AusTroGonzalo_MG_3_FD_193486 | JGI IMG/M metagenome (GOLD analysis project Ga0265298, IMG submission 193486) | Bovine rumen microbial communities from tropical cattle in Woodstock, Queensland, Australia - Gonzalo_01 | ecosystem: Host-associated > Mammals > Digestive system > Stomach > Rumen ...
CCAGTGCGCGGGCGATCATTTCAAAGATTCCCGCAGTGATCGCCAGCACGGAATATCCCATGCCCTGGATCATAAACCGGACAATGTTGACCAAAGCCAGCAGGAAGTAAAATGAGGAGTTGATCTTCAGGAAAAGGTGTGCATTTTCCTCGATAAATGCATCCGGCCGATCCATGAAAAGCCGGGAAAGTGCACCACCGAAAAGGAACAGCACTCCTGCCGCTACTACCGCATAGATAAAGCCGTAGAGAAGCAGCGCCTTCATCCCTTTCCCGATCCGGTCCGGACGACCGGCCCCGATATTCTGACCTCCATAGGTTGCTGCGGTATTTCCCAGCGCTTCATATGGACAACAGAAGAAAATGGATATCTTCTGCCCTGCGGTCATTGCCCCGACATAGATGGATCCCAGCCCGTTTACGGCTGTCTGCAGGATCACACTGCCGATCGCCGTGATGGAATACTGGAGTCCCATGGGAAGCCCCTGCATAAGAAGCTTTCCCACATGCGGGAAGGACAACTTTCCTTCCCCCGGTTCCATCTTCAGTACACGGTACCTCTTCTTCATATAAGCGAGACAGAGGAAACCGGATACGCCCTGGGAGATCACTGTAGCCCAGGCCGGTCCCGCAATCCCAAAGGGGTTCACAAAGATCAGATCCAGAATGATATTCAGCAAAGAGGAAATGATCAAAAAGTAAAGGGGCGTCTTACTGTCTCCCATAGCCCTTACCACACTGGCGCAAAGGTTATAGAGAAAGGTCAGAGGAATCCCCAGGAACAGGATAGATACATAGGTATAGGCTCCGTCATAGATATCCGAGGGAGTATTCATGGCCTGCAGGATATCGTCGCAAAAGATCAGCACGAGCGTTGTAACGATCGCGGAAAGACCTATCGAGGTCCATGCCGCGTTTGCCACGAAGCGGCGCATTTCACTGTAATCCTTTGCCCCGAAACGCTGGGCCACGGGAATACCGAAGCCCGCGCATATGCCGAGACAGAGACCGATGATCATAAAGCAGATTGCCCCTGTGGACCCCACCGAAGAAAGGGCGGAGGTTCCGAGGTACTGCCCGATGATCACGGTATCCACCATGTTATAAAATTGTTGAAACAGATTTCCCAGCAGCAGCGGCACAGCAAATCGAAGTATGTGCCGCGCCGGCGAGCCGGTTGTCATGTCTATAGTTTTCGCCATCGTTACATCCTCCGATGAAATGTACCGACATCAGAATCAGTCAATACTGAGATTATATATGCCCGGTCCGGCAAAACACAACCTCTTTCTTGCTATTCTGTACCCGATATTTTCCATGTTTTTTTCAATAGAACAGTCACGGATCAGGCTCCTCATACAGCCTGTTTTCCTTAATTCCCGGAGAATGTTACCGGACATTTACCACCTCCGCATCCACCTGCTCACGGAACCGCACATCATGCTCCACCAGAAGCATGGTGGGCTGGTACTCCCGGATCAGTTTCTCGATCTGCATTCTTGAAAAAACATCGATATAATTGAGAGGCTCATCCCAGATGTATAAATGCGCCGGCGTAATAAGGCTTGCGGCAATGAGGACTTTCTTCTTCTGCCCTTCGGAGAAATCCTCCATGGGTTTTACAAACTGCTCTCTTCCCAGATCCAGCTGGCGGAGCACTGCCAGAAGCAGGGTTTCATCCAAGTCTCGTTCTCTGCAGAATTCCCGCAAGGATCCATGCAGAAAAGATGTATCCTGGTTTACATAAGATATAGTCATTCCACCTGCGACTTCCAGGGTTCCCGATACGAGCAGATTACTCTGCAGTGAATCATCCTTCTCATTTCTTCCGATGTCTTTCACTTCAGTCACCCAGTTTTCTGCAGATTCACGGTCACACGGCAGAAATCCTGCCTTCTTCAGGATCGCAGAAATGATACTGGACTTCCCGCACCCGTTGGCTCCGGAAAGCACCACTCTCATTCCCCGTTTCACCTGAAATCTGAGTCCGGTAAAAAGCGGTTCCTCAGCACCCTCATACTGCAGTGAAAGATCCAATGCATGCACCAGAACCTCCTTATGAAAGGTGAGAGGATTCAGCTTCAGATCCGTCACCCGCTCAATATCCTGCAGGAGCCCTTCCTTTTCCTCGATTTCCCGGTCGATTCTCTTCTCGTATGCCTTCACCCTGGCCTGCATCTTCTTTGTCTTTGCGCCGATGTAGGCCCGGGTGGATATATTCCGGTCCGGCTCCTTCTTCGGATCAAAACCGATCTTTGTGTTCTCGTTCTTTTCCGCCCACCGGCTGCTCCGGTCCGCAGCCGCACGAAGTTTACCGATTTCCTTCTTATGCTTTTCATTTTCTGCCTCGGCAAAGGCATCACTCTTTTCCTTATTTTCCCACCATGAGGAGAAATTCCCGTTCTGTACTTCAATCGTTTTCCGGTTCAGTACCAGAACATGGTCGCAGACGTGATCCAGAAGATCACGGTCATGGGACACCAGGATAAATCCTTTTTTCTTTGCCAGGAAATCCTTCACGATATCCCTTGCCTCGCGGTCCAAATGATTTGTGGGTTCGTCGATCAGCAGGAATTCGTTCTCTGCCGCAAAGAGCACCGCCAGCATAACTCTGGTACGCTCACCGAAGCTTAAGGTTCCGAAAGGTCGGTAAAGACATTCTGCATCCATCCCGATCTGATTCATCTGTATAAGTACCTGCCAGGATTCCACCTCCGGTTTCCATTTGGCCATCAGCTCATCTGCCGTTTTCGAAAGATCATCCTCAGAAACAATATACGGAAAATAGTCAAACCGCGTACTTGCGGTTATGCTTCCCTCCGCCTTATACTCTCCCATGAGCAGGCGGAGCAATGTGGTCTTCCCTTTTCCGTTCCGTCCGATCATTCCCAGTTTCCAGTCCGTATCCAGATTAAAGGATACATCCTCCAGCACGGTATCCGCTGTCCCCTCATAAGAAAATGTGAGATTACTTACTTTGATCTGTGCCATACTTGATCACCACCTTTATATCTTTCCTCTTCCCCTCAGTTTTATTCACCTTGGAAAAAGGAATACTCTTCTTTACTTTTCGCATTTCATCAAAAACGATGTGTTCTCTTTTCTTTTTACCCATCGAATGCCCCCTTTCTACTCTCCGGATACTTCGTATCCGTCGATGTCGCGCCCCTCGGCAGATACATGTGCCAAAGGCACATGGTACGATACATATCACACATGGCTTCGTGCAAGCACGACCATGTGTGATATGTACCGTACACTTGCTTCGCATGTGCCTGCCTCGGGGAAACGCGCAAAAAAAGACCCGCCTTCATGCCGAAAGCGGATCTCATACTTCAAAAGAATTCCTCATTAAATGCAAAAACGAAAGTATGCCGAGAAGACCATACATAGTAATCGTCTGATGAAGGTGGTTCCCATGAAATAGGTAATCCGATCCGGCATACCAAAATCCCGGGAGGAAGAATGCAAATCATTCTCTTTCTCCGGTTACCTAGTCCAGCTAAGAACAGTTCTGCCTGATCAAACTACCGAATTTTATTAGCTCAACTAAGTATATTCTTCCGCCAAATCAAACTACCGAATTCTCATCACACCACCACCGCGCTTACCCGCGCGCCTTTCTCATCATTTTCGACTATGCTAACACGAAAAGTGTTTGTCGTCAACCGGAAAATCAAAGAGGCTCCCGAAGGAGCCCCTTTTAGTGATATTTATATTACTCAGCCTCGCCGCCGAATCTCTCATAAGCTTATTTTTGGAGATTTTCAGTCCCCTCTTCCCGATTGTGTTCTCCCGGCCAAACTGGTATAATGAAATACAGTTGTACATCATGTGACAGCAAAAAAATAAAGTATAATCGGGGAAAAGCGTATGAAGAAAATCATCGGTCGTGTCCTGATCATCCTGCCGGGTATCATCCTGCAGGTTGCCTGGTATTTCCTTTTTCTTTGGTTCGTCAATGATCTTTTAGGCGGACATCTGGGAGATATCCTGAACCTGATCTGCGGGATCCTGGCAGTTCTCTTTGTAACCAGTCTTGTCGCAAAACGGGATGAAAGCGCCTATAAGATGCTGTGGATCATCCTGATCGTGGCTCTTCCCATCCTGGGCGGCACCATGTATCTCATGCTGGGCAATAAAAAGACAGGAAAGAAACTGAAGCGAAAACTGACCCAGTCCTCGGAAGAGCTGAAGGCGGAATACTCCGAGGGAATGATCGGTCTTGCCGATGAGGCCGCGGAAAACATCCGGAAGATCAAGGAAGATGACCTCCGGGTCGGCCAGATCATCGGCCGTGTCAGCGAGTCCTCACATTTTCCTGTAGTTAAAAATGAAACGGCAAAGTATTACCGTTTCGGTCAGGATATGCTTCCGGATCTTCTGGAGGATCTGAAGAAAGCGAAGAAATATATCTTCGTGGAATATTTCATCATCGAGCGTGGAAAATTCTGGGATTCCATGGTGGAAGTCATGGCTGAACGGGTGAAGGACGGCGTGGACTGCCGGGTAATGTATGATGATTTCGGAAGTATAGCCAAGTATTCGGCGAAGGATATTCTGGAATTACGGAAAAAAGGGATCAAGTGCATACCCTTCAATCCCTTTTTCTCCCTTAAATCCCAGCTGAATAACCGGGATCACCGGAAGATCACCGTGATCGACGGCATGGTAGCCTACAGCGGCGGCGTAAACCTGGCGGATGAGTATATCAATGAAATTCATCCCTACGGCGTATGGAAGGATCTTGGCTTCCGTCTCACCGGAGAAAGTGTACGAAGCTATACCTATATGTTCGCCGAATTCTGGAACGCCTTCTCTCATGAGAAGATCCACCGGAGACTGTACGAGGCTCCGGATCTTAAGCCCGTAGAAGCGGAAGCAACCGACGGTTATGTGGTTCCCTACTACGATTCCCCCATGCGTGATGATCATACCAGCAACGAGCTCTATGTGGAAATGCTCTCCATGGCCAAAGACTATGTATGGTTCTACACCCCCTATCTCATGCCGGGAGATGCTCTTTTTGATGCCTTCATCCGCGCGGCAAAGCGGGGCGTGGATGTCCGGCTCATCATGCCGGGAATCCCGGATCAGAAGCTGCCCGACCGACTGGCCAAGACCTATTACGAAGATCTTCTTCGGGGCGGAGTGAAGATCTATCTCTACACTCCCGGCTTCGTTCATGCCAAGGCCTCCCTGGCCGATGATGTGATTGGAACCGTGGGAACCGTTAATCTGGATTACCGCAGCCTGTTCCTGCACTTTGAGTGTAATTCCCTGTTCTATAAGGCAGAGATCCTGAAGGATCTTAAGGCGGATTACCTGAAGACCCAGGAAGAATGCGAAGAGATTACTCTGGAATCCCTGAACCACGGAAAGTTCCACAAGTTCGTGGATAATCTGCTTCGTCTTGCGACACCGCTGATGTAGATTTATTCTTCCGCCAGTTTTTCTCCGCGCTTTTTCTCTTTCCATCCGCGGATCGCCAGCACCATTTCGTTACAACCGCTCAGGACCATTACGATGCCTGACAAAAGATAGACCGGTGAGGATTCCCGGGTACGGATCAACAGCATGATGAGCGCAAAAGCGATCATGGCGATGTTTAAAATGATCTGTCCCCAGGTAGATGCATCGGTCTTTTTCTTGATCTTCTCCGAGGCGTTGATCAGCTCGCCGTTATATTTTTCAAAATCTTCTTTTAAGGCAGTGGAAACCTCCCGGATCACCATATCTTCGCTCTGCTTCTTCCGGATCGCTTCTTCATGGGCATCCAGCTTTGCCTGAAGCCGGTTGAAATCCTTAAGGCAGAGCAGATTGGAAACACAGTTCACGATCACGGCCGAAAGAAGGATCTCCTCCAGCACCGAGCCGAAGGGCTGTGGAAAAAACATCATACATATCCCCAGGATCGTAAAAGCTATGGTTTCGAGGATGGGAACAAGATTCGCCCGATTGATGCTTTTCGTGGTGATAAACCCGATGAAAAGGCCGCCGGTCGCGATGAGGATGGCAAACCCAATTCCCCAGGCAATCTTTTTCGGCGCACTGTTCGGATCTATGGCGATTCGGATCCCGAGAAAGACAAGAAGGCCGCCGAACACAAGCCGGCTTCCGATCAGAGCGATTATGTCACTGATCACTTTCTTGATCCCGCTCTTACTTTTTTCCTCTCCCTTTTCTTTTTCCTTGTCCTTTTCTTTTGTCATCCTTCAGCCTCCGGCTTAGTGAAGTCACTGCTCCACTTCATAAACTCCTGATAATCTGCCTCATTCTGGTCGGCATAGGATCCGGCATAGCGAACCATGGCCTGTTCAAACTCATCGCTTTTCCCCAGATATCCGGCAATGGCATGGCGGTTTCCGGTTTTGGCATGGGCGTGGGCTAAAGTCCATGCAGAAAGAAGTGAGAGTCCACGGTATCCTTCCTCCGATATCTGAGTCAGATCGATGGAACCCTTCGCATCCCAGAGCTGACGGACATAGTAATCGATCATCCGTCCGTCCGGATTCTTCACCTGCATCCATCCCAGCAGGATATCTCCTGCGGTCTGGATCGCTTTCTGACCTTCCACCACACGCCGCCCGCACATGCTGTAAGCGCTTTTTCCATAATACTCTTCCAGCACCGATCTCTCGGCTTCCTTGATCTGCAGCACCAGCGGATCCCCGTTCTCCCGTCCCAGCATCACCAGGATCCAGGCCCGTCTTCCCACACTGCCGACACCCACAACCTTATGGGCCAGCTCCAGGATCTCATACTGCCCGATCAGATACTTCCGGGCGTCCGAGAGAGATTCCATATAACTCTCCAGAGCTGTATGTATCCCGCTCTGAAAATCATACAGCTTCCGTTCCTCGTGGATCATGTCACGGATGGGTACAATGATGGGCGGTGCGCTTTTTATCCGCAGTTTTCCGTCCACGGTTTCCGTAAGCTTTTCGATGGCACGGTCACTGTTTTTCGCCATGGCCTTATCCAGCATGGCCTGAATGTGCTTTAACTGAACGGGATCAACCTTATCCCCCTTCTTTTCAATCAGATTTTGCACATCCAGATGACTGTACCACACCTCAAGATTTCCCATTTCCGAACATTCACGAATGGTCTTCCGGTATAAATGTGCAGCATGATAGGCCGCCTCTTCCCTCTTCTCCTTTGAGAAATTCCGATCCCGTCCCAGGATCTCCACGCTGGCCAGAAGACGCTTTACATCCACTTCAAAGGGTGCAGGAAGGGTTTCATCAAAATCATTGATATCAAAGACCAGTCTCCGCTCCGGAGAACCGAAGATCCCGAAGTTGGCAATATGCGCATCTCCGCAGGCCTGAACGAAGAACTCTGTTCCAGGATAAAGGGAAAGGTCGTGGGCCTCTATGATCGCTGCCCCCCGGAAAAAGGTAAAAGGAGAAACCGACATGCGTTTTCTCCTCTCGGGGATCAGTTCCGGAACCCGGGTTTCTTCCTGCCGGAGCAGCATTTCCTTTACTTCCGGGCGCCCGGTCTTTACCTCCCATAAACCAAGATCACTTCTCGGCGTGATCTTCCTGTATTCCTTTGCTTCTTTTTTCTGTTCTTTAATTGTTTTCATTTCCAGCATTCCTTTTAAGCACAAACTTCCGGTTGATCCGATCCAGCAAAAGACATATGGGAACACAGGTGACAAGCGAAAGTACATATACCAGAAACGACTGTGCAACAATCCCCGCAGTTGTCGTAATACCGAACCATTCCAGATACCAGTACTCTCCCATCCTGCTGTATACCCCCAGGATATCACAGTACACCATGCCGAACACCGCATGCATCAGCAGGATCGTAAGGGAATGCCGCCCTACCCATCCCACCGCTTTGGCGATAATCCCGAGATGGCCAAGTCCCCGTGCCACGAAATATAAGGCAGGAAATGCAACAATGGTCTGCAGGATCACGGTGGGAACATCCCACGCACCGTTTTTTCCGTAGACACTGACATAATAGTATTCCGATCCGTTGAGACACCAGAGTCCGAAATGTGCCGCGAAAAGAACAATCGTGATCCATACTGCATGAACCGCCGGCACCTTGGAAAGCCGTTCTGCTGCCTTCCATTCCCGAAGCTTTGCCCCCATCAGCATGAAGATCAGATAGGTCGGAACTATGGTAAGTCCCCAGGGCGCCGGCTCAAGGAACACATACATGGGAATCTGGACAGCGACAAGCAGTATAAACACCGGAAGAAAGACCTTCCCTCCTTTTCCCGTGATCCATTTTCGTAGGGGATGAAAGAAAAGCTCCGTCCAGGCCATGCTCCAGATAAACCACACCGGAGAAAGATTATTAAAAAGCAAGCCTCCCACTCCCCAGGATTCGGAGATATGTACCGTGATCTCCGGACGAAGGAAGGTAACTGCTGTTTCATGCAGTACATCCGTCACCGTGTAGTCATGAACAAAAATGCAGTATATCCCACCCAGGAGCAGAAGTACGATCTCCAGCAGAATGGAAGGAAGGATAATCTGCCCGAAACGCCGCCTGTACGCCTCCGTTACACTTCCTTCCTGTCTGCAGGTATACCCCGACAGAAGAAAATAGATGCCGATAAAAGCCCAGCCAAGGGAACAGACCATCTTGTCGGGTATGCTGTTTTCCGCAAAGAATACCAGATGATAGACCGCGATCAACAGGATCCCAAGGCCCTTCATATAGTCCAGTTCAGGAATTCTTTTTTGTCTTGTACTGCTCTTGCCCATAATTATTATTCCCTTAATCCATCACTTCATCGTATCATTTTTGAGGTCCAAAGTATTCAAACCCCAGCATGGTGATATCATCGAACTGGGGAGCTTCCCCCACGAAGAGATCGATATCCTTCTTCAGATCCGGCAGAAGCTCCTGAAGTGAATCCTTCCCGTGAGAGTTCAGGGACTGAAGCATTCTTTCCACGCCGAACAGTTCATCCTTCGCGTTGGTGGCCTCCGGCACACCGTCAGTATACACAAAGATCCGGTCTCCCGGATGAAGCTCGATCTCCCGCTCCTTAAAGCGAACCCCTTCCATAACGCCTACAGCAAGAGAATGTCTGTAAATAACCGACTCATAGTCTCCTCCTGCGCGCCGGATCACCGGATGCTCATGCCCTGCATTTGTCGCAAAGCCCTTTCCTGTCCTGAGATCGATGATTGCGAGCCATACAGTTACGAAGAAACCGCTCTCATTTCCCGCACACAACTGGTCATTTACCGCAGAAAGTATCTCAGCGGGAGATTTCCCGAGGATCGCCTGATTCTGGATCCTTGTTTTGGAATTCACCATAAAGAGCGCTGCCGGAACGCTTTTTCCGGAAACATCGGCGACCACAAGACAAAGATGATCATCATCCACAAAGAAGAAATCATAGAAATCCCCTCCGACTTCCTTCGCCGGTGTCATTGTCGCATAAAGGTCAAAATCATGCCGGTCCGGAAATGCAGGAAATGTACGCGGAAGCATTTCCGCCTGAATCTTTGTTGCCACCGAAAGCTCGGCAGCAATCTTCTCTTTTTCCGCGGTGATATCCTTGATCTCCGCAACATACTGGTCAATAGAAACCACCATGTCGGAAATATCCGCAGAAAGCGCACCCAGTTCATTTTTAATCGTGATCTTCCCGAGATCTTCAAGAACTGCCTTACTATCCTTTTTCTCCCGGTACAGCCAGACATTTTTCTGGATCCTCTCTATGGGGCGCACCGCATAAGTAAATACCATGACATAAAGAAGCACCGCCAGAATGGCCTGGAAGATGATGAACAGGATCATGGCATTCGTCACCTGGTTCTGTACATCGTTCTTCAGGGTGGCCACCTCGTAGGTTACATCCACCATGACGTGCCATCCGTCGAAAATGTCCTGCACATAGCCAAAGGCATCCACATAATCCCCGACTTCCGCAAGACTTTGTCCTCCTTCCATCGCCTCGCGCAGACTGCTTTGCTGCTCCGGCTCGGCATCTACGGTAACCCCGAGAACATAGGCATCCTCAAAACCGGTTCCCCGTTTCTGATTCTTTGAAGCTCCGTTGATCAGAAATGTCCCCTGGGAAAAATCCGGATTCAGAAGAATAATACTGATATAGGTCGGTTCATAGGTATCTTTCAGCTGATTTAATAAGGCCACCAGCTGATTGTGGATCACCTCGGCATAGAGGTTCTGATCTTCCTCGGAAAAGTTCCTTAGTTCTTCCACCGTCACATAATTCAGTACCAATCCCGGATGTCTTTCAGAAAGCTTTTTTGCCTTTTCCTTCGTCACATCCGTCAGTTCGTACTCCACATCCAGCGTATCCTTCTTCTGATACCAGGTCTGCACCAGCCATTCAAACGCGGGATATCCCTTTACGGTCATCACGATATCTTCCGATAGTTGCGCGGCCATATGCTGTCTCTCTACGGTCACATTCTTATCCGCATTGCTATTTAACATGACAAAAGACAGAATGGAGGTCAGTATCGCCGTGAGCAGGGAAAAGATGAGTACCTGCCCGGCGAGACTGAACTTCGTCCTGTCCTGCAGCCTGAATTTCTTCTTCGCTTCTTTCTTTTCTTCTTTCTTTTCTGTGTTCATAGAAATCCAACTTTATGTTAACTAATGTTATGGTTTATTTGACTGACGTCCGCCTCAGTAAATCATGCATTATGTAAACCACTAGAACTCGATCACTTCTCCGTCGCTTTCCACATCCATGATCCCGCGGATGATCTCGAACTGTTCTCTCGGTGCATTGGTCACAAGCCCCTTGATCATCACCAGTCTCGCCTTAAGGTCTGCGTTCTGCAGATGAACTCTTGTATCCGGTGTTACGCCGCCGAAGAGATAGCCGTCGGTTCCTGCTCCCCGGTACCGGATGGCCGACCCCTCGATGCTCACCTCCGTTTCTCCCTCAAGGCTTCCAAAGGCCGTGGAATTGTCAGACCGGATGTTGAAATGCATGGACATGTCATGCAGGTTCAGTTTTACATTTCTGTCGCTGATGGTTCCCAGAATGGAATTCTTCGTCCCGCTGCAGGTAATCTTCAGAAGGCTGTTATAGGCCTCCAGCTGAACGGCTCCCCGCATACTTCCGATACATACGCCTTCACGGAAAGCGTTATCCATGGAAAGGTCACAGTCATGGATCAGGAGGCTCTCACTTCCCCGGACGGAACCGATGCCCACACCTTCCCCGCCGCTGACGGATATGGTATATTTTCCTTTATGGATCTTAATGATGCCGCCGAGATCCGAGCCGATGCCCACCATGTAGTTACCGGAAGCTTCGACAGCAACCTCACCGTCCTGGTAGAATTCCAGCTTACCGTGGGGCTTGCCGAACTCATTTCCGATACCGTAAACGGAAGTCCCGTTGATGTTGATCTTAAGATTCCCTTCGCCTTCTATAGTAAGGGATGAACTGTCGGGAACCAGGATCCCGCCGCCCATGAGGCGGTTTTCTCCGATGAGCCGGAGGGTGAGATTTGCATTTTCCGCCATACGGATACAGGGGCGGAGCTTCTGGTTGGACAAGGTTACATTTTCCATCGTAACCACCCCTTCATATCCCTCCATCACCTCGATATGGATCTTCGACGCCACATTCGGGTGACCGGCGATGGTGATATCCCGGTAGGTCATCTCCCCTTCGCCGATGATGATGGTGGTCTTATCTTCCTTGATCAGGTTATTCATGGTAACCCGCGGCGTCTTGCCCGCCACATATACCTGATCGTTGATGCCGTCCAGGCATTCCCGGTAAAATCGGCAGATCTCCATCTTGATGGCACTGTCCACGGAAAGGATGGGCTCCGCCGTCGGGCGGGCCACATAGTATCCCTGGATCAGATCCGCTCCGAGATGGATCACCGTCTGCAGTTCTTCTCTGGTCTCAACACCCTCAGCCAGAGCAAGGATCTTATTATCATGACAGAAGTCGATAATGTTCCTCACGAAATGCTGTTTCTGTGAACTGCTCTGGATCTCCACGAGAAGAGACCTGTCGATCTTTACACAATTAGGCATATACCGGAGCAGATTGCTGACATTCGAATAACCCGTACCGTAATCATCTACGGCAACCCCTGCACCCATTTCCGCAAGTTTCACTTTGAGGCTTTCCAGCTCATCATCCTCAAGCTCCGCCTGCTCGGTCAGCTCCACTACCACCTGATCCGAATGCTTCCGGAGCATATTTTCAACCGCCTCGTCATCCTTCTGCTTCAGCTTCACGCCCGGAATACTGTTAATGAATACCTTCTTCCCGGCAAACTTTTCCTTCTTCTCTTCCACGATCCGGAGTACATTTAAGAAGGTTGCCTTCTCAATATCACTGAGCCGCCCGAGGCCGTTGGCGTAACGGATGATCCTGAGGGGCGGGATCGGATGTCCGGAATCGGAACGCATCAATGCTTCGTAGGAATAGATCTCCCCGTCCGAAGCCTTTACGATGGGCTGGAAATGATAGGTCAGAAGATTCTGATCCAGGATCTTCCTTACTTCCTTCTGCTCTTCCCGCTCCTCCGGCGTCAGTTTCTCATCGGGGATTCCTTCAGGATTCTTATCTTCCAGCGGCGTGGGGAATTTTGCTTCCTGCTGCGGCTCTAACAACTTATCGTATTCCTGCATGGCCATGGTGCGGCGGAAGCCCTCCAGACCGCGGCATACGGAATTCATCCAGTGACGGGTGACGGTATCGATGGATCTTGCCACGCCGTCATGATCCAGTACCGCATAACCAAAGGATTTATCTTCAAAAAACAGCGGGAGGAAGATATGCCCCACCGGATGATCCAGTTCATTTTCCTCGATCAGACTGTCCGTATCCATCACGCGGTTCATTTCCACGAAGCATTTCTTCGGATCCGTCAGATCGTAGGAAAGGGCATGCACCACCCGTTCCGGATATCCCTGGGCCAGGAACATGTTCCGGATCACCATATCCGGGAACAGCCACTGCTCGTCCAGATAGATTCCCAGCCGCTTCACGCCCGGAAGCAGATAGACATAATCGTAAATCGTACCAAGAAAATCCTCGATGGTGTCCGCCAGCAGCATATCCTCCATCATGAAATCATGGAGCGACTGATACCCGCCCTCCGAATTCTCCGTGGACCAGGTTTCCCGGCAATGAAGCGCCGGATCGTCGGTCACTTCTCCACAGCCGCAGCTTTTTCCCACAAAGAACCGGGTTTCCGGTTCCGGCTGGCCGGGTTCCTCTCCATCCAGCATGCGGAAGATCGCCTCTACAGCAAAGCTTCCGTAATCCGAGCCGGGAATGTAGGGTGAACTGATGGGAACCGGACTGTTCCGTCCCTCTGCCGAGGACCCATAACCGACGATGGAGATATCCTCCGGGATCCGAAGCCCCGCATTATGCATGGTCTGGGCCACACCGATGGCCATGGGATCATTTGCCGCGACTACGGCATCGGGAAAATCCTCCCGATTCTTCAGCAGTGTTTCCGCACAACGGTTCCCACAGAAATACCAGAAATCCCCGTAGAACATCCGGTCTTCCCGGACAGGAAGGCCGTGAGCCTTCATGGCATCCCGGTAGGCCTCCAGCCTCCGTTCGGAATGCACATGACCTTTGCGGCCGGTCAGATAGGCGATGTCCTTCATGTCATGCATTTCGATGAGACGGCTTATGGTGTCATACACCGCTTTATACCCATCCGTCCAGAAGGTATAAAAATAATCGCTCTCCGCATCCACACAAACTACAGGGCCGGAAAAGGAAGCATGCAGCTTTTCCTGAATGCTCTTTTCCACCCCCGGCGTCTGGATCATATCCGAAAGCACGATCACGCCGTCAAACAGCCGATAGTTCACCAGATTGAAAATATTCGACTCACCGATCTCTCTTGCCTTACTGTTCTGATATTTGATGTAGGAAGAAAACACACAGACATCCGCATCACGGGAAAATGCTTTCTCCATCGCGCCGCGAATAAAATCACTCTGATATTCTTCATCTGCCTGTGCTACCAGTAATGCTATCTTACACCTTGCCATTCATTATCCCCCTTAAAGGTAAGGGACACTCTTCATACTCTGAATCCGTCCCCCATACTGCATGTAATGATCAACAAATACTTATCAAAATTCTTCTTCCTTTTCCAATTTTCATCTCCGGATTTTCTTTTTATACTTCTTTTTTTTATTTCATTTTTATACTTCTTTTTTATACTTCTTTTCCGCACTCCGGACAGAACTTTCCGGTCACGATACTTCCGCAGCCGGGGCAGAATCTGGTTTTTACCTTCATTGCCTTACGCCGTTCCTCAAGCCTCTTATCCTTCGGCCAGGAAATGCGGTATTCGAGAGCAAGCTCCACCGGTTTCTCCGGCTCTGCCATGATCTCCCAGCGAACTTCTCCGCTTTCCGCATCCAGGATTCCTTCAGAAAGATTCGAAGTCTCAATCTCAATGTTTTTATCCGTAGAAACAGGGATCTGGTCCTTGATCAGGGCCTTTACCGTATCCGAGGATGTATTCAGGATCCTTATCTCCGTGCAGTGACTCTCTCTTCTCACACCCTTAAGGAAGACATCCTGCGTCTGTTTCGGTTTCTCTGTCCGGACGATGGTAAGTCTCTCATCCTGTCCCAGAGAAAGGGTAAGCAGATCCGTATCCCGTGTCGGATCCACATATACTTCACCTGCAAAAGCGTCACGCAGATAAATCGCTGCATTTGCCGGCGGAAGCGGCCACTGTGCCGCAGCAATCTCTGCCGTAAGAAAACTCCGGGTATCCACCGACGGGATAGCCAGAACATGATAATTTGCCTTTACGGTAAAGCTCTGAAGATCTGCCCGGTTTCCATCCGTATCCGAGAGAATATCCCGCGCATTCGGAAGGAGGAAGCTCTTCATGGTCTCTTCCTCGGACATTTCCGCCGATTCCATCATAAGGTCCGCCATGATCATATCCGCTTCGGGCGCTGCTCCGTCCTCACAAACATCTTCACAGACCATGGCTCCGTCCGCCATAGCTCCACAGGCCGCTCCCATCATCATACCCTTAGCGCGGACTCTGTTTTTCTGCGGCTCATACAAGGACAGCATAAGCGTGGACATCACCGGCAGATCATTGGAAACCGAGGGATTACCCGTAAACAGAGTTACCTTAACCTGTTTCCAGTCTTCACCGGATCTTTGCACGATCTCTGCCTTCATCCGCACTTCCAGCGGGCTCTTATCGTCAAAATACTGGATCTCATATTTAGGCTTCCAGACAGCCGCCATCTCCTGGTACTGCAGGATAAAGGGAACCGTCCCGCCTTCTGCTGCGACAAGCTCTGCCAGAATGACCGGCTTCTTCTCTTCTTTCTCCGCCTTTTCCAGGGCCTTCTCCAGTTTCTTCTTTTCCTCGTTCAGCTGATCGATCTTCCTATGCAGGGAAAGCAGCTGCTCCGGCAGTGCTTCCAGCATCTTCTCCTGCTCTTCCGTCGTAATATTCTGACGTCCCGAAAAGTCGCTGTTCTTTTTCCGAAGCTCCAGCATAAGCTCACAGGTCCCGATCTGATAATCGATATCGTCCAGTTGCTTTTTTACGGCCTCGGATTCCTTCTGTATTTCCCCTTTGTCCTGCATGTCCTCCGGATTTACAACCTGAAGATTGACAGCCCGGACCTTCTCCGGGAATTTCAGCTTGAAGCTTCCCGAATCCGCAGTCTCCGTCATTCCGCCGATCACAAGTATATTTCTGCCAGCGGCAAGCTCCGCCTCCCCATAGCGGATCACCGTAGCCCCGACACGATAAACCTGAACCTCTTTTACCGTTGTTTTAACGATTGTTTTAAAGTTCATTGCACACCCCCTGATCCTAATGAATCCGTCTTTTGTTCTTCTTACTATTTGACTTGTTTTCCTGTCTTCTACCTCGTAATGATTTATATTATCCGTGCCGCTTTCTCCGACCGGTTAACGACCATCAAAAACGCGCAAAACTACATTTCAGTATACCATAAAAGCACGTTTCTGGCATCACTTTTTCTTGATTATCCGTCAAAAAGGTTCGGGACCATACCGAACTTTTTTACAAAATGACACTTGAATCACCCTATTACCCCGTGGTAAAGTAGGTAATATAAAATAGATTAGTAAACAGGGGGATATATAATATGATTTCAACCAGAGGAAGGTACGCACTCCGCGTTATGATCGACCTGGCCCAGCAGAACAGCGAGCGGTCCATCCCGCTGAAGGATATAGCCGAGCGCCAGGGCATTTCCAAGAAATACCTTGAGATCATCGTGAAGGATCTCGTGACCGCAAAACTGCTGATCGGAGCCAGCGGCAAAGGAGGCGGATACAGGCTCAGCCGTGCACCGGAAGACTATAAGGTCGGTGAAATCCTGGAGATCATGGAGGGCTCTCTTTCGTCCGTAGCCTGTCTCAAAGATCCGGATTACGACTGCCCGCGCATCAACGCCTGCCATACTCTTCCCATGTGGAAGGAATTCGATGTTCTGGTGCATGATTTCTTCTATGGGAAGACACTGAAGGATCTGCTGTAGGTTTCCGTCACATGGAGAATTGCCCTTTGCAGGTGGGGCTTGAATAAGAAAAGGCCGCACGCCCGAAATTACGAGCGTGCGACCTTTTATTACTTCTGATTCAGTTTATCTTCAGATCATTTCACAGTCTGATTTTTATTAATTCCATTTATTCCATCGTATTCTGAATCCCGAGGAAGATCGGAACGCCGGTTGCATTATCCACGATCCCGTAAATGAAGGGCCGGTTCAGGATCACCGAATACGGAGGATCTTCCACCATCGGTGCCGCAGCCTTATCCATGAGAACGATGGTTGCCGCTGCAGCTTCCGTACCCTGACGGTCAACCTTGATCATGGTCTTATGGATCACATCACCGATCAAAACGCCGGTACTGTCATCGGTTACCATCTCTTTAAAGCCGGCAGTACTGGTATACGCCTCCTTAACACCCATAGCCTTCAATGTATTGTTGAGGTTTGCGCCGAACTCTGCCTTAAATTCGGGAATCATGGCATTTACGCCTCTTTTCGTATCTGCATTAAGATATGCCTCAGCAAAGTTGCTATTTCCCGAGACGATACCTGCCAGATACTCCTCCGCCGTCTGGTTCGCATCCGGAAGGATCGCTACAAAACTGTACTCATTGCCTTTGTAGGGACGGATAAAACCGATACCGCCGTTAAGAAGGATAGCTCTTCTCTCATGGGTGCTCAGCATGGTAACCTTCTTTGTTGTACCGTCGGCGTTGGTAAAGGTGATATCTTCCTTGATATCTTCTCCTTCCAGTTCCTCAGCCCATTCACCGTCAAAAGCCATGGCATTGACGAGGGCGATCACCGTTTCCGGATCAAGATGATCGATGATCTCGGGAATCCGCTCTTTTGTATTCTTATTTACCCAGGCGTTGATCTCCTTCACCGTACTGTTATCAAAGGGCGCAGAGTAAAGCTCTGCTGCATAATAATTCGTCACATCGGAAATGAAACTCTCCCTGAGTTTCACGGTATCTCCCGTTTTCACCCACACCGAATTTGCCACATTCCAGGATTCATTTTCACTGGAATTCATCCGTTTCGCAAATGTAGCCATCTCAGCGTTCAGATCTGCCGGTGTGGCATTGCATCCCGGAAGAAGGGCTTCCATCAGCTCCTTCTGCGTCGCAGAACCGTTAACGGAACCGGTCGCGGTCATACCCAGCGCAAACTGGATGGATGTCGGGCTGATGAGAACATTCTGGTTATGAAGATTTTCCGCCTCGATCACCGTGTTCAGCATTTGAAAACCGCTCTTTGAAAGCGCAACGCTATGCTCCGTTGCCAGATTTGTCTCGGGTATATCAATCTTCGATACATTTTCCGAAAGATTTACCGACCTGCTCTCCGGTGCCGGCTGATCCGGAGTCACTGCTGTTGTTCCTCCGTTACTTCCGCAGCCGGTAAGTAGAAATGTCATTCCGAGTGTCAGTGCCAGTGCACGGTTCTTAATTCGATTCATTTTTTTCATGATAAGCCTCCAAATTGTCCTATGATCTTGCCTTTCGGCGTTGCTTTTATCATGTATACGAAGTCTGCCGGGGAGATTTATGGAAGATTTTGAAAAAGTTATTATCAAAAATATAATAAGTGTTTCAGAATCTAATAATGTTCCTTCCTCGGCACACAGTCAAACCAGTCATAGAACCCATAATCATTCCCGTCATATTTGATCAGAAGAATCTCTCCGCCGGCAGGCGTATCCTGATATACCGTCTCCGACACCATCAGCCTTCTCCTGTCATTATACTCGTCAAAAACATCCACCTGGAAATAGAAACCGCTTCCGGAACCCCTGCGCGAAACCTGCTCCTTATCCGTAACGGTGGTCTCCATGACCAGATATGCATTTGAGAGGATGCGGTTCATTTTCTTGTTCAGAAAAATCCTTCTTACCAGGTAAAGGATCACCAAAACGCTGATCATCACAGTCCCGGTCACAATCCCCGATCCGATCTGACGCACTCCCTGCACCTTGGAGGTCCCTACGGCAAGGGAAATGATCAGAACGACCGGAAGAAACAGCGCGATGATGATCAGCCCGCCATTTGCCTTCTCCCGGAGCATTTCCGAAGCATAGGTTGTGATCACCTTCCGTTCAAGGGCATCCGCCCTCCGCCAGTCATATGTCTTAAATGGATCGTCCACTGCTCTAACTCCTGTTTCTCTAAAAAAATATAGTGAACAGTATACCATAAACGCAAAGCGTCTGACAGACTTTTCTGACATGATGTCTATGTGCCAATAGTACTTTCTGCATCAAAAAGCCCCATTCGGAGCGTAAGGAGATAAATCTTTCTCTCCTTTCACTCTGAACGGGGCATTACTTTACTGGAAACCATAGGGTTTCATATACTCTTTATACTCTGCACACCAGTTCTTCCAGCCATCGGGAAGCCACTGGGCAAAGCGCTCAAAGACATCATCGGAGGTTGCCTCCTTCAGAACCCGGATGATCGCCGCGGTATCGTCATAACTGAAATCGTATTTTGCCGCCGCAACGCTCAGTTTCTTTACCACATCCATGCCGTAGGTCTCAAAAAGGAAATGTACGAACCGGATTCCGTAGGCATATTCCGGCTGCTCCTTAGATCTCGGTGCTCCGTTCACCTCGCGGAACACTTTCTCGGGATCCTTCTTCATTTCCGATGTATCATAATTTACTATGTAACCGCCGGCATCATAATACTGGATCAAATCCCAGTCAGCTATATTATCTTTCCGGCAGAGCATATCCTCTGCGTAAACGCCGATACCTTCTTCGATGATGGTTCCGAGATTCGAGCTCTGTCGGAGTCGAAGGACATGTCCCATTTCATGGTATATGGTTTTGATCCCATTTGTCTCTTCTTCAAAGTCCTCATCAAAGAGAAGAATCGTATTCACATCCGACCACTCGATCGCACCATCATCTTCATAATGCGCGACCAGGATATCTACTTTTTCCCGATCCGGATTCACTCCGTCAAATGAACAGCCCAGTTCCTGAGAACGCCAGGGAACCTTCGGAGAATTTGCCAGATATTCTGTCTTCTCGTAACGAAGGCTGAGGAGTTCCTCTTCTTCCCTCATCACTTTCTCGATCTTCTTCGCAATATCTCCGTGAATCTTTACTCCCTTACCGAAAAACAGCACATAGCGGTCACCTTCGTAGTAGGAACATTCTTTGATCTCGAGGATATCCTCCGCATTTCCGCTGAGGGTAACCTGTGGCTCTTTCGGCGTGACTGCCGCAGGCTTTTCAGAAGCCTCTTCTTCGGACTTTTTTTCTTCCGTATTAAGCTCAGTCTTTCCTTCTGTTGCTGCTTCGGATGTATTTTCTTCTTCCACTGACGGAACCGATGTAACCGGTTCTTTATCCTCTGTTTTTCCGGTTTCTATAACTTCTGTATTCACTGCTACGGATTCACCCGGCTTACTATCTGCAGAACTGCACGCGGTGGTAAAGCAGATTGTGAGTGCAAGGGAGAAAAACAATGCTTTTCTTCTGAGATTCTTTTTCATGATGCCAGCCCTTCTTACATTATGTAAACCTTACTGTATTGATACATTTTCAAGTACTTCATGGATTTCTTCGTCCGTAAGACCTTCAAAGGAAAGATATCCGGTGTACCGGTCATAAGCAATCAGCACAAAGGTAGTTACATTTCCTTCAGCGGAGGTATCATCCACCAGCTTGAACTGAAGACCGTTTTCTGCGGTGTAGGTCCGCTCGTTTGACGGATGCTGCATCCGGATGCTGAACGCGGCATCGTCTGCCACACCGGCTTCCGCTACGGATTCGCTGATGAAAACAACTCCTGACTTTACATGGAATTCGGCGTTCACCATTTTACTGTGATATCCCTGACCTTCCACATCCGTAAAGCTTGCCGGACTTGCTGAAGCATATTCCGTACCGAGCCACCGGTCCATTCCGGCTTCTGCCGCAGCTTCTTCATATGTCGCATAGGTATATCTCGTGTTGGTGTATCCGTTTACGATTTCCACATCCTTCGTGAGCCACTTTACATTTTCATCTCCCTTTTCACTGGAGATATTCTCGACCGTTGCAGGTTCTTCCGATGCCATGATGGCGTCATCATCCACATATTCCGTATTGCCCACGGAGATCGAGTGTTCGGTCACAACAGGATCGGACAGAAGCTTTGTGGCTGCATATACGCCCGCCGAGCCGATCAGCACTAGTGCTGCCGCCGCAACCGCAGCCTTCGGGAGCATGTACCATTTCCGGATACCGTTTTTCTGTTTCTTTGGATCCACCTCACGGTTTCCGGAAAGAATCCGCTCATTCAGTTCAGCGGAGGGTGAAAGCTCCGGCCTCAGAGCCTCTTTCAGCAGCCGGTCCATATTCGGTTTCATTTTATCCGTATTACTCATCGATATTCAGCCTCTCTTTCAAAACCTTCTTGGCTTTGTGGATCCTGCTCTTCACTGTACCCGCCGGAATCTTAAGGATCACGGCGATCTCTTCCACGGAGAGTTCCTCCATAAAATGCATGAGGACCACTTCTCTGAGTTTATCCGGCAGCGTCTGCACGGTTTGTCTGATCCGCTGGATTTCTTCCCTGCGTTCGTAATCTTCCTCGACTGAGGGAGAACTGTCTTCTACATTTTCCTCCGCTCCGTCTTCAAAGTAGACCACATCCGCCTTCTTCCGCCGCCACAGGAACTTCCGTTTCTGATTATTCCAGAGGTTCATGGCTATGGTGATCAGGTAGGATTTCGGGTTTCGATCCGCTTCGATCTCTCCTTTTTCTATCGCCACCAGAAATGTCTGCTGGTACAGATCATCTGCAGCATCCCTGTCTCCGGTGATGTAAACACAGAAGGAATAGATCTGTTTTCC
>Ga0265298_10003326_pt1 | contig 21378 bp, 21 predicted proteins | sample AusTroGonzalo_MG_3_FD_193486 | JGI IMG/M metagenome (GOLD analysis project Ga0265298, IMG submission 193486) | Bovine rumen microbial communities from tropical cattle in Woodstock, Queensland, Australia - Gonzalo_01 | ecosystem: Host-associated > Mammals > Digestive system > Stomach > Rumen ...
TGGGCGTTATGAGCGGTTATGTCAATGACGAGGAAAATACGAAGCTCGTTCTTGCAGACGGAAAGATCCATACGTCAGACCTCGGTTATTTCGACGAGGATGGTATGCTTCATCTCACCGGCCGCGCCGGAGACGTGATCAACGTAGGCGGCTATAAGATCAATCCCATCGAGGTCGAGAGCGTCGCCGCCTCCTATCCCGGGATCAAGGACTGCATCTGCGTCGCTGCAAAGCATCCTGTCATTGGCCAGGCATTGAAACTGCTGGTCGTAACCGAAGATGCCGCCCCCATCGACAAACACGCCCTGGCGGTATTCATCAAATCCAAGCTGGAGGGGTATAAAGTTCCGACGATGTACGAAGCCGTCGATTCCATCCATTATACCTATAACGGTAAAAAAGACAGAAAGTCCTACAAAGAAGAAGGATAGAGCGACTTCAGCCAGACCAGGAATTCGTTTTTCCACCGACGGCATTCCGGGCTGCCCTTCTCCTCGCTGGCTCCAAATCCGTGTCCCCCCGTTTCATACTGAATGTAACGATGGGGGACACCTTTTTGTGTCAAGGCCGAATCCAATAACTCCGAATTCTGGTATTGCACGATGGGATCGTCCACGCAGTTGATCAAAAAGACGGGCGGGCAGTTGTCCGGTATCTGTTTCTCCAGTGAAAGGGAATCCCGCATGGCTTGGTTCCCTACCCGGTTATTCCCCAGGAGCCCACGCCGTGAACGCCTGTGCACATAGGGAGGATCCATCGTCACGACAGGATACACCGGTGCGACAAAGGCGGGACGCAAGTCGGCCCTTGCCGAAATCCCGGCCAGTCGGAGGAAATCGGTGGCATTGAAACAGGCGGCAGACATGACGAGATGGCCGCCGGCGGAAAAGCCCATCATCCCGATCTTGTCGGGGTCGATGCCATACGCCATTGCATGCTCTCCCACATATTGCAGGGCACGCTGGGCGTCCATGATCATATCGGGATGCCTCCTTCCACGGAAAACCAGCCGGATGGGCATCGCAACTTCCACTTTCCCCGCCGTCCTGTACAACAGGACAAAAGCCGTGATGCCGTTCGCACTGAGCCATTCTCCCACTTTCATTCCCTCCGTCTCCTGGTCCAGCCAATGATAACTGCCCCCCGGACAGACGACGACACTGATTCCATTGGGGTTTTCCGGCCTGAAGGCATAAAGCGTCACTTCTTTTCCGTGAGGCATCCTTTCGCCTTCCCATAAAGCGATCGTATCGGTGGGATGGGATGTTGCCAAGCCATAATCAGGGAATAGTACCCACAAAAATACGCACAAAAAACAAGCTCTCCTAGCCTTCATCATACGGAAAAATTAATGCAACAACTTATGAATCAACATGCTGGGATATCCATACACAATCGCCAGCACGCAGAGCAGCGTATTCAGGACGCTGATGCGGAAGAAATCGCGGAAAGGGCGGAAACTCGACACCCGGTCTTCCGGATAGCAGACACGGATGGCCACGGGTACCAGCTCGATTCCCTTCCAGGCCGAGAACACCAGCAGCGTCAGTTCCGCTTCATAGCGGGAGGTCAGGAGCCGGAGGCTCGGCAACCGCTCGATCGGATAGGCCCGGTAACCGGTCTGGGTATCGGGCAGGGAATGGGCGGTCTGCACCCGGAACCAGAAATTGGAAAAGCGGTTGGCAAAGGTATTGCCGCCCGGCATGTTCTCGGCCTGCAGGTTGCGGCTTCCCACGATGAGGGCACCGGGATGCCGCGTGAGGGCATCCACCAATACGGGAATCTCTTCCGGAAAATGCTGGCCGTCGCCGTCGAGGGTGATGGCGTAACGGTAACCTTGTTCGCGCGCGTAGGAAAGTGCCGTACGCAAGGCGATGCCTTTGCCGCAGTTGTGGGGATGGGTCAATACGGTCAACGGCAGCTGGGACTGTGCCAGCAGCGCGGCGGTGTCGTCGGTACTGCCGTCGTTGACGACGATCACGGGATAGCCCTGGGCCACGGCACGGCCGGCCACATCCAGGATTGTCCCGGCATTGTTGTAAGTCGGGATGACGATGCAGATGTTACCGGAAGCGGAACCCATCAGGGTTTCAGGGTAAGTTTCATCCGTGCGCAGAGTGTCTCACCGGAAAGGATATGAACCGACCAGACATCCGGCTGCTCCGCGGGAAACGGACGGGAATACTGAAACTCCAGTTCGGTGATTTCGGTGGGAAGCACGGGGTGGACGAAACGGATGTCGGAAGCCTCCTCCACATCGAGGGTCTTTCCGACGCTGGCACCGACCAGTTCGCAGGCCATCTGGATCAGGCAGGCACCGGGGGTCACCGGCATTCCTTTGAAATGTGCCGCATAAATGGGGCTCTCAGGGAGAAGCCGGACCCGGGCCGAAGTAGCCGAGATCAGCTGCAAGGTATAAAGATAGTCTTTTAACATAGGCTTGGTTTAGGGTTCCTGGAAGAGTTGAGGATCGATCGCCTGTCCCCGGACGACCGCACTGAATTCAAGCTGGGTGGTTTCGCCGCCCTGTTCCGACAGTACCACGGAACGAAGTTCCCCCGTTTTAGGATCGGTCAGCAGGGTGATGCGGGTAAAGAGCTGGCCCAGATCGCGCCGCAGGGGCTGCAGGTCCACCTGACAGACCTGGGGCGAAGCATAGACCGTGACGATGAAGTCTTTCTCGTTGATCAGCCCATTTTCGCTGAGTTTCTCGACGTTGCGCAACAGGGTCTGCTGCTGCCGGTTGCCTTTTGCCGTGCCGTTCATCACGAACACGCTCTGCCGGGGCTGTTCCACCTCCCAGCGCACTTTGTCGGGATAGGCATAGGCGGCATGTCCGCGGCTCACGAGGTCTTCGGTCAGCATGGCGCTGTGGCGCGTCATCACGAAACGGAACTGCAGGGTGGTTCGCAGGTCGTTGGCCTGGAGAATGGTGGCGATGGCTTTTTCACGCGCAGAGCCTTCGAGAACCTGCGCGGTCTGCGCGCGGAGCGGCAGGAAGCTCAGGCTGAGGAGCAGGATCATGCAAATTCTTTTCATGGCATTATCATCTGACCATCAGCGCCGTACCGGCCATGATAAGCAGGACGCCCACCCACTGGCTCACGCTGACTTGTTCATGAAATACCACAATGGCAGCAATCGTGCCGAAAATGTAGGCGATGCTGGAAAGCGGGTAGGCGATGCCGAAAGGAAAATGCTTCAGGATATACATCCACAGGACCGTAGCCACGCCGAACGAAATGCCGCAGCCCAGGAACCACCAGTTGGTCAACTGGGCCTTGAAGAAAGACCACGACCAGCTGAACGGGCCGGATGCCGCCAGTCCGAGTTTCAGCAGTACCTGGCCGCCGGCCAGGAAAAAGCTCTGGATGATCGCAAGCGGTATGATTTTCCACATAGGCGTGCCCCCGGCCCTTCTTATTTCTTACGGTTTTTCGACACGTAGTCGGCCATCACGGCCACCGACTGGAAAACGGCCTTCCCTTCTGCGGGATTGGAGAGCTTGATGCCGTAATTCTTTTCCATCAGGACAATGAGTTCGAGGACATCGATCGAATCCAGGCCCAGGCCCTCATCGCCGAAAAGCGGCGCATTGTCATCGATATCGGCCGGAGTCATTTCCTCCAGGTTCAGCGCACTGATAATCTGCGCTTTGATCTCTTCAATCAGTTCTTTCATATCGTTTTTCTGTTTATTCGTCAATCTCTTTGTCGCTGCCGGCCGTCTTGATGGCTGCCGTCGCGATGAGTTCATCCTGGCAGCGGACCTCCACTTCGGTCAGCGTGATGCCGAAGATGTTTTCCTTGAAAACCACCGTGGTCTCAAGCAATTCACCACACAGCGGATGACGGTACACCTTGAGTTTACGGACGCTGCCGATATAGCCGATGGTCACGGGGATGTGCAGGACATAACGGGCAATGTAGCCGACCCGCGCCGCACTCGACTGGGCCATATGCTCCACCAGGCCGCCCGTGGCGAAACGGCCGTTCTCCACAAAGATGCCCTTCTCGGGAATGCGGAAGGACGTGCGGGTACACTTTTCCTCGTGATGCAGGAGATGGTCCACGAACACGAAAGGCGGACGTTGCGGAAGCAGGTATTCAATCGGAATTTGGTCAAAGGCAATCATTTCCAAAAATCATAAAAATTAAACCATTGCGTGGGATACATCCGGACCACGCTTTCCAGACAGGCGGCGAATTCCTGCGCCATCGCTTGAGCGCGTGTGCGCGAAGGCAATGCCGGATCGAGATTCTCGCCAATCTGCCGGACGAAGATACGGTAGCGGTGTATGCTTTCTTTCATTACGAAAACAGCGACCATCGCGACGGAGCGCTGGGCCGCAAGCATGTAGGGCCCTGCAGGGAACGGGGCAGGATCGCCGAAAAAGAGGCAGGAGAAAGTCTTTTGGGAACCGAACACCCGGTCTCCCGGCATGCTCACGATGCCGCCTTCACTCAGGATGGCATTCAGCGTGAACAAGTGGGACATGTCGTCGGAAACGGCCACCATCTCGACGTTGTTCCGGGCGAACATGGCAGCGCGCTGCTGCATCACCGTATCGGTCTCACCGGAAAACACCAGGGTTCCCATCCTTTTGATCGAGCGCAGCATGTAACCGGACAGTTCGAAGTTTCCGGTGTGGGAACCCAATTGTACGAACCCCGGCTCCGCTTCCGCCAGCCGCGTGAACACCGGCATTTCGTCATTATCGAGCTTGAAAGACCGTCCTGCATACATCGCAAACCGGTCTACCACGACTTGTCCCATGCGGAATTCATTGGCATAGACGCTGAAGAATGCGTGCAACGGTCCCCGCCCGATCCTGTCGCGGAAAAAACGGTACGAGGCACGATAGCCCCGGCGGTCGAAGAGCATATAGAACGGAATGACCGGGGCCACGCACGCGTAGGCCAAAGAGAGGGGAAGGAAGCGGAAAAGCTTCACCATCGCCCGCTGCATCCATGACGTGCCGCCGGTCGAGCCCTGCCATTCGCTATGTTCGTACTGCGCCAAAACTCTTTATCCCACTCTCTCCGTGACGTAGTCGACGAACTGTCCAAACGTCCTGATCGTCTTGAATTCTTCCGATTTCATCTTGAAACCGAATTCGCGTTCTACGAATACCACGGTATCCACGACTTCGAGACTGTCGATGCCCAGATCTTCTTTCAGGCGTGCTTCCGGAAGGATCTTCGCAGCATCGATTTCCATTTCTTCGACCAGGAAATTCTTAATTTTTTCCTCAATAGTCATTACTATTTTTTTGTTAAAAATCTGTTATCGAACCGATTTTAAAGTGACAAAGATACTCATTATTCTTTATAAAACCGAAAATTGCGTATCTTTGCACGATAATATGTGATTACTACTAGACCTAAATTGATATGGAACAACGCGTTGTCATAACTGGAATGGGCATTTGGTCGTGTCTGGGCACGACTTTGGAAGAGGTTCGTGACTCCCTCTATACGGGCAAGTCCGGCATCATCCTCGACCCCGCCCGCAAAGAAATGGGATTCCGTTCCGGCCTCACCGGATTCGTCCCCACACCCGAACTGAAAGGGGAACTTCCCCGTTCGCAGCGAGTCTATATGCCCGAACCTGCCCAATACGCTTATTGTGCCACCCGTGACGCCCTGCGCGACGCCCGCATCGACGCCGACTTCCTGGCATCCCATGAGATCGGCATCCTCTACGGCAACGACAGCACGGCCGATGCCGTGTACAAATCGGTGAGCACCATCCACGAGAAAAAAGATACGATGCTCTGCGGCTCCGGTGCCATCTTCCAGTCGATGAACTCCACCGTGACGATGAACCTGAGCGTGATCTTCAAGCTGAAAGGCATCAACCTCACCGTTTCGGGCGCATGCGCCAGTGGCTCCCACGCCATCGGACTGGGCGCCCTGCTCATCCGCAACGGCCTGCAGGACATCGTGGTCTGCGGAGGTGCGCAGGAAGTCAATGCAGCCGCTACCGGTTCGTTCGACGGCATTTCCGCTTTCTCCACCCGCGAAGACGCCCCTGAAAAGGCCAGCCGGCCCTTCGACCGCGACCGCGACGGCCTGGTCCCTGGCGGTGGTGCCGCCACGGTCATCCTGGAAAGCTACGAATCGGCCGTCCGCCGGGGCGCGCCCATCATTGCCGAGGTACTGGGCTACGGCTTCTCGAGCAACGGTGAGCACATCTCCAACCCCAATGTCGACGGTCCCCGCCGTGCCCTGGAGCGTTCCATCCGCCAGGCGGGGCTGCGCCTCGACCAGATCGGCTACATCAACGCACACGCCACTTCCACCCACGTGGGCGACACCAACGAAGCCAAGGCCATCTACGCCGTCATCGGAGACCAGCGCATTCCGATCACCAGCACCAAGAGCCAGACCGGCCACGAGATGTGGATGGCAGGCGCCAGCGAGATCGTCTACTCGATCCTGATGATGAAGAACGATTTCATCGGCGCCAACATCAACTTCGAGCACCCGGACGAAGACTCCGCCAAACTGATGATCCTGCCCGAACGGATGTCCTGCCACTTCGATACCTTCCTGTCCAATTCCTTCGGATTTGGCGGAACCAACTCCTCGCTTGTCATCCGGGACCTCCGCTAGCATGGCAGACCGGCACGTCATCATCATCGGTGCAGGCCTGGGCGGACTGGTCTGCGGTAAGTTCCTATCTCATAGGGGCTTTACCGTGACTATTCTCGAACAGAGCACACAGGCGGGCGGCGCCCTCCAGACCTTTGTCCGCGACGGCATCCGCTTCGACACCGGATTCCATTCCGTGGGCGGACTGGACAGGGGCGAACCCCTCGACCTGATCTTCCGTCAGCTCGGTGTGCGCAGCCTGCCCTGGTTCCGGATGGAAGATGATGAATGCATCGGCTGCAGCGAACCTTTCCTCCGCCTTTCGACAGGATGGGAAGTGGAGCGCAGGCACGTGCTGGAACCCTACCGCAAAAGTATCTGGCGCCTGGAAGGCGGCGGAAAAACCTTGATCGACGCCCTGAAAACCGGGCAGCAGGTACTCCTTCGCAAGAAGGTCGTCGCCATTGAAGACCGCACGGTGTACTGTGCCGACGGCAGCAGCTACCGCGGCGACTTCGTCGTGTCGGACATCCACCCGCTCACGACCATGCGGATGGTCCGCGACCATTTCCGCCCCGCCTATCTCCAGCGGCTCGAGATGCTGTCGAACGGTCCCGGCGCCTTCACGGTCTATGCCAAGCTGCGTCACGGAAGCATCAAGCACATCAAACACAGCATCTTCGTCAACAACGACTTCATGATCCACTTCGGCGACGAAGTGGTCGAGGGCTATGCCCGATCATTAGATATTGTAACTTTCCAGCCGGCCGACCGTGAACGGGACGCCTACGCCCAGGAACTCATCCGGAAAGCGTCCGTGCGGCTGCCCGGCCTCCCGGAAGCCATCGAGAAATACTGGACCAGCACCCCGAAGACATGGGAGCGCTACACCGGCACCCCCGGCGGGTCCGCCTATGGCATCTGCAAGAACAGCACCTCCGATTATCTCGCGCCCCAGACACCCCTCCCCTGGCTCTTCCTCACCGGACAGAACCTCGGCCTGCACGGCGTCCTGGGCACTTCGATTTCGGCCATCAACACCTGTAATTCCATCTCCTTACTATGAACTATGCACTTGTAACCGGCGGTAGCCGCGGCATCGGCCGCGCAGTCTGCGTCCGCCTCGCATCGCAGGGATTCGCCATCCTCATCAACTATGTTTCGAACGAGCAAAAGGCCCGTGAAACCGCAGAACTGGTCGCGCAAGCCGGCGGGCAGGCCGAACTCCTGAAATTCGACGTGGCCAACGCCGAAGAGACGGCCGCCGTACTCGGCGGCTGGATGCAGGCACATCCCGACGATTTCATCGAAGTGCTGGTCAACAACGCGGGTATCCGCCGCGACGGCCTGCTCATCTGGACGGAACCGGAAGACTGGCACAAGGTGGTGAACACCACGCTCGACGGCTTCTACAACGTCACCCGTCCGCTCCTGCAGCCGATGCTGCTCAAGAAACGCGGCCGCATCATCAACGTGGCTTCGCTTTCCGGCCTGAAAGGCATGCAGGGCCAGACCAATTATTCGGCCGCCAAGGGCGGTCTGATCGCCGCCACGAAGGCGCTGGCCCAGGAGGTCGGCCGCAAGAAGGTGACGGTCAACGCTATCGCGCCGGGCTTCGTGAAGACCGATATGGTCGACGGCCTCGATGAAGCGGCCCTCAAGAAAGACATTCCGCTTCAGCGTTTTGGCGAACCCGAAGAAGTCGCCGCCCTGATCGGTTTCCTCGCCTCCCCCGACGCCGCCTACATCACCGGCGAATGCATCTCCATCAACGGAGGACTGTATTCGTAGGCCCACGCACAGCCCGCCTGACAGGCAACTCTTTGATCCTGAGTATTTTAAACGAAATCGATTGCGCATTTTGACGCAATCGATTTTCGTTATAATGCTGGCTATCAGCCACTTTGATGCCAGGCGTCAGCGTTAGGGGTGGTGCCCCGTTAGAACAACCCGTTCAGCTGGGCTTCGATGAGGTCGCAGATGGTGCCGAAATCTTCGGGGCTTTCTTCGAAATTGTATTTGTCGACATCGACGATCAGGAGTTTGCCGTCTTTGTAGCTCGCGATCCACTCCTCATAGAGAGCATTGAGCCCTTTCAGGTAGTCGAGGCGGATGCTGCTCTCATACTCGCGGCCGCGCTTTTGGATGTTGCCCACCAGGTGCGGGATGGAACTCCGCAGGTAGATGAGGAGGTCGGGCGCCTTGACCAGCGACGACATCAGGGTGAACAGGGATGAGTAGTTCTCAAAATCGCGGGTGGACATCAGCCCCATGTTGTGCAGGTTGGGTGCGAAGATGCAGGCGTCTTCGTAGATGCTGCGGTCCTGGATGACGATGTCGTCGTGCTTGCTGATCTCCACCACGTCGAGGAAACGCTTGTTGAGGAAGAAAATCTGGATGTTGAACGACCAGCGCTCCATATCGTTGTAGAAATCTGAAAGATACGGATTATAGTCCACCGATTCGTATTTCGGCGTCCAATGAAAGTGCTCTGCCAGCATCCGCGTCAGCGTGGTCTTTCCGCTGCCAATGTTTCCTGCGATGGCGATGTGCATATTGCGGGGAGTTTTTGATTCGTCCTTCAAATTTACAACATCTTTTCGTAATTTTGTATGTTTGAAGAAAAAATATGGAGATTAAAACTTTCTATTTCAACCCGATTCGGGAGTGCTGCTACCTGGCGTGGGATGATACGAAGGAATGCGTGATCATCGATCCGGGCAACTATGGCGAGCGGGAATTGCAACGCATGAAGGACTTCGTGGCGGAACGCCAGCTCAAACCGGTGATGATTCTGTTGACCCATAGTCATTTCGACCATGTGCTCGGTCTGGAAGCGACGGCACAGGCCTGGAAGATCGATGCCTGGATGCATCCCGACGACAGGATGATCCTGGATCGTTCGATTGACTGGTGCGCACAGCTGGGCCTGACGTTCTGTCGTTTCACGGGCACGATGCACGACCTGGCCGACGGCGAAATCCTTCGCTTCGGCAACACGGAACTGAAGGTCCTGGCAACCCCCGGCCATACGCCGGGCGGTGTCTGCTTCCTCAACGAAACCGACAAAATCCTGTTTACCGGCGACACGCTCTTTGCCGGCAGCATTGGCCGGACCGACCACATCGGCGGTGATTACGACCAGTTGATCCAAAGCATAGAAAACAAGTTGATGCCGCTCGATGGCGAAATCATGGTGTTGCCCGGCCATGGCCCGGCCAGCTCCATCGGCTATGAGCGAGCCACCAATCCTTTCCTGCAGGGCATCTGACATGGCCGAAAGCGACAAGATCACGATTGCCGGAGCCCGGGTCCACAATCTCAAGAACATTGACCTGGAGATTCCCCGCGACAGCCTGGTGGTGGTCACCGGACTGTCGGGCAGCGGCAAGTCGTCTCTGGCTTTCGATACCATCTGCGCCGAAGGCCAGCGTCGCTACATGGACACCCTGTCGGCCTATGCACGCCAGTTCATCGGTATCCTCGAACGTCCCGACGTCGATGAAGTGAAAGGGCTAAGCCCCGTCATCTCCATCGAACAGAAAACAGTGGGCCGCAATCCCCGTTCCACGGTCGGGACCATTACGGAAATCTACGACTTTTTCCGCCTGCTCTACGCCCGCGCCTCGCAGGCCTTCTCGCCGGAAAGCGGCAAGGAGATGGTGCGCTATACCGACGATGAGATCATCAATCTCATCCTGCAGCGCTACGAAGGCCAGAAAGTGCTGCTGCTCGCGCCGCTGGTGCGGGGGCGCAAGGGACATTACCGCGAACTGTTTGTGCAGCTGCAGCGAAAAGGGTTTTCCCAGGTACGGATCGACGGGCAGCTGACCGACCTGAGTGAGGCCGGTCCCCTTGACCGCTACAAGATCCACTTCGTGGAGCTGGTGGTCGACAAACTGGTTCCCAAAGCGGATGACCGCAAGCGGATCAAAGATTCGGTCGCCGCCGCCATGAGCCAGGGCAAGGGCTCACTGGCCATCCTCTCGCTGGCCGACGGGCAGCTCGAGCATTTCAGCCGCAATCTCGTGTGCCCCGACACAGGACTTTCGTTCGAGATTCCGGCGCCCTATACCTTCTCGTTCAACTCTCCGCAGGGAGCCTGCCCGCACTGCCGCGGCCTGGGTCATATCGCCCACGCCGATATCGACAAGATCATCCCCGACCGCAACCGCAGCATCGCCGAAGGCGGCATCGAAAGCATCGGGCCGATGCGGGGCAACACGATGTACCGCTACCTGGAAGCCATCGCACGACGCTACCACTTCTCCCTGCACGACCCAATCAAGGATATCCCCGAAGAAGCCCTGCAGGTGATTCTTTACGGCACTGACGAGCTGCTTCGCATAGGGACCGACGCAGATATGGAAATGGCCACCTTCCCCGGCATCCTCACACAGCTGAATGCGGAAGCTGAAGATGAGGATGAAGGGCCCTGGAAGAAGAAACGGAAAGAACTCTTCTTCGAGGAGGCCGTCTGCCCGGTTTGCAACGGCACCCGGCTGAAACCCGAGTCACTTTGTTTCAAGATCGACGGGAAAAACATCGCCGAAGTAGCTGAAATGGACATTACCCAGCTCTACGACTGGGTGTGCGCCCTGCCCGGCCGCCTGTCACCCCGGCAGCTGACCATCGGTACTGACATCATCAAGGAACTCAAAGACCGCATCGGCTTCCTGAAAGACGTCGGTCTGGAATACCTCTCGCTCAGCCGCACCACCCGCTCGCTCAGCGGCGGCGAGAGCCAGCGCATCCGGCTGGCCACGCAGATCGGCTCGAAGCTGGTCAATGTGCTCTATATCCTCGACGAGCCCAGCATCGGCCTTCACCAGCGCGACAACCGCAAGCTCATCTACTCGCTCAAGACCCTGCGTAACGAAGGTAATTCCGTGATGGTGGTCGAACACGACGAAGAGATGATGCGCAGCGCTGACTGGCTCATCGACCTGGGGCCGGGGGCCGGAGACAAAGGCGGCTGGTTGCTCTACAACGGAGTGCCCGGTGACATCGGCCAGGTGGCACCCGGAAAGAGCCTGACCATCGACTATCTGCTGGGACGCGAGCAGATCGACGTGCCCGAGGAGCGTCGCTCCGGCAATGGCAAACACATCCTCCTGAGAGGCGCTCGCGGCAACAATCTGAAAGACGTTACCCTCGACCTCCCGCTCGGCTTGTTCGTCGGCGTCAGCGGCGTGAGCGGCAGCGGCAAATCGTCGCTGATCGCCGAAACGCTGATGCCGGTCATCAGCAACAAGCTCTATCGCTCCCACTATCCGGTGCTGCCTTACGAGCGGATCGAAGGCGTGTCGAACATCGACAAGATCATCCAGATTGACCAGGCTCCCATCGGCCGTTCCCCTCGCAGCAATCCGGCCACCTATACCGACGTGATGACCGATATCCGCAAGCTCTTCGAACAGACCCCCGATGCGAAGATCCGCGGATTCAAGGCCAACCGCTTTTCCTTCAATGTGAAAGGCGGACGCTGTGAGGCCTGCAAGGGGGCCGGGCTCCAGCTCATCGAGATGCACTTCCTCCCTTCGGCCCAAGTGACCTGCAAGGAATGCGGAGGCCGCCGCTACAAGCCGGATACGCTGGCCGTCAAATACAAGGGAAAAAATATCAGCGAGGTCCTCGACATGACCATCAGCCAGGCGGCTGCCTTCTTTGAGGCGATCCCCTCTATCGCCCAGAAACTCAAGACCCTGGAAGAAGTGGGACTGGGCTATCTGACGCTCGGACAGCCGGCCACCACCCTGAGTGGCGGCGAAAGCCAGCGCCTGAAACTTTCCGCCGAGCTCTCGCGCAAGGACACCGGCAACACCCTCTACCTGCTCGACGAACCCACCACGGGCCTGCACTTCGAAGACATCAAGGTGCTCATCGGCGTGCTGCAGCGCCTGGTCGACAAGGGCAACACCGTGGTCATCATCGAGCATAACCTCGATATCCTCAAATCGGTCGACTGGCTCATCGACCTGGGGCCGGAAGGCGGCCAGGCTGGCGGCAGGATCGTAGCGGCAGGAACCCCCGAGCAGGTGGCTGAGACTCCCGGCTCCTATACCGGACTATTTTTGAAAGAAATGCTATAATATATGATCAAGGAAATGTCGATGTGGCGGAACCTGTTCCGCGAAAACAACGTAAGCACGCTGAATGAAGCAACGGCCTGCGGAAAAATCCGTTATGTGGTCAACCTGTCGGAAACGCTGCACGACCACCGCTACGCGGAGATTGCCAATGAAATTGCTGAGCGACCCGGGGTGAAACTCGTCCTGATCGCCGGCCCTTCGAGCAGCGGCAAGACCACCTCCTCGAAGCGCCTGGCCATGCACATGCGTGTCAACGGGCTGAACCCCATCATCATTTCGCTCGACGATTACTTCCGCGACCGCATCGACACCCCACGCGACGAGAATGGCGAGTACGACTTCGAATGCCTGGAAGCGCTCGACGTACCTTTCCTCAACGACCAGCTGGAGGAGTTGCTTAAAGGGAAGCGGGTGGAGATCCCGAAATACGACTTTGCGACGGGTTCCCGCAAGTTCGTCGGACAGTTCCTGACGTTGACGGAAAACGACGTGCTGATCATGGAAGGCATCCACGGACTGAATCCGGCCCTGACGCCGCTGATACCCGAAGAAGAGAAATTCCAGCTGTACGTCTCTGTGCTGACGCCGCTGAGCATTGACGAGAAGACCCGCATGTCAGCGGCCGACTATCGCCTGCTGCGCCGCATGGTGCGCGACAACCAGTTCCGCGGCATGACGGCTGAAGAGACCATCCTGCGCTGGCCGAGTGTCCGCAACGGCGAGGAGAAACACATTCTGCCTTTCAAAGGTTTGGCAGACGCCGTGTTCAATTCATCTCTGTTTTATGAGATTCCGATGCTGAAGTGTTATGCCGAGCCGCTGCTGCAGGTCATTTCGAAAGAATCGCCTGCTTTCCCGGTTGCCCATCGGCTGCTCGGCCTGATCCGCAGCGTCATCGCCATGACCCCCGCCGACGTCCGCCACATCCCCCCGACCTCCATCATCCGGGAGTTCATCGGCGGATCGAGTTTTCATTATTAGTACGGGGCGCTGCCCCGAACCCTGAAGCCTGGCACCAAAGTGGCTGATAGCCAGCATTATAACGAAAATCGATTGCGTCAAAATGAGCAATCGATTTTGCTTAAAATACTCAAGATCAAAGAGTTGCCTGCCAGGCGAGCTGTGCGCAGGCCTCAGGAAGGCCCGTCGAAATTATTCCACAATTCCCATCAACTGCCGGATCTCCTGTTTCGCGGCTTTCCAGCGGGGGATGTCGATCTTCGTGCCGATGACTTCAACGACTTTGGCAGCAAGGGCGGAGCCCACTTCGCCGCAGATGTTGAGCGGCATGCCGTGGGCGTGCGCGAAGAGGAAGCCGGCCGCATAGGTATCGCCGGCGCCGGTGGCGTCGACGGCTTCGCCCGGCCAGGCTTCGATGAAATGGTATTCGTCGCCCCGCTGGATCATCGAGCCGTCCTTGCCGATCTTCACCACCGCGATGTCGGCCATCTCCGACATGGCCTGCAGCGCCTCGCGCGGCGGACGGTGAACGAAGGCTGCCGCCTCCGTCTCGTTGGCGAAAACGATGTTCACGTAGTTCTTCACGATGTCCTGCAGGAACACGTTGTTCGACTCCACCACATTGTAGGAAGCCATGTCGAGCGAGATGGTCATGCCCCGCTCCTTGCCCATCTCCGCGATCCGGCGTACCAGATACTGGTTCTGCACCAGATACCCCTCGATGTGCAGATAATCGTACCCCTCGAAGTATTCCGGCTTGAGGTCGTCGGGACCCAGCTGGAGCGCAGCTCCCAGATAGGTGGCGAAGGTGCGGTCGGCATTGGGGGCCGTGATGAAGACCATGGCCCGGCCCGAAGCCACCGTACCCACCAGCAGGTTCGACTTGATGCCGTTCTGCATCTGCGACTGGCGGAAAAGCGAGCCCAGTTCATCGTCGCCCACCTTGCCGATGTATCCCGAAGGCATGCCCAGGATGGCAGTGGCAGACACCGTGTTGGCGGCCGAACCGCCCGCCACGTATTGTACGCCGATTTCCTTGAGGTCGGCCCAGATGGTGTTGCCCGTCCGGGCATCCACATGCTGCATGCTGCCCAACGGCAGATTGTATTTCTTGAGCAGCGTATCGTCGGGAAGGACCGCCAGGATGTCGGTCAGCGCGTTCCCGATACCGAGAATAGATTTCATGCTTCAGGATTGGTTTTCATTTTTCTGCGATATAGTGTCCAGCTGACGAGTGAGATAAGGCCGCAAAGCAGCATCTGCACGATCTGGGACTCATGCGACAGCGTGGCGAAGAGCAGGCCCGTCGGCTTGTCAAAACCATAGACCGGCATCAGCGTCATCGCGACGATGAAATGATAGGCTCCAAATCCGCCCTGCACCGGAACAATCCATCCCAGGGAACCCACCACCATCAGGAAGAGGGCATCCCATCCGTCGAGCGCGTCGGCGGCAGGCAAGGCCCGGAGCGTCCACAGGCTGCAAAGCCAGTAGCCGATCCAGATGATAAGCGTGTAGGCGAAGAAGCCCCATTTGTTCTTCATGCGGAAGGCTGCGGTAATTCCCTCGCCCAGGCCCTGAAAGAATTTCAGGAAGGCGGCGCCGGCCTTGCTCCGGCCGATCTGCTCGCGGAAAGCGCGCACCAGGAACACCAGCCCCACGATCGCCGCGATGACGATCAGCCCGATCCAGAACCCACCAATCTGCATTGAACCCGCCGCCGGCCGGAACATCTTCTCGATGATAAAATCGCGGAAACGGCCGAAAAAAAGCAGCGGAACACCCGCCAGGAACATGCAGAGTATATCCCAGGTCCGCTCGATCACGACCGTGCCGAGGGAGCCCTGGAACGTGGTCTTGCGCGTCTCTCCCATCAAGCCGCAGCGCACCACCTCTCCGGAGCGCGGGAAGGCGATGTTGGACAGGTAGCAGATGGCATAGGCGTCGTAGGTCTCGCGATGCGTGATGGGCGGTGTGCCTTCCTTGCGGATGGGCTGCAGCATGAGCCGCCAGCGGTTGCCCCGCAGGTAGGTGATGATCCATTGTACGGCGATGATGCCGATCACCCAACCCCAGCGGCACTGCTTCAGGTCCGCCGAAAATTCACTCCAGTCTACGCCACGGAACGAGAAAAAGAGAAGCACTGCCACCAGGACAAGCAGCAGTGCATACTTCAGGATCTTTTTCAGTTTCTCGCTCATCGCCTATCCCCAGAGACTGCGCGGATATACGCCTTTTTCAATGAGTTCATTGATCTTGGCCACCACATACGGGCGGTCTTCCTTGTAGGTGACGCCAAACCACTTGGCATCGCAGTTGAGCACCTTGAAGGACGCATCGTTCCGCTTGATGAGCACGTCGGCCACATACGGAATGAAGAACTCCGCCTTGGGATTGGTCTTGACGTCGTCGGAGCGGAGGAAGGTCTTGAACAGTTCCTCCGACCAGCCGAAATAGTCGGGCGTGAATCCCCAGAAGTTCATCGAGACCAGGCTGTCTTCCGACAACTCATGATCGCCGGTCTTGTCGGTATAATACACTTTCCCATCTGCCTTCCGCTGGATGGCCGTCCGCTCGGTGACCGTCGACAGGCAGCCGTTGTCATCGAGTTCGCACACTCCGCGCGATACACTGCCGAATTCGGAGAGCGTGTTTTTGAGGTAGTAGCCCACCAGGGCATACTTTCCCCGGCAACCCTCGACGCCGCGCAGGAATTCCGCAATGGCCTCGAAACCCTCCCGGCCATAGAAGTCGTCGGAGTTGATGACGGCGAACGGCTCGTGGATGACGTCTTTGGCCATCATGATGGCGTGGTTCGTACCCCAGGGTTTCTCCCGGCCTTCCGGCACGGAAAAGCCTTCCGGCAGGCAGTCCAGTTCCTGATAGACGAATTCCACGTCGACTTTTCCGCCGAAACGCTCCTTGGAATAGATTTTCTCGAAAGCCTCGGCGAAGGAGTGCCGGATCACGAACACCACCTTGCCGAAACCGGCCCGGATGGCATCATAGATCGAATAATCGATGATGGCCTCGCCGCAAGGACCGAGACCGTCCATCTGTTTGAGCGAGCCGTAGCGGGAACCCATCCCGGCAGCTAGAACTAATAGCGTAGGTTTCACAGTATTTCGTTTTTATTTAAATTCAAGGATAGCAGCGGTGCCGGGCTCGACGACATACTTGGTGCCCACCTTGATCCGCTCGCCAGTCATCACGTTCACTCCTTTCCCCGCAAATTTAGCGGTTATTTCCGAGAAATGCGGCCAATCGACCGAATATTCTTCCGTGCCCGCATTGAGGATGGTCATGACGGCCTCCCCTTTCACCGTCCGGAAATAGACGTACACATTCGCTGCATCGGGACGGAAATGGATGAAATCGCCCGCTGCCACGGCCTTGGAATCCTGGCGCCAGTCAAAGAGGTTGGCCACATACTTGCGCAGGGCCTTCTGCTCTTCCGTAAACTTGCCCCAGGGCATATCCACGCGCTCCTGGGAGTGGCCTACCGTGCCGTCGGCACTTTGCAGGCCGTATTCGTCCCCGTAGTAGAGTTGCGGAACGCCACGCATGGTGGCCAGCAGCGCATAGGCCATCATGATCTTTTCCGGATCGCCACCCAACTCGTGGGCCAGGCGCGCCGTATCGTGGTTACCCACGAAAATCAGGATGTCGGAAGGGTCGTCGTAGAGGCGGTCGAGCGCCAGGGAGTTGTATATCCAGACCATGCTCGGCTCCCACGACGTGCCCTGCTTGGAAAGCGCCGACAGGACATTGAACATCAGCGGGAAGTCCATCACGGACGGCAGGTTGGAGTTGTAGCCGTCTTTCTGCTTGACGCCCTCCCAGTAGGCACAGGAAGCCACGTCGCCGAACCACACCTCGCCCACGATGTTGAGCTTCTTGTACTCTTTGCGGATGGCTTTGGTCCAGGCGGCGATGCCTTCCTTGTCGGAATACGGGAACGTATCCACGCGCAAGCCGTCGAGGTCGGCGTACTCCACCCACCAGACGGCCATCTGCTCCAGGTAATGCCGCACGAGCGGATCGGCCAGGTTCATGTCGGGCATCGTCGTGTCGAACCAGCCCTTGATGCAGCTTTCCTTGTCGATCGAGGCGGCATGCGGGTCGCTGTGGGTGGTCATCGCGGCGTTGGTGCGGATGAGTTTGTCTCCGCCCCGCTTGAGGTTCTCCGGATAGTTGATCCAGGTTTGCGAAGGCAGGTCCTTCATCCACCAGTGGGCCGTTCCGCAATGGTTCGGCACCATGTCCATGATGACCTTCAGGCCCTTGGCGTGGGCTTTCTCCACAAAGGAGCGATAGAGTTCGTTGGTGCCGTAGCGCGGGTCGATGCGGTAGTAGTCGGCACAGGCATAGCCATGGTAGGAATATGCCTTTTCGTTGTCGAAGGTCAGCGGCGTGGGCCAGATGGTGGTCACGCCGAGCGACGCGATGTCGTCGAGGTGATCGATGATACCCTGAATGTCACCGCCATGGCGGCCGCCCAGGTTCGTCGGATCGGCCTTTTCAGCCGCTTCCTTCACGGAATCGTTCGACCGGTCGCCGTTGGCGAAACGGTCGGGCATCAGCAGGTACACCACATCGGCCGGGCCGAAAGATTCGCGCTTGGCCGATCCATCGCGGCGCTTGTAAAACGGATAGTCGAAACTGAACTGACGGCCGTCGGGCGTCAGGACGTTGAAGGCGTAGATATCCGGGTCCAGCCGGTTCGAGACCTTCACTTCCACGAACAGGTAGTTCGGGTTGTCGGCCGACGTGACCTTGCCGATCGAAAGGCCTTTGACAGAGGCGTCGACCGATACCGTGGCACCGGCAAGGCGGTCGCCGTGGATCATCAGCTGGAGATCCGTCTCCATCCCGACCCACCAGCAAGGAGGCTCTACCCTGTCAATCTTTTCCGCCCGGAGCGTCGTCATACTCAGCAGCGCCGCACACAGCAGCAGGATTTTAGTCTTCATTTTCAAATTCGCTTTCATCGCAGTCGCCGAAACAGTCGCCGACGCTGAAGATAATGTGATAGCCGTAGGCCGGCAAGGTAAATTCGCTGTCGGTCGTCACCAGATGGTTCTCCACCTTGAAAGACACCTCTTCGCCGGAGAAATTGAACATCGCCAGGCACATGTCGCCCTCTTCCTCCCGCTCGAATGCGAACACCTGGTCGGGATGGTCGGTCGGAAGAACGGCCATCGAACCGCCCCAGGGCGAGGCCCACAGGCAGGCGTGCAGGTCGCGCAGAGCGATGAGCTCCTTGTAGAGCTTGGTCATCTCCAGCGGGTCGCGGCTCCAGTCGATCGGGTCTTTCTCGAAGAATTCCAGGCGTTTGCCCAGGCACACCTCATCACCGTTGTAGAGCATCGGGATGCCCGGGAGCATGAAGCTCAGGACGGTAAATTCCCTGAGATACGGTCCGTACAGCTCCAGGTTCGTGCCAGACCAGGAATTCTGGTCATGGTTGGAGATGAAGTTCATCGCGAGGGTACCGGCCGGCATGCCGACCTCCTTTTCGTAGTTCACATAGAAATCGGCCAGGTCGTTGGCGTTCTTCTTGCCGGCGGCCATCTCGTACCACAGGTGCATCTGCCGCCAGGCGTAATACGCGTCAAAGGCATCTTCCTGCAGGGCCGGCGTTTCGGCCTCGGCCAGGAAGAAGAGGCCCTCGGGGCGCTGGGCACGGAAATCGGCGAAAGCCTTGTCCCAGAAGTCCCGGGGCACTTCGCTCGCCACGTCGCAGCGGAAACCGTCCACGCCGCGGTCGATCCAGAACTGCATCTGCGCCTCCATGGCGTCGTAGACTTCGGGGTGGTTCACGTAATCGAGGTGGGCGATGTCGGTCCAGTCGTATTGCGTGGCCAGGTTGCCGTCCTTGTCGAGATGATACCAGTCGCGGTGCTCGCGCGTCCAGGCATGGTCACGACCGGTATGGTTGGCCACCCAGTCGAGAATCACCTTGAAGCCCTTTCCGTGGGCGGCAGCCAGGAAATGGTCGAAGTCTTCCAGCGTGCCGAACTCAGGGTTCACGGCACAATAGTCCTGCACGGCATAGTAGCTGCCGAGCGTGCCCTTGCGGCCCTCGACGCCGATGGGATGGATGGGCATCAGCCAAAGGATGTCGACGCCCAGTTCAGCGAGACGGTCGAGCTGCGGCTCAATGGCGGCAAAGGTACCCTCGGGGGAGAACTGGCGCACGTTGACCTGATAGATCACGGCGTGCTGCGCCCATTCGGGGTGGATCACATGGGTCACATTTACCTCGGGAGCGGCCTTCTTGCAGGCCACCAGGCAGCAGAAAAGAAGCAGGAAACTCAGAATCTTTTTCATATGTTCGGATTATTGAATGATCGCATAATAAACGGGGGCGACTTCCACGCTCAAGCGGTTCTGCCCGTCGCAGGTCAGGCCGCACGGCAGGGTGAGGTCGACCTTGCGGGGTTCGTGGCTCTTGTTGAGCACGACCACCAGGGTCTCGCCCATGTAGCTGCGGCTGTAGGCCAGGACATCCTTGTCGGCGTACAGCAACTTGTAATCACCATAGATCAGCGGCATCGACGTATTGTGCAGACGGGCCAGGAACTGCGTCTCCTCCAGGGTCTCCTGCTCGTCCTTCGTCAACCCGTCGAACTGCATCCAGCGCCGGTTGTCGGGGTCGTTGGCGCCCGGCTGTCCATATTCATCGCCATAATAGATGCAGGGCACGCCCGGAATCGTGAAGTTCAGTGCGTGGAGCATCTTCAGGTAGTCGTAGCCGACGGGATCGGTCACCTTGATGTCGCGGTGCCAGCCGGCCAGCTTCTGGTCTTCGTCCTGGCTCACGTCGCCGCTGGCCAGGCAGATATAGCGGGAGCGGTCGTGGTTGCCGGTGATGTTGCCCATCAGGTGGTGCGAGCCATACACGGAGAGATCTTCCCGGAGACGATCGGCCAGGCCTTCGAAGGAGCCTGCCGGACGCGTGGTGGCCCACACATAGGTATCATAGACATTGAAGTCGAACTGGGCGTCCTGCATGCCGGGTTTCACATACGAATTGATGAGCGCAGTGGAACCGTAAGTCTCGCCGATCTGGTAGAAACTGCGGCCCGGCAGGCTGTCGTAGAGCTTGCGGGTCAGCATCCGCCAGTACTGCTCCGGCACGTGCTTGGTGGCATCGTGGCGGAAACCGTCGAAGTCAAAATGCTGCACCCAGAAAAGGGCCGAGTCCGTAAGCTGGGCGCAGATGTCCGCCCGCTCCAGGTCGAGCGTCGGGATATGGTCGTCGAACCAGGTAGTCAGGCGGAATTCGTCGTAGAGCTGGCGGTTCGGGCGTCCGTCCGGCGTGTCGGAAGGCGTGGTCCAGTCGGGATGCTCCGTCAGCGTGGGGCTCTGGATGTGCATGTGATTCGAGACATAGTCCAGGATGACGTTCTTGTTGTCGGCATGTGCCTTGTCGAGCAGTTCGCGGAGCTCAGCTTCGGTGCCATAGCGGACGTCGACAGCCGTGGCATAGTAAGGCCAGTAGCCATGGTATCCGCTGAACTTCGTTTCGGGATCATGGATTTGTCCCCAGGCGTCATAGGGGTTCTGCGTAATGGGCGACAGCCAGATGGTATTCACGCCCAGGCTGTCGAAATAGCCGCTCTCGAGGGTCTTCGTCACGCCGGCGATGTCGCCGCCCCAGTAGTCCACCTTCGGATTCACGAGGGGCGAGTTGAGCGGCATGTCGTTGTCAGTGCGGCCGTCTA
>Ga0265298_10003327_pt1 | contig 21369 bp, 27 predicted proteins | sample AusTroGonzalo_MG_3_FD_193486 | JGI IMG/M metagenome (GOLD analysis project Ga0265298, IMG submission 193486) | Bovine rumen microbial communities from tropical cattle in Woodstock, Queensland, Australia - Gonzalo_01 | ecosystem: Host-associated > Mammals > Digestive system > Stomach > Rumen ...
AGATACGAAGGCGAGCATATCATCCGCAAGGAAGGTAAAGCTGGTAAGGGCAAGAAGTAATTAAAAGGAGCAAATTGCTATGATTAAGAAATTTGACAGCAATAAGGCAAGATTAAAGAGACACCGCCGAGTTCGTGCAAAGATCTCAGGAACTCCCGAACGTCCCCGTCTCAATGTGTTCCGTTCAACAAAGCACATCTATGCTCAGCTCATCGATGATGTAAACGGTGTTACTCTTGCTTCTGCATCAAGCATGGATAAGGGCTTTGAGGGCAACGGCGGAAACATTGAAGGCGCTCGCAAGGTCGGCGAGATGATCGCTAAGAACGCAGCTGATAAGGGTATCAGCGAAGTAGTTTTCGACAGAGGCGGCTACCTCTACCACGGCAGAGTCAAGGAACTCGCAGAGGGCGCACGTGAAAACGGATTAAAGTTCTAAGAGGGAGGTAACACAATGGCTAATATTGAAACACAGGCTCCTGAGTTCGTTGAGAAGGTTGTTGCTATCAACCGTGTATCAAAGACAGTTAAGGGCGGACGTATCATGAAGTTCTCAGCACTCGTTGTTGTAGGCGACGGAAACGGTACAGTCGGCTTCGGACTCGGAAAGTCAGGAGAAGTTCCCGATGCTATCCGTAAGGGCATCGAGGACGCAAAGAAGAACCTTGTAAAGGTCGCTCTCAAGGGAACTACTATCCCCCACGAAATCGTTGGCGCATTCGGCGCAGGCAGAGTTCTTATGAAGCCCGCTGCACCCGGTACCGGCGTTATCGCAGGCGGTCCTGTCCGTGCCGTAATCGAAGTAGCAGGTATAAAGGATATCAGAACAAAATCACTTCGTTCTAATAATCCCTGCAACGTGGTAAGAGCTACGATCGACGGTCTCGTAAACTGCACTTCCGCAAAGGATGTTGCTGCTAAGAGAGGCAAGTCTGTCAAGGAAATTTTAGGTTAAGGAGGCAGTAAGAAATGGCAAAGAATATCAAGCTTGTAAAGAGCCTCATCGGCAGAAAGAAGGACCAGATCGCTACTGCTGAGTCACTTGGCCTCAAGAAGGTCGGAGATGTTACAACACAGCCCGACAACGAGCAGACAAAAGGAAAAATCAATAAGATCTCACACCTCGTTGAGGTTACAGAAGCGTAAACAAGGAGGTGCAACGATATGAAAATCCATGAATTAACACCTGCACTCGATTCCAATAAGGCTGTAAAGCGTATAGGCAGAGGCCATGGTTCGGGTAACGGCAAGACAGCTGGCAAGGGCCACAAGGGTCAGAATGCCAGAAGCGGCGGCGGCGTAAGGATCGGCTTTGAAGGCGGTCAGATGCCCCTCGCAAGAAGAATCCCTAAGAGAGGCTTCAATAACATCTTTGCAACAAAGTACGCTATCGTTAACGTATCCGATCTTAACAAGTTCAAGGACGGCACAGTAGTAGACACAGAGCTTCTCGTAGCTTCAGGTCTCGTTAAGAAGGTAAACGACGGAGTAAAGATCCTCGGCAACGGCGATCTTACCGCAAAGTTAACTGTAAAGGCTGCTAAATTCTCACAGAGCGCTATAGATAAAATAGAAAAGGCTGGCGGGAAAGCAGAGGTGATGTAATGTGTTTAATACGCTGAAAAAAGCGTGGGGTGTACCCGAGATACGCAAAAAGATCTTATACACATTACTCATGATAGTATTGTTCAGATTCGGATGTGCAGTAGCCGTTCCTTTCCTTAATACCGATGTCGTAAAGACATGGATGACAAGCCATCAGGACGGCGGCTTCCTCGATTATCTGAATACAATCACCGGTGACGCGATGGCAAACGCTACCGTGTTCTCACTTTCGATCACTCCGTTCATCAACGCTTCCATCATCATGCAGCTGCTGACTTACGCGCTGCCTCCCCTTGAGCGTATGCGCGATGAGGGCGAAGAGGGAAGAAAGAAGATCGACAGGATCACAGCATTTGTCGCAATGGTCCTTGCGATATTCATGTCCTTCGCATACTACCTCACACTTAAAAACGGTATGAGAAATGTTACGGACGATAATGGCAATGTAGTCGGAGATGCTCTGAAGTATATGTCAGGCGGTGAGGGCGTATTTGCAGCCTTCGTTATAATCGCTTGTTTCGTTGCCGGTGCGCTCATCGTTGTATGGATGGGTAACAGGATCAGCGACAAGGGCCTCGGAAACGGTATCTCAATACTTCTCTTTGCAGGTATCGCAGCAAGATTCCCTAAGGACGCTGCACTTCTTATAAGACTTACAAGAGACAACCCCAGCAAGTACCTCTTCGTTACACTGGCTTATCTTGTATTCATAATTTTCGAGATCGGCTTCATCGTTTTCATGAACGAGGCAGAAAGACGTATCCCGATACAGTATGCAAAGCGCGTAGTAGGCAGAAAGCAGTACGGCGGACAGAAGACACATATCCCGATAAAGGTAATCATGAGCGGCGTTATGCCTATCATCTTTGCTATGTCGTTCATGTCTCTTCCATCTGCAATCGCACTGATAAAGCGTAATCCTAATGACGGCAGCTTTTATTCAAGGTTCCTTAATTTCTTCAGCACAAGAGGCTGGGGATACGCAGTTATCTACTTCCTGCTCATAATCGCGTTCAACTATTTCTACGTTTCGATACAGTACAACCCTGTTGAGATAGCAAACAATCTCCGTCAGTCAAACGGCGGTATCCCCGGCATCAGACCCGGTAAGCCCACATCGGATTATATCCAGAAGGTACTCAACAAGATATCTCTCGTGGGTGCTATCTTCCTCGGAATCATAGCTGTAATCCCGATATTCATGGGAATGGCTGACCCGCAGCTCCGTACACTTTCAATGGGTGGTACAACGATACTCATCGCGGTATCAGTTGCTCTCGAAACAACAAGAACACTTGAATCACATCTTATGATGCGTCATCATAAGGGCTTCTTACAGTAAAGGAGGACCGGTAATATGAACCTTATCTTTTTAGGCGCTCCCGGCGCAGGCAAGGGTACTCAGGCTGAGGTAGTCTCCGAGGCACTGAATATTCCTCAGATATCAACAGGTAATATTCTCCGTGAGGCTGCAAAGAACGGCACAGAGTACGGTCTGAAGGCTAAGGCTGCAATGGACGCCGGCGCTCTCGTTTCAGACGATATCGTTATCGGTATCCTGAAGGAGAGGATCGCAGAGGACGACTGCAAGAACGGTTTCATCCTCGACGGCTTCCCGAGAACGGTTCCTCAGGCAGAGGCTCTTGATAAAATGAACATCCGTATCGACAAGGTAATAGAGATCCATGTTCCCGATGAGACTATCAAGCAGAGAGTTTCAGGCAGAAGAGTCTGCCAGGGCTGCGGAGCTTCCTATCACGTTGAGTATAAGCCTACCAAGGTCGAGGGTGTTTGCGATAAGTGCGGTGACAAGACTATCGTCCGCAAAGATGATCAGCCCGAGGTAGTTCTCGAAAGACTCGCGACTTATCACGAAAAAACAGCTCCTCTCAAGGACTATTACGAGAAGCAGGGCAAGCTTGTCACTGTTATCGGTCAGGAAGAGGTAGCAGAAACTTCAAAGCTCACACTCGCAGCAGTAGGAGTAGAGAAGTAATGAGCATAGTCATTAAATCAAAGTCCGAATTAGCCATAATGCGTGAAGCAGGTAGGATTACCTGCGGCGCAATATGGTATGCGGGCGAAAAATTAAAGCCTGGTATGTCAACCCTCGACGTTGATAAGCTGGTCGGCGAGTATTTCGCTCGTCACGGCTGCAGATCATGCTTTAAAGGTCTTTACGGATTCCCGGGGAACGCTTGTATCTCAGTAAATGAGGAAGTTATCCACGGTATCCCTAAGGCGAGCCGCAGGTTAAAAGAAGGAGATATAGTGAGCATCGACACAGGAGCCGCTTATGAGGGCTTCAACGGAGACAGCTGCTGGACCTTCCCTGTGGGTAAAATTTCTGATGAAGCTAAAGCATTGCTTGAGGTAACCGAGGCGAGCCTCTATGAGGGTATCGCACAGGCTCAGGTTGGCGCAAGAATCGGAGATATTTCTCATGCTGTAGAAGAGTATTGTGCTTCACGAGGCTACGGAATCGTAAGAAATTACTGCGGCCACGGAATCGGCAGAGAGGTTCACGAATCACCCGAAGTACCGAACTGGGGACGTGCAGGTCACGGACCGAGACTGGTAGCGGGTATGACGATATGTATCGAGCCTATGATAAATGTCAGAGGCGACGATGTAAAAACTCTCAATGACGGATGGACCGTGGTTACCAAAAATGGTTCACTGTCGGCTCATTTTGAGCACGCTATCGCAATAACTCCTGACGGTCCCGTCATTCTGACACAGCCCTGACGGAGGGAATTATCGTGAAGCTGCTGAAAGGCTCTGTTGTAAAGGCGGAGGCAGGACGCGACAAGGGAAGCTATTTCGCAGTCGTGGACGCCGGTGAAAAGTATTGCTTCATCGCAGACGGCAAGAGCAGGAAGCTCGCAGACCCGAAGCGGAAGAATATAAAGCATATCCGCGTTACAGACAGTATGATCGATCTAAACGATATAACTGATAAAAAACTCAGAAATACGCTGAAACAGTTCGGCGGCACTGAGTAAAGGAGGTTATGTAAAGTGTCAAAAGAAGATGTAATCGAGGTTGAGGGCGTCGTAACAGATGCTCTGCCAAATGCAATGTTTAAGGTTCAGCTTGAAAACGGACACGAGGTATTATCACACGTTTCCGGCAAGCTCAGAATGAATTATATCAGAATCGTTCCTGGTGACAAGGTAAAGCTTGAAATGTCACCGTACGACCTCTCAAAAGGCCGTATCACATGGCGCGTTAAGTAATATTACAGGATATCACATATATCCGCTATCCGCTAAAGGAGGTATTTTCAATGAAAGTCAGACCTTCAGTAAAACCTATTTGCGAAAAGTGCAAGGTTATTAAACGTAAAGGCAGAATCATGGTTATCTGCGAAAACCCAAAGCATAAGCAGCGCCAGGGCTGAGCCCGACGCATTAATGGAGGTGCAATTATAATATGGCAAGAATAGCCGGTGTTGACCTTCCCAAGAATAAGAGAATCGAAATCGGTCTCACTTATATCTACGGAATCGGTCGTCAGACTGCAACAAATATCCTCGCAGCAACAGGCGTTGACCCTGACGTAAGAGTAAAGGATCTCGCAGAAGAGGATGTAGCTAAGCTTCGTGATTATATCGACGAGCATTACACAGTAGAGGGTGACCTCCGCCGTGAAGTTGCTCTTAACATCAAGAGACTTGTTGAAATAGGCTGCTACAGAGGCGTTCGTCACCGTAAGGGTCTCCCCGTAAGAGGACAGAGAACAAAGACAAACGCAAGAACCCGCAAGGGCCCTGTAAAGACTATCGCTAACAAGAAGAAGTAAGGAGGTCATGAGCTTTGGCACAGCAGAAGGGTAAAAAAGTTACTACTGTCAGAAGACGTAGAGAACGTAAGAATATCGAGAGCGGCGCTGTTCATATCCAGTCCACTTTCAATAACACGATCGTTACGATCACAGATACAGCCGGAAACGCTATTTCTTGGGCAAGCGCAGGCGAGCTCGGCTTCAGAGGCTCAAAGAAGTCCACTCCTTTCGCAGCTCAGACAGCTGCAGAAACAGCTGCAAAGGCAGCTATGGAGCACGGCCTCAAGAATGTAGAAGTATACGTAAAGGGACCCGGTGCAGGCCGTGAAGCAGCTATCAGAGCACTTCAGACCGTAGGCCTTGAGGTAAGAATGATCAAGGACGTAACACCTATCCCGCACAATGGCTGCCGTCCGCCTAAGAGACGTCGTGTCTGATCAATTTGGAGGTGTATTAATATGGCAGTACAGAAAGAACCAATTCTTAAAAAGTGCAGATATCTGGGCATCAGCCCCGCTGTAATGGGCGTTTCAAAGAAGGAGTCTATCCGTTTCAAGAACGCTAACAACAGAAAGAAGATCTCTGAATATGGACTCCAGCTCAAGGAAAAGCAGAAGCTGAAGTTCATCTACGGCGTACTTGAGAAGCAGTTCAGACACTATTTCTCGATCGCTGAAAAAATGGAGGGTAAGGCCGGTGATAATCTTCTCACCGTTCTCGAATCCAGACTCGACAGCGTTGTATACAGAATGGGCCTCGCTCTCACAAGAAGAGAAGCAAGACAGCTCGTTGTACACAGCCACTTTACTGTAAACGGCAAGAAGGTTAACATTCCTTCCTATAGGATCAAGGTAGGCGACGTTATCGCCCTCAGAGAAAAGGACAGAACTTCAGAGAAGTTCAAGGCTACAGTTGAGGAAACTAAGGACAGACTCGTTCCTGTATGGCTCACAGCTAACAAGGACGACTTCTCCGCTAAAGTAAATCGTCTCCCCTTGGCTGAGGATATTGACTACGAGGTAGCTACTCACCTCATCGTCGAGCTGTACTCCAAGTAATCGGTTTGATATACTTGAAGCGTCAGTATTCGAAATCAACATTAATTGCGAAATAGGAGGGTTTTTATGCTGGAAAAAATTAATAAGCCTGATATTGAGATCGTCGAGCTTAAAAGTGACGGCAAATACGGCAAATTCGTTTTAGCACCGCTGGAGCGTGGATATGGTATTACACTTGGAAACAGCCTCAGACGTGTGCTGCTCTCCTCACTTCCTGGTGTCGCTGTTACATCCGTAAAGCTTTCGGGCAAGGATGGCACAGTTCACCATGAGTTGTCAACTATTCCGGGCGTTAAAGAAGACGTTACGGAAATTATCCTCAGTATAAAAGGACTGACGGCTAAACTCTACGGAGAAGGCCCTAAGACAGTATATATAGAGGCAGAGGGCGAATGTGAGATCACTGCCGGCGATATAAAGACCGATTCAGAGGTGAATATCCTCGACCCCGGTATGCATATCGCAACACTCGGCAAGGATGCCAAGCTCTATATGGAGATCACAATAGACAGAGGCAGAGGCTATGTTTCCGCAGAAAGAAACAAGAAGCAGATCAACCTCCCCGTTGACGTTATCGCCGTAGACAGCATCTATACTCCTGTTCTGAAGGTAAATTATACCGTAGAGGATACACGACTCGGTCAGGTCACCGACTATGACAAGCTCACAATGGAGGTTTGGACCGATGGTACTATCTCCGCAAAGGAAGCTCTGTCACAGGCAGCCAATCTCCTCAACGAGCATCTGAAGCTGTTCATCGACCTCTCAGAAGAGGCTGGACTTGCTGAGGTCCTTGTTGAAAAGGATGAGAAGGGTAAGGAAAAAATCCTTGAGATGACCATTGAGGATCTTGACTTATCTGTACGTTCCTTCAATTGCTTGAAGCGTGCAGGTATCAATACCGTAGATGACTTGATCAATAAGTCTGAGGAAGAAATGATGAAGGTTAGAAACCTTGGAAAGAAATCCTTCGACGAGGTAAAGGAAAAGCTCCAGTCACTGGGCTTCGACCTCTCCTCAGAAGAGGAATAAACCATAAAACGTGCGTTCAGCGCACTACTATAAAAAGGAGTGAATACAATGCCGGGTACAAGAAAACTGGGCAGAACATCTGATCATAGAAAGGCTATGCTCAGAGGCATGGTAACTTTCCTGCTTGAGAACGGTCAGATCGAAACTACCGTAACAAGAGCAAAGGAAGTTCGTGCAGTTGCAGAAAAAATGATCACTATCGGTAAAAATGATGATCTGCACTCCAAGCGTCAGGTATTCTCATACATCACAAAGGAGTCCGTTGCTAAGAAGCTTATCGACGAGATCGCTCCCAAGTATGCAGAGAGAAACGGTGGTTACACACAGATCGTTAAGATCGGTCCCCGCCACGGTGACGCTGCTGAAATGGCTATCATCAAGCTCGTTTGATCACTGATAATAATAAAAGCCGTTCCCTTTGGGGAGCGGCTTTTTTCATGCCCCTTGACGTCTCAATAACATTTATCAATTTAATTGCGGAAAATCGGTGAAAAGGGCTTGCAAAACACAAGGATATGTGTTATAATATCCATTGTATGATATAAAACCAATCCAGACAGGAGTAATATTATGAAGATAAGAAAGTTAATGAGCATTATTACAGCAGCTGCTTCAACAGCTGCTATGGCAGGATATACGACAATGACTGCTTTCGCAGAGGAAGCTCAGGCAGCCTCCGACAGTGCGTCTGCACAGCAGGCGGCAGCTCCGGGAATGGGCAGTACGCTGTTCATGCTCGCGGCTATGTTCGCTATCCTTTACTTTGTAGCTATCAGACCGCAGAAAAAGCGTGACAGAGAGCTCAAGGAGATGCAGGAGAGCCTTCAGGTCGGCGACGAGGTAGTAACAGGCGGCGGTATCGTAGGTATCATCGTAAGCGTCGGAGAGGATACAGTAGTTATCGAGACCGGCGGCGCAAAGCACAAGCTCAGGATCAAGAACTGGGCGATCACAGAGAATGTAACAGCAGCAGAGCGTCTGAAGGAAGCAAGAGCAGCGCGTAAAACATCTTCTGCTTCTTCAGAAAGCACTGTTGAATCCGCAGCAGTTGTTGATGATGACGCTGAGGAAAAGAAGTCCAAAAAGAAAAAGCAGGACGAGGAAGAATAAAAAAATATACCTCCGCATAGAATTTACAAGAATTCCATGCGGAGGTTTTTTATGCGCAGATACAGACGTAGTATATGGACAAACGGTCCGCTCAGCGCCGCAGCGGCACTGAGCTGCGGATTCATGATTACGGCAGCGGCAGCTTTTCTGCTAAGCGCCCTGCTGTTCTATGTCATGGGGGATATGAAGCTGGTCAGAGGCTTCGCAGGCACGGCGCTCGGCTTCGGCGCGTACACAGGAGCCTACATATACGGCAAGCACCGCCGCCGCAGGGGTCTGTTCAGCGGATTGCTGTGCGGAGCAATAATGTATGCCGTACTGAGTATATTCGGAGCAGTCGTTACAGGAGCTCCGGCAGATATAAAAAAGCTCCTCCTGCTCACCTTAACAGGTGCGGCAGGAGGAGTTGCGGGCGTAAACTCAAAACGCCCGAAAAAGCTTATGGATCAGTAATTTCCGGAGGTATCCTCCATCAGCTTGAACTCTATCTCATAGTAGCTCACATTTCCGTTTTTGTCTATGCTTGCGCAGGTCGCAGGGACCTTGTCGCCTGCTTCGTACTGGCTGCTTATAGTCTCGTAAAGCTCATCGTATGTGGATATGGATTTGCCGTTTATGGCAACGATGAAATCGCCGCTTTTCAGGTCAGTATTGGCGATATCGCAGTCCTTGTCGACTGAGTCGATGTATATTCCCTTGAAGTCTTCAGGGAGTTTCTGACCAAGGCGCTCCTCAATGGCTTCTTTTTTTGCTTCATTTCCCATGTCAAGGAGGTGGATACCTATCCTGAACCTGCCTGAAATAAAGCCGTTCTTTATAAGTTCCTCGATAACGGGAACAGCTTCGTTTATTGTAATGGCAAAGCCGAGACCTTCAAGGTCGCTGCTGACATATTTTGAGGAAGTTATGCCTATTACCTGACCGTACATATTGACGAGAGCGCCGCCGGAATTTCCGGGACTAATCTCTGCGTTTGTCTGTAAGCATTTCATTTCAAAGCCGGTGGAATCGCTTCTTATCTTACGGTCGACCGCTGAGATTATGCCGTCGGTTACGGTGCCTGCAAGGTTTGCCGGATTTCCGATAGCTATGACCGTTTCTCCCACGACTGCCTCGTCGGAATCTCCGAGAACAGCGGGGGTAAGGTCAGGAGCATTTACCTTAATAACGGCGATATCGGTCTTGGTATCTCTTCCAATGAGCTTAGCGTCATAGAAGTCACCGTCGATCGTCTCGATCCTGTGGTAGCCCTCCGCTTCAAGTACATGGGCGTTTGTAGCAATATAGCCGTCCTCGTTGAGAACTATGCCAGAGCCTGTCCCAACAGCTTTTTTAGCCGCATAGCCTGAGTAGTCGGCATAGGTGTAGATCTTTACTATGGACGGCTTAACGAGGGCGGCAGCTCCCTCCGGAGTATATTTGCCGTTCTCGTCCTTGAAGTTTTCAAGATTGGTGGCGCCTTCGGGCTTTGATTCCTTGTAAAGAATGACCTGATTCTGTTTGCCTATCTTGTTGATGATATTTTTGCTGTTGATAAGGTCGAAGCAGATACCGTATATTGAAATAAAGGCTGACAGAGCAACGAGGATCCCAAACAGCAGAAGTATATGCCTTTCACTTTTGGAGTGTTGCTTTGACTGTGTTTCGTTTTCCGCATTTTTAGCACGGTCAAGCTCTTCAAAGCCGATAGGTTCATACATAAAGCGGTCGTATACAGGTCTGCGGGGCTGATCGCTGTAGCCGCCCTGCTGTCCGAAGCCGTTATTCTGCGGTTGGTGGTAGCCCTGCTGCCCGAAGCCGTTATTCTGCGGTTGGTGGTAGCCCTGCTGCCCGAAGCCGTTATTCTGCGGTTGTTGGTAGCCCTGCTGTCCGAAACCGTTGTTCTGCGGCTGGTGGTAGCCCTGCTGTCCGAAACCGTTATTCTGCGGCTGATGATAGCCCTGCTGTCCGTAGCTGTAATTCGGTATACGGTCGGCGTGGACGCTGGTCGTGCTGTTGTTACTGCTGTCAGGAGCGGCATTTTCCGGTTCCTTTTCATGTTTTGGTACATATGGCTCGTCAGAGCCTTTATCTTCAGGGACGTCCTGATAGATATTATCCTTATCGTCCATTTATTATCCTTTCTTTTTCGGCTGTTTCTCAGGAAGCTGAATGAGAAACTCAGTATATTCCCCGTACACGCTTTTAACAACTATATGACCGTGATGGAGATGTATTATCTTTCTTGATATTGCGAGACCGAGACCAAGTCCGGTAGTGTCCTTGCCTCGTGAAGAATCGGTCTTGTAGAAACGGTCGAACACCTGCTGTATCTCATCGTTCTTCAGACCTTCGCCCGTATTTCTTATGCCTATGGTACATGAACCGTTTACGGAACGCTCGAAGCTGAATGAGAGTATACCGCCCTCGTTCACGAATTTTACGGCATTTTCCACAAGGTTGTATATTACCTGCTGTATGAGGTCCGGATCCACTTCCGCGGTCATACGGTCGCTTCCGAGACCTTCAACGTCAAGGTGCTTGTCCTCAATTTTTTTCTCGAACATGAGAACGGTCTGTATAACGATATCGGTAAGGTTTACGTCGTGGAAATTAGGTCTGAGGGTACCTGTCTCGAAGCGTGACATATTCAGCATTGACGAGATAAGTATACGCAGTCTCTTTATCTCCTTTGAGACCAGTACAAGATATCCGTTCTGTCTTGCCTTGGGGATAGTGCCGTCGAGTATACCGTCAACGAAGCCACCGATGGTGGTGATAGGAGTTCTTAGCTCATGGGAAACATTAGCGATGAAGGTCTTGCTCGTTTCCTCACTCTTTGCAACGTCTGCGGCGACAGTATTTACGAATTCGGCTATCTCAGGTGTGGTATAAGGCACATTAGTCGGGATCGTCTCAGAGAAATCGCGTTTTGCGTACTGTTCGCTGACACGTCTGAACTCGTTTTCGTAAGCCGAGAGTTTCTTGATCCTGCGGTTAAGTACGAATATCTGTAAGAAAATGTTCAGCAGACAGAACAATGTATAGAATGCCGCCAGTTTTATTGCAAATGAATTCACGTCGTTTGAGTTGGTATAGAATTTTGCATACATACGGTCGGGTATGAGCTCATTCTTACCCGTCAGGAAGAAGCAGGTAGCATAGAGCATATACGGTTCGCTTACGGATATGCTTTTTGTCTCCATAGCCCGGTAGTCCTTCTGAATGAGCCTTTCACGCTCGGCTTCTGAGATCTTTTCGCTGTTTTTTACGACCTTTTTGGGCTTCTGCTCATAATCCGCATCGGAGAGGACGCAGTTGCCGTTTTCGTCGTAGATATATATCATCAGGTGATATTTGCTTGAGAATTTCTTATGCAGGTTTTTTATAGTCGTTGAACGGGTGTTCATATTTTCGGCATAGCAGTCCTGCATACAGCTTGTGAAAAGGTCGCCTATCTTCTGGAGGTCTTCAAGCTTGTTTGACTTATATACTGACGAGCTTACGGTTATAGCGACTATACCCAGTATGATATTTATTGAAAAGATAATTATGACAAGGAATATGAACAGCTTGTCATAAGAGCTCTTTCTGCCTTTCAACAGTATCACCTCAATACAAAATAAGGGGACAAAAGTCCCCTTGATGTTCTGGAGTTATATTGGCTTATTCCTCTTCGTCTGCCTCGAATTTATATCCGACGCCCCATACAGTCTTGAGAGCCCACTTGTCGGAAACGCCCTCGAGCTTTTCACGCAGACGCTTGATATGTACGTCAATGGTACGGGAATCGCCGTAGTATTCAAAGCCCCAGACCTCGTCGAGGAGCTGATCTCTGGTGTATACTCTGTTAGGATTGGAAGCAAGGTAGTAAAGCAGCTCCAGCTCCTTTGGCGGAGTGTCGATATTCTTGCCGTTTACCTTCAGCTCATAGCTGTCCATATTGACAGAGAGCCTGTCATAGTGTACTTCCTTCTGTTCCGGTTCAGCCATACCTGTTCCGACGCGGCGTGTAACTGCGTTGATACGGGCAATGACTTCCTTTGCGTCAAATGGCTTTACGATATAGTCATCGGCGCCGAGCTCAAGACCGATCACCTTGTCAATGGTTTCCCCCTTTGCTGTGATCATGATGATCGGGACGTTTGAGATCTTTCTGATCTCACGGCAGACCTGCCAACCGTCTTTTCCGGGCAGCATGATGTCGAGCAGCACCATATCCGGGCTTAACGCCTTGAACTTTACAACAGCGTCGTCGCCGTCATGGCAGAGGAGAACGCTGTATCCGTCTTTTTCAAGATAGAGCCTGAGAAGGTCGCAGATGTTTTTGTCGTCGTCTACTATGAGGACCTTTGGATTTTTTTCGTTAGCCATTTTTAATACCTTCCTTCCGTATTCAACATATACTTCCCCTTATTTTGCGCCATTCGCAAAGAAAGTATTTGACACAATACAGGCATATCCGCCTGCTTATAAGATATTAAGTTAATTAATGTCTGCTCAAATTCCCTGTTATATAAAGAATTTGCGCTCCCCGAACGCAGTTCGGGGAAATAATCGCCTTCCAGCGGTTAATGAATACACATTAATTATAACTCAGTTTTACAAAAATGTCAATCAAAAATCACTATTTTTTGAATTAGTGTTATAATTTTAAGTTATTTTTTACAAAAAAAGGGTACAAAAAATGTGCTAACGGCGAGTAAACCCATCACATACTGCACAAATAAGCTCGGTATTATTTGGCTTATCTGACAGTCTGCCCTCAGTAAGCCGTGATATTGCACCGTTTTGAGCGGCATGGCTGCCGAGGTTCCGCACAGCTCTTTCCACCTGCGCGGCATTTACCGAGAGCTTTCCGGCAGTTTCTTCGTATATCCCCATGATACCGCCCCACAGTCTTTCAGGTGATTCAAGGCAGAGCACCGAGATATCGGCAAGACATCCGAAGCCCTTCAGCTTGCGCGGCATACCTGCTGTTTCGAGGAATATCTCCATCTGTGAAAGCAGGGTATCCCTGCTGCCGGCGCGTATAAGGATACTCCGGCACAGACTTATCAAAGAGCATGGCAGTGAAAAGGTAAGAGCGGCGCCTTGCCGTCTGAATTCGTTATGGTCTGAGACAGAAGAGGAGTAAAGTCCTGCAAAAGCGGTCATACCGCTGTCAGTCACGTACTTCAGGAGGCTGAGCAGTTTTTCATCCGGAAAGAAGGCGAAAACAAGTATACAGGTGTATTTTTTCGCGGACAGCGCCCTGTTTATCGAAGCGATACTTCCGCGGCAGCAGTCGGCGGCTATTCCCATGCTGGCGAATTTACGCAGTATCAGCTTGCCGAGTCCGGGCGAGCAGTCGCATATAAGAAGTCTTTCTTTCATATATTCCCCTAAACAGTAAGGCTCCCGCATTCGGAAGCCTTTGAAGTTTATTGTCTTGTTCGCTGGGAGAGAGCCTTTATATTGGATACAGCCCAGTCGAATTCGTCAGTTGTGAGTACCGAGCCGCAGTATTCACATACCGCAGACTGGTTCATATTTACATTTGCTCCGCAGTACGGGCAAACATGGCTCGTCATGCCTGTTGAGCGTGATGTGACCACACCGTTTTTGCGGACAAGGGTCCATTCATATGTCATGAATTTCTCTGCTGTTTTGCTTCCGCGGACGATATTGCCTGTAGCGTCGTCCACTACGTAATCCACTATCCTTGTTTCAAGCTTTACTACCATCTCGTCAAAGCCGGCGTCCTGTGTCCAGCCGAGGAGAGTGGTACCCAGTACCGCTATCCTTTCCACCATATTGGTCTGGCGGTTCTGGCGGTATCTGTTGAGCTGATTATCCATCTGCGCGAAGTAGGTATCCGTGAGGTACGGTCTCAGAGAAGACAGGTCCTTGTTCTGCCATGCGTTCTGGAACTGCACATAGAGGTTGGATACCTTGTCCCTGAACTGCTCCTCGCTGAATGATGGATCAACACTGAGGTATTCCTTTACCGGACGGAGATTTCTTGCAGGCGTTCCCGGAGTATATTGTGTATTCAGAATTTGTCTGTTACGCGGTGAGAAGTACGCTACTAAAAGGACAATTGCTGTGATAATGATAATAATGAATATTATCCCGCAGGCATCGCCGTCATCTGAGTAGCCTCCGCCGCTGTAGCTGCCTCCGTCACTGTCCCAGCCGCCGCTGTCCCAGCTGTCACCGCCGCTGTCCCAGCCTCCGCTGTCGCCAAAATCGGAATCTCCGGAAAAGTCGCCGAAGTCCGCACGCCGCGGTGAAGCACCGGCAGGCATGGGCTTTGCCGGGAGAAAGACAAGTCCGAAAACAACAGCCAAAAGTGGTAATAATCTTAATAATCGCTTCATTTTTTCACAACCCCCAATTATTTACTGATTACATTATATCACAAACTGTTGAAAAATGCAACAGTTGCAGAAAAATCGGCAGATGTACACTTATCCTGCCGCATGGTGGGGGGACTTGCCGGCTTATAAAGAACGGCACCGTTGTTGCACACCGTTCACTTTATGAATATTTCCTGCTGCCGGCAGATGCTGCCCTCAAGCCTGTAGGAGACATTCAGTGTAAGTGAATCATCATTTGCTGTGGCTGTGATGTCCCTGCTGATTATCCTGATGTCGTTTCCGAGGAAGTTCTTTTCGTAGGTATACACCCTTTCCATGAGCTTTTCCCTGATCTCGTCAGCGGTATAGACCCTTTCGGTGGGAGCTGTTTCGCTGATCTCGGTCCGCTTTATACTTACCGGCAGCGTTTTACCGAATAAAACGAGTGGCTTTTCCGAGTACGACGAGGAATAGTTCCTGTATTTACTGACGCCGAAATACAAGGGGATATCAAGACTGAAAAAACGGAGAGTGCGTTTGGTGTCGCTCCTGCCTGTGGGATAGTATTCGCTGTTCCGGAAGGCTGCGGAGAAGCTGACGTTTTCGCTGTATATTCCGCGTATTTCGCCCATAGCGTGGTATACCGAGATATATTTGTTTTCGGATTCGTAAACTCCGCTGATAAGCAGAGTACCCTTCTGAACGTAATCTCCGACAGCGTGTACGGTGTTGCCGGAGCGCACAAGCATAGAGGTTATTTCGGCGTCATGGCTCGATACGATATTGCAGGGGACTCTTCCTTTTATTTTTTCCGGCTTTGGAGCTTCCTCACGTATCTGTACAACGACGCGGCTGCCCGTGCGGTGCATACCTGCCCATGCGACGCCTTCTATCATAAAAGGCAGCCTGCTTTCGCAGCTGTGCAGGTCCACCTTGAACAGCGGAGTGCCCGTTCTGACATCAAGTTCTGCAAGGGCAGCGAGTATCACCTGGTCGCTCACAGTTGTATTGCCCTGTATTTCTATAGTTTCGATGACGCCTGAGAAGCAGACGGCAGTAAAGACTGCGAGTATCATACCTATCATCAGACCTATCCTCTTCCGGTAACGTGAAAGACTTTCAAAAACGCTGTCATACGCTGCTGTTTTAAGAGTGATACCGTACTCTTCGGCGACAAGGCGGAGTTTTTTGATATCGCGGCGCATCACATCTCCGTGAAGGACGTTGCTGCGGCAGTATTGTCCCCGGCACTCTATCCTGTTTTCGTGCATGGCATTCATGAATTTATTCAGTTCCCTGCCCTGTGCGTCTATCCTCATGCATCTTCTTATCCTCAGGCTCATGTTTTTTCTTCCTTTCCTCAAATTCTATCTGTTCAATGGAACCGCGCACCACAAGTCCGCCTGTTCTGAAATCGTAGGCTCTTAGTCCGCTGCCGCGTATATTGACATATATGCCGCCTGACAGGAATCTCATGAACACTTCATTGCATTCCTCTATTCTGCGGCAGTTTTCTATTATCAGCTCATTCCTGCCTGATATATGCATACTTGTATCGAGGTAAAGCGATTGCCGTGTCAGCTCCGTGAGCCATTCAAACATAAGTGTCACTCCCGTATATTTTTTCACTTCCAATAATATGATTTAGGGGGTGATGATTATGAGAAATCATGCCGCAAAAGCGGCTGCAGCAGTAAAAATATGCATTACAGCCGCGTTGCTTTTCTACTGTATTTCGGATACTGCTACAGTTTCCGCGGCTGTGGTGAACAGTATCCGGCGCTGTGTTAATGTAGTCATACCATCGCTGTTTGCGATGATGACGGTTTCCTCCTTGATCGTGTCGAGCGGTATAACAGGACTTTTGCCAGACTGGCTTGGCAAGCCTGCCAGACTGCTGTTCGGCATGGATAAGAATGAGTTCGCGGTATTCATATTCAGTATGTTTGCAGGTTATCCGGTCGGCATGAAAATGCTGTCAGAGGAGAGCGCTTCGGGACGTATACCGAAAAAGAGGGCTGAACTGCTTTCCGGACTTTGTTTCGGCGCAGGTCCGGCTTTTATTTACGGCTGTATAGCACGTCAGATGTTCAATTCTGCTGATGCCGGGAAGCTCATACTGCTTTCGGCTGTATCCGCAAATGTTGTCCTTGCACTTATAATTTCAGTGCCGCTGCGCAGGGCGGCTGCAAAGCAGCCGCCTCCACGACGCAGGGTCAGCATATCCGCGGATATGCTGACTGGCTGCGTACTGCGCAGCGGCAGGGCAATGGCAGACATATGCATAATGATAACATTTTTTTCTGTAGTTACCGCATTTTTAATGCACACAGGCGTCACGGCAGCAGCAGGGGAGCTTCCTGCGAAGCTCCTGCGCCTCGACCGCAGCTGCGGCGAGGCTTTGGTCGCCGCGCTGATAGATATCACAAATGTGGAAGGACTTCCCCGCGGCGACCACCTGCTGCTGCCTTTCATAAGCGGCGCAGTATCCTTCGGCGGATTATGCGTGCTGTTACAGATGTCTGTACTGACAGCCGGGAAGCTGTCACTGAGACCGTTGATAATACTGCGGTCAGCAGCGGCGCTGCTCAGCTGTCTGATATGCAGGATACTGCTGCCGTATTTCACGGTGAACAAGGTGATCGAAGTATCGACAGCGAGAGTCAGCGGATACGCCTCGGATACGGCAGTACCGTCGGTAATGCTGATTGTCATGACAGTGCTGCTGATGTGGGAATTCGGGGATAAAACCGCAGAAAGCTCGGCTTACAGCACATAAAAATTCACTTGAAAAGCTGATATTTGTACATAGCGCCAAAAATTGTGAAAGCTTGCAGAAAAGGCTTGATTTATTGTAAAAAGGTGGTAAAATATAATTAGCACTCGTAGAGAAAGAGTGCTAAACATGAACTTGTAATTAATTATCAGGAGGTATATATTATGACTATCAAACCTTTACAGGACAGAGTTGTCGTAAAAATGGTAGAAGCAGAGGAGACTACCAAGAGCGGTATCATTCTTTCCGGTTCGGCAAAGGAAAAGCCGGAGGTAGCACAGGTCGTTGAGGTAGGTCCCGGAACATCAGATGTAAAAATGGAAGTAAAGAAGGGTGACAAGGTGCTCATTTCAAAGTATTCAGGCACAAACGTAAAGCTTGAGGGAGAAGAGTACATCATCGTTAAAATGGAAGACATTCTCGCAACAGTAAAATAATGCATAATAAGTTGAGAGTGGAGAATTGAGAGTTGAGAGTTAATGTATCGGCTTCGCTGATTGATTGGAATTTTTTTGATCTTTCCCCGTCAGGGGATACGACAACTCTCAACTTTAAACTCTCAACTGTAAACTATATTATAAAGGAGTAGATAATCATGGCTAAGGATATAAAGTACGGTGAAGACGCAAGAAAGTCACTTCAGGCAGGTATCGACAAGCTTGCTGATACAGTAAGGATAACAATGGGACCCAAGGGCAGAAATGTTGTTCTTGACAAGAAGTTCGGCGCTCCCCTTATCACAAACGACGGTGTTACCATTGCAAAGGACATCGAGCTTGAGGACGCTTTCGAGAACATGGGCGCTCAGCTCGTCAAGGAAGTTGCCACAAAGACAAACGATGCAGCAGGCGACGGTACAACAACAGCTACACTTCTCGCACAGACAATCGTCCGTGAGGGTATGAAGAACATCGCAGCAGGCGCAAATCCTATGGTACTGAAGAAGGGTATCGCAAAGGCGGTTGACGCAGCTGTAAAGGCTATCGTAGACAATTCAAAGGCTGTAACTGGCTCAGAGGATATCGCAAGAGTAGGTACAGTATCATCTGCTGACGAAAATGTCGGAAAGCTCATCGCTGAGGCAATGGAGAAGGTAACCTCTGACGGCGTTATCACCATCGAAGAGAGCAAGACAGCTGAGACCTACAGCGAGGTAGTAGAGGGTATGCAGTTCGACAGAGGCTACATCTCACCCTACATGGTAACAGATACAGACAAGATGGAAGCTGTTTACGATGACGCTTTCATTCTTATCACAGACAAGAAGATCTCATCTATACAGGAAATACTCCCACTTCTTGAGCAGATCGTAAAGATGGGCAAGAAGCTCGTTATCGTTGCTGAGGACGTAGAGGGCGAAGCTCTTACAACTATCATACTCAACAACTTGAGAGGCACATTCAAGGTAGCCGCAGTAAAGGCTCCCGGCTTTGGCGACAGACGCAAGGAAATGCTGAAGGATATCGCAGTGCTCACAGGCGGCGAGGTAATTTCTTCCGAGCTCGGTCTTGAACTCAACGAGACTACAGTAGAGCAGCTCGGTCAGGCTAAGCAGGTAGTTATCCAGAAGGAGAACACTATCATCGTAGACGGCGCAGGCGACAAGAAGGCTATCAAGTCAAGAGTTGCCCAGATCAGAAACGCTATCGAGAAGACAACTTCCGACTTTGACCGTGAGAAGCTCCAGGAGAGACTTGCAAAGCTTGCTGGCGGCGTAGCAGTTATCAAGGTCGGCGCAGCTACAGAGATCGAGATGAAGGAGAAGAAGCTCCGTATCGAGGACGCTCTTGCAGCTACAAAGGCAGCTGTTGAAGAGGGTATCGTAGCAGGCGGCGGTACAGCATTCGTAAACGCAATGCCCGCTGTAAACAAGCTCGTTCCCACACTTGAGGGCGACGAAAAGACAGGCGCAAAGATCATACTCAAGGCGCTTGAGGCACCTGTACGTCAGATCGCAGAGAACGCAGGTCTTGAAGGCAGCGTTATCGTTGACAAGATAATCCGTTCACGCAAGGTAGGCTACGGCTTCGACGCATACAACGAGGTATACACAGATATGATACCTGCAGGTATCGTAGATCCTACAAAGGTAACAAGAAGCGCACTCCAGAACGCAGCTTCAGTAGCTTCAATGGTACTCACAACAGAGAGCCTTGTAGCTGACATCAAGGAAGACACACCTGCTGCTCCTGCAATGCCCGCAGGCGGAATGTATTAATTTAATTCGTAATGCATAATTTAAGGCGAACCGGAAGGTTCGCCTTTTTGTGTAGGGGCGCACAGTGTGCGCCCATCAGTATAAGAAAAATGTAGGGGCGGATATTATCCGCCCGAGCCTTACGAAAAAACTATAAATGATACACTGTAGGGAACGCCGCCCTCGGCGTTCCGCAAAAATAATACAAATTAAAAAACGGCTTGTATTGTAAATATCCTACAATACAAGCTGTCTGTTTTTGTGCGATAAGTAGAATCTAAAAAATATTATTTCAATATTCAATGGTTTTCCATTGAATTTCATGCCATTTCAGCCCCATTATAGAGAAGGGAGTGATAATGCTAAGCAAGCTTACGAGTGCCGGCACAGCAACTCAGTCGTCCACGAATGTGCTTTTGAATTCTGCAACACGTGCACTGTCGCCGTGGCAGTCTATCTCTATATCTCCGTGTTCCTTCATCTTAATGATAGAAGCGAATAATATGATGAATGCAACGGCATTTGAGGTTATACTGAAGTATACTCTTATATGGAAGAGATTGCCCAGCATACCTGCGAAGATTATCAGTATGCAGACTAATACGAGCCTTTCCAGTTTTTTGTTATTCGGGTCGAGCTGAAGGAAAGTAAGACATACAGCTCCCGTAATAACAGCGTGCATTATTGCAAGCGGAAGTGAAAACGGATGATAGAAGTCTATTTTTGAAGAATTGAGTTCCATTATCATCATCACAGCTTCAAAGATGACATAGAAAGTCCATGCAGCTTTGAAAGCCCTTCTGAACCTTATGGCGCTTGCGATGAGCCAGTCTCCGAACATGAGCAGGGCGAAGCCTGTTATTTCAGTGATATAGGCAATAAAAGCGAGTATACTTGTATGTATACCATGCGGAGAATAGGTCTTATAGAAGATAAAGCATATAATACCGAAGGCAATGAAAAGAATATTGCCTATAAGGCTGAGTTTCAGTCCTTTATTCAGTCTTTCGTGCATAGATAAGCAGCTCCTTAGCTGAGAGCCTTCAGAGCTCTCTGTCCGATATCTTTTCTGAAATGGGCTCCTTCAAAGCTTATCTTTTCAACACCGCTGTAAGCCTTGTCAAGAGCAGCCTGGAGAGTATCTCCCTTGGCAGTAACACCGATGACTCTTCCGCCGTTTGTAAGGAATCTGCCGTCGGGAGAGAGCTTTGTACCTGCGTGGTATACGAAGCAGCCTTCCACCTGACCCTTGTCGTCGAAGCCGTTCATTTCGATACCCTTGGGATAGCTTTCCGGATAGCCGCCGCTTGCCATGACTACGCAGGCACAGCTGCCCTTATGCCATTTTATATCCACCTTGTCAAGCTCGTGGTTGTATATAGCCTCGAATATCTCATAGAGGTCAGCGTCCAGCATAGGGAGTACCACCTGAGTTTCCGGGTCACCGAAGCGGCAGTTGTATTCTATCACCTTGGGACCCTTGGG
>Ga0265298_10003328_pt1 | contig 21368 bp, 15 predicted proteins | sample AusTroGonzalo_MG_3_FD_193486 | JGI IMG/M metagenome (GOLD analysis project Ga0265298, IMG submission 193486) | Bovine rumen microbial communities from tropical cattle in Woodstock, Queensland, Australia - Gonzalo_01 | ecosystem: Host-associated > Mammals > Digestive system > Stomach > Rumen ...
GCGATGCTGAAGGAGCAGGCCTCCGCCACGCTGAAGAAAATGCTGATGGCCGCCTCCGGCAAAATGAAAAACGATTTCAACCTGGAGGATCACTGACCGGGGTCCACAGGAAAGAGAGAGAGGATGACCCCAATGAAAAAAACAATCGTTTTCCTGCTCGTCTGTATCCTTTGCGCGGCGTTTGCCGTCGCGGCCTGTGCCGAAGTCGCCCAGGCGGATATTGAAAAGCTGATCGTCGGGAAGTGGATGGTGGATGAGAAGGATAACCTGCCCGCGACCACCAACGGAAAGGTTGTTTATACGTTTGAATCAAGTCAGAAGGCCTATGTGAGCGCTTCTGTTTACTCACCGTTTGACAATTTTTCTGCCTGGCGGAACCGGACGGAAACCGACGTATCCATCGCCGGTCATACCATGACGTTAACAAGCTATCCCGATGTCCGTACGACAATTGAGCATGAGTTTGTCATTACCGGCATTGACGGCCATGAGCTCAGTATGATTCAAAAAGGAACGGAGACCGTTGACGGAAAAGTCGTTTTTTCTCCGAAGGAATCGCCTGTCCGGCTTGTTAAGATCACCGACGACTTCAGCCGGGACATCATCGGGACATGGGAAGGCCGCTGTACGAGCAAAGGCTCCATCTTTGACGACGGACAGGATCACCGCTGGGAATACAGGGCTGACGGCAGCTTCGTATACTATATAAAGGACGGCGGGAACTGGGTACCCGCCGGTGATAAAGAGAACGAATATTTCCTGGACGGCATCCTGCTCTGCACCCGCTGGGTGGAGAACGGTTCGGAAAACCGCGAATGGTGGGAAGTGTCGATCGACGGCGATAAAATGAACTGGACCGCCCTGCGGAAGAACGAGGACGGCACCCCCTTCACCGCTGCCTTCGAGATGACGAAAGTTCAGTAATCCAATTCCTTTAAGCGAATCCTGGCGGAAATCAGATATCCGCCGATCTTAAAAACCTGAGGCACGATCAAACCCTCCATCTCTGGCCAGTTCAATGATAACATGGGATACACTTTCAATTAATTTCTGATATTGACGGATTTCTTCGCTGCTGAACCCATCAATCTTTTCCCAGGTATAATCTGGCAGCCAGCAAACAGCCGAATGAAATCCTCCTGTCACAGGCTGTTCAATAACCACCTTCACTTTTTCCCTGCCATCAACTGTCAGCGGTTTAGAATGAACAATCTCAGTTTCATCTTCCAGTGTCATAAATGGATACAGCATTTTCCCCTCCGATAATCTTGTAGAGGCATTTCGTGCAAGTCAACTTACACTGATCTCAAACCATAATAACACCGCCATCCCGGGAAACGGATATAAAGAAAGGTGATGAAACCATGAGCAAATACACAGATCTCGCAATGGAACGCCGCAGCCGGTTCACTCCGGAGGGAAGGCCTGCCTGGAACTGTTGCCAGGCAGTCGTGTCTGTCTTCGCGCAGGATGCCGGATATGACGAGGATGCATGTATGAAGGCCGCGACCTGTTTCCGCGGAGGGATGCAGATCGGTTCCGTCTGCGGAGCGATTACCGGCAGCCTGATGGCTGTCGGTCTGGCTGGTGTGGATGATCCGGATGTCCCGGGTGAACTTTTCCGGAAGATCAAAGAAAACCATCATGGCCTGATCAACTGCAAGGACCTGCTCCGCGTCAATGCCGAAAACGGCGGAGAGAAGATGCCGCATTGCAATGCAATGATCCGGGAATGCATCGGATATGTGGAGGAGATCCTCAGGGAGAAAGGAAAGCTGGTATGAATATAAAACGTATCATACCAATTCTGCTGGCAGCACTCCTGTGCCTGGCCGGCTGCAGCGCGGAGGGAAAGATGACATACCGCCAAATCTCCCAGGAAGAAGCAAAACAGATGATGTCCCGGGATGACGGACACGTTATTGTGGACGTGCGCCGCCATGACGAATATGACGGTGGACATATCCCTGGCGCGATCGTGATTCCGAATGAAAGCATCGGAACTGAAATGCCAAAGGAACTGCCGGACAGGGACCAAATCATTCTGGTCTATTGCCGCAGCGGCAGGCGCAGCAAGGAAGCTGCACAGAAGCTGGCGAATATGGGATATACCAACGTTTACGAGTTTGGCGGCATGATCGAATGGACAGGAGAAGTCACAACGGATGTACCGGAAGCTGGAAAAGAGAAAAGCGCTATGATCTTGCTGATCGGTGAAACGGAGATCCCTGTAACATGGGAAGATAATCCTTCTGTTGGCGCAATCAGGGAACTGCTTCCCCTGACCATCGAAATGTCCATGTATGGCGGATTCGAACAGGTTGGCCCCATCGGGCAGGACATCATCCGGGAGGATGAACAGACCGATACCGAGCCCGGGGATATCGTCCTGTACGCCGGAAACCAGATCGTTATCTTTTACGGGAATAACTCCTGGGCTTATACCCGGCTGGGCCATGTTGACCTGACAATGCAGGAATTGGAGGGGCTACTGGGACATGGCGCTGTTACGCTGACGATTTCAGCAGGCGCAGAGGAATAAATCCAGGAGAATGATCAGTGAAGCCGCTCCTTCACATCGGACCGGTTTCTTTTTTTGCGGATTTTTATAATTTAAAATTTTTTCCAAAAATGAACTGCCACCGGTCCGATCCGGCCGCATATAATTGTGTTCCGCGGCGAACAGGCCCGGACCCGAAACAGAAAATACACATCCCGCAGGGGAGAAGGAGAATAAGGAAATGAACAGCATGAAGGAAATGAACGAAACAATGAGTAACGAACTGGATCTGGAAGCACTGGAAAAAGTTTGCGGCGGCAAAAATCTCAGCAAGAAGGAAAAGCAGAAGAGAAAGAAGCACAACGAACGGATTTATAACTATACGCACAGGGAGCACAGCAAGATCCTCCGTGAGGAAGAGGAGAGGGAAAGAGAAGCGGCGGCCGCGGCTGCGGCGGTGGCTCAGCTCCCCACCCTGGACGATTATCTGCAGGCGGCGGGGGACGATGTCCGCTTCAACATCCCCGCGGGAATTTTCGACGGGATTTCCCTGTGAAACTGGGCAAAGGATAAAACGCGGGACCATCGTAATGGTGGTCCTCAGGCCATCGGCAAACCTCTGGAAACAGGGGTTTGTTTTCATTTATCCAAAAGGAGAAAAGGCGGTGTTGTCTGAGAACGGACGTAAAATCGAACGTAAAAATTTACGGTTGATGAACGACCGTACCTCTCCACCGGAGGGACGCTTCCTCCGTTTGCTCCATCGTCTATGGCCCCGCAGCCGCGTCACATTGCCCCAGTCACCGCGGGAAGCCGCTCGATCGGGGAACCGGAACCGGATTTATGTCTTCGGGGATCTTTCCATAGACTCCTGACGTCATATATTGTGACCGGAAAAACAGCTGACAGGAGATGATGACAATGATGCTTAAAAAGGCAGTCGGCTTGCTGATGGGGATTCTGCTGATGGTTTCAGTTTCTTTCGCGGAGGAGACCCCGGCAACGATACAGTCCATGACGGAATTGGGTGAAATACAGAAAAAGCTGGATCAGGGTATTACCATTGGAAAAGTCTATTACACAGATGGTTATGGTTTCTCCGCCAGTGAATTCACCACGGATGATCCGGATGAGATTGCTCAGTTGTGGAACGCAGTCAACGCAATCCAGGTTGGTGAAAAGGTGAACGGGTCCATCACGGATTGGTACCCCCGGATTGTTTTCTGCCTGACTGACGGAACACAGGGAGGTGTCCGTTTTGAAGCGAAATGGCTGTGCATCGGCGGGATGGAGAATTACGGGATCAGCAATGCGGAAGGGTTCTGGAGCCTGACCGCGTCGTTGGTCAAAAAGCATGAGGCTATGGCGGAAGGGGCTGTTCCCGCCGGTTGGAACGCAGACGCTTCTGCGGACCGCAAAGTCGCGACCTCGATCGCTGCCGAATTCAACCCGGAAGCGCTGGTATCCGTTGCGGTAAACGCGAAGATTACAGCCTGCGATGAAAACACGTGCGTTATGACGCTTCTTGTTCAGGAAAGATATAATCCGGATGAGATTCTGGCCCTGAAGGTCGGTGACGGTATCTTTACACAGGGGCGCGAAGTGACGATCCGCACTATTTCAGAGAAGGACGGATACCTTGTCCTGAACGAGGGGGAGGAGGATGAGGTATATCTCTTTGAATCTGTTGATATGAACTTCTGGATCATGGACGATAACGATAACACCTGGACAGAGTTTGCGCCTGTTACCGTCCCGGTTTCTGAACATCTGCTTTTTCTGGATGATATCGATCCCGCGACCGGAGAAGCACTGCTTACCCCTGCAGTCCACAACAAAGCCGGTTTTCTGGCAATGATGGACACGACGGACGATCCGGGATTTGATAAACGCAATGTCATGGTTGCCTTTGATGAGCACGGGGAACTGGCACTGATCCGGCGCTGCTATGTGCCCTGGCAGTAAACAAAGATCACGGTCAGCGGCACAGGCGAAGTCCGTGCCAGCGCAGATACCGCCATGATCTCCCTGGGTGTGAATGCCCGGGATAAGGAGTGCCAGACGTAAGATCGCTACAGCACTGGTCCGGGGAAAACGGCTGCGGTTATTTATCAAAAAACAAAAATCCCCGGGTCAAAAAATAGGAAGCGGATTTTCCGCCGGCGGTATATACTGTTTTTATATACAGCAGGCGGAAAGCGCCTGAAAACACATACGGAAATGGAGAAACCGGGATGAAGCCCTACAGAAATTTCAGTGTGGCAAGCTATATGTTCGCGTATTACGCGAACGAAGCGGATGACCGTCAGATTCGCGAAGGCATGGAGCATTACCTTCGCTGTCTTCCGCTGTCCAAGGTATATGTTGAAAACCACCGGGCCACGACGGACGTCCCCGTGAAGCGGCTGAAGGAGATCAAAGCCATTCTGGAGGAATACGGCGTCAAAGTGTCAGGCGGCATTACGTCCACCGTCCTGGTGGACGGGGAACAGAAGCCGTCCATGTTCGATACTTTCTGCTATACCGATCCGCGCCATCGCCGGGAATACCTGCGGATCGTACGGGAAAACGCGGAAGTCTTCGACGAAATCATCCTGGATGACTTTTTCTTCACCTCCTGCCGCTGCGAAATGTGCATTGAGGCGAAAGGAAGCCAAAGCTGGAAGGATTTCAGGCAGGCGCAGATGAAGGCGTTTTCGGAGGAGATTGTCGCCGAGGCCCGCCGTGTCAATCCCGGCCTGAACTTTATCATCAAATACCCGAACTGGTACGAAAGCCATCAGGAAACCGGCTATAACCCGGGAATCCAGAAGGATATCTTCGATATGATCTATACCGGGACGGAAACCCGGGAGCCGTTCTACACCAGCCAGCATCTCCAGCGCTACGCCTCCTACAGCGCGATGCGGCTGCTGGAAAACGCGGCGCCGGGGCGCAACGGCGGCGGCTGGATCGACCTGGGCGGCTCCTCCGACAATATCAGCCGTTTCCTGGAGCAGGCGGAATTCTCCTTCCTGGGCGGAGCCCGGGAACTGACGCTGTTCAATTTCCCGTCGCTGCTGGGTTCCCCCGTTCTGCCGGCGATGGATTCCGTCCTGCGGAGGGTGGATAACTTCCTGGATCAGGCGGGCCGCCCGGCCGGAACGGCCGTCTGGGAGCCCTTCGACGCGGAGGGAGAAGACCAGCTCTGCAGTTATCTGGGGATGTGCGGAATGCAGCTGGAGCTGCTGCCGGAATTTCCGGAAAACGCGCCGGCAGTGCTGCTGACGCAGCGGTCAGCCTGCAGGCCGGACGCGGTGGAAAAGCTGGAAAAATATGTGAGGAACGGCGGAAAAGCGATCATCACCACCGGTTTCCTTCATGAAACCTACGACCGGGGAATCCGGGATATGACGAGCGTACGCCTGACCCACCGGCATGTGGCCGGAAACCGCTGGATGATCGATCTGTGCGATTACGATTATGCCGGGATCCGGTATGCCGAAGGCTCCGAAAAAATCATGTTTGAGGCGCTGGACTACAAAACCAATGCCACCTGGGCGGATATCCTGCTGCTTTCCGGGGAGGACAACTTCCCCGTGCTGACTGAGGATTTCTACGGCAAAGGCCGGCTGCTGATCCTGAATGTGCCGGAAAACTTCGCGGACCTGTATTCCCTTCCGGCGGAAGTCGTCGGGGTCCTGAACGGGCAGGTCAATACCGGGCGGCCCTTCTGTCTGGAGGCGGAACCCAAGTGGAGCCTGATCAGTTATGACAACGATGTGTGCTGCCTGCATTCCTTCCGTCCGATGCTGTCCCGCGCGCGCGTGATCGTCCGCGGCGCCTGCAGGGGAATTCAGGATCTGGAAACCGGCAGGGTGTATACGGATTCCCTTCCGCTTCCCGGCCCCCAGCACAGGGGCGACGGGGCTGTGACGCGTACCGCCCCGCCGGAATACGCTTTTGAAATCCCCGCCGGGCCCGGCCGAAGCCTGTACCTCCGGATCCTCCGCTGACAGGGCGCCGCCCTCGTCCCGGGAACCGGCAGCAAAGAGCCGCCTCCTGTGATCCTTCCCGGATCATTTCGAGGCGGCTCTTTCATGTTGCCATGGCTTTTTGTCAGTACCAGATCACGTTGCTCACGGCGCTTTCCGGCACCCAGATCCGGCGCTGGAATTCCCGGTTGACGTCATAGAAGTCCACCTGGATATAGCCGTTTTCCCGGCCTGTGATATCGATATTATCCTCTCTGAACAGCACCTTGCTCTTGGCCTTCGCGTAGTTCCCGCCGGGGCCGTACCAGGCGTCGCAGGGATTGACGCTGCAGTTGCCGATGATACTGCTTTCCCTGACCAGGTTCAGGTCCACGTCCACGCGCTTCTTGCCGGTCCAGACCCGGTAACGGGTGTTGTTCTTCCATTCAAAGTCAACTTCCACCCACCAGATGCTTCCGTCATACGCCTTGCCCGTCACCCGGACGGTTTGTTCCTGCCAGTTGTTCTGGAAGAAGGTGCCTGGTTCTTCATACTCCGTGGAAGGGCCGGACCGGGTGGACAGGCGGTCCAGCAGGTTGGCCTGGCTGGGGACCTTCGGCGCCTCGTAATACGTCGGGGGATTGGTCGCCTGGGCGGTGGAGGCGGTCGCCGCGCTGGCGTTCTGCACCAGCATCACTTCGGACAGGCAGACGTCCTTGGGGAACTGGCTTCCCGAATAGTAGGTGATGATCCGGATCCGGACGCCGGTCACGTTGTCGTGCCGCCCGATATCGAAACGCTGCCAGTCCTGGTGAACCTTGTCGTCCTGCAGGGTGATATCCATGGTGTCCGTATAGTCCGCCCCGCCCTGGTACAGGAAATCCACCTTGATGCCCTTCGGCCGGGAATTCAGGGGATACTGGTCCTTGCCGGTGGTGCTGTATCCCCAGAAACCGTTCTTGAACCAGATGGCGTCGACCGTCTGGGGCGAGCTCAGGGTCAGCGTCAGCCAGTTCTTGCTCAGGGTCTTCTTTCCGCCGGAGGAGAACTGCCAGCAGGTTGTCTCGTCCCCGTCCGCCGCGTTTTCCGGGATCCAGCGGGACGCTTCCTGCGCGTTCGTGATATACGGATCGCCGTCCACGGTCCGCACCCGTACCTTGACCTTGTTCGCCTCTCCCGGGATCTGTTCCAGCTGCTCGTTCACCGTCACCGGAGCCGCCGTTTCCACCGGCTGCCTGGCCTGTCCGCCCGACGGCCGGGCGTATGCGCAGTTCGTACAGAAATTCCCGGTGTTTCCCGCCTGTCCGCAGTTCGGGCAGGTCCATTCCTCGCTGGGGCGGGGCGCGGCGCAGTTGGAGCAGTAATTGCCGGTATTCCCCGTCTGTCCGCACTCCGGACAGGTCCAGGTTCCGTCCGCGAGCGCGCACGGGAAAGCGGCAAGGATGAGCAGGATCAGGGTCAGCAGGACGGCTGTCAGGCGGGTACGCATGGATCAATTCCTCCTTTTTCGGGTTGGTCGGGGGTTATTTCACATAGTCCAGGGCAGTCTGCAGCGTATAGGTGAATCCGTATCCGTTTCCTCCGGTGGTCCAGGGAATGCCCCCGATTTCCTGTGTGCTCCGGGCTTCCAGCTTGTCCAGGTCGTCCGTCAGCTGTTCCCAGGAGATGCTTTCTTCGTTTCTGGTATAGGCTCCGTTCGCTTCCCCGGAAGAATCCATGGAATAGTCTCCCCAGGCGTTCAGCACCGTAACCCTGTCGGCGTCCGCTTTCATCTGCAGGACGCGGATGGAGCCATAGTCCCAGTACTCTGTCACGAAGGTATTCTGTCCGCCTTCCGCGGCCATGAACAGTTTCACGCCCTGCAGCTCGTCGTCATAGGTCTGCAGGATGGCCGGCAGGGAGAAGATGCAGCGGGCCGGTTCCCGGTCTGCGGAATACACATACAGTTCCCCGTCCCCGCTGTCGGTATTCAGGTCCAGGATCAGCAGTTCCGGCGTCCCGTCTCCGGTCAGGTCGGCAAACCCCGCCGGATAGCAGGCCAGCACGTGCGGTCCTTTTGAATCGTCCCATTCGATCGTATGCTCCTCAAAGGCCCGTATCCCCGCCGCGTGCTTCTGCAGGATCGCGGTATAGGCCTGTTTCCAGTTACCCGGATAGGTTGCCGTATCCAGGATCGGAATGTCCTTTCCTCCCGGCACGCTGACAGCATCCCCGGAAGCCGCCGGCTGCGCCTGGGCCGCCGGCACGGAACCCGATGCGCCGGGACGGGCGGTCGCGCAGTTCCCGCAGAATTTCCCGGTATTTCCCTCCTGTCCGCAGCCCGGACAGGTCCATTCGCCGGAAGCCGCGGGCCGGGGCGTCGCGCAGTTCCCGCAGAATTTCCCCGTGTTGCCTTCCTGCCCGCAGCCCGGGCAGGTCCAGGTTTCTCCTTCAGCCGCCGCGGCGCCGGCCGCAAGCATGGTCAGGGATAACAGCAGCACGGCCGCCAGCAGCAGGATTCGCCATTTGCCTCTGTTCATATCGTATTCCCTTTCTGTGCGTCATCTTCGGTTGTATGATCGGATCGCTTTCCCGTTTATTATACCAGAATTCAGGAGCATAAAAAAGAGCCCGGCACATTTTTATCCTCCGGGACAAAACGTGCGGGGCTGCGCGCGGTCCGCCGGAACCTGCCCGCGCGAAGGCTCAGCAACCTTCGCCTGAGCAAGGGCAGTTCCGGCGGGGATAGACACAAACGTATTCCGCCGGAACCTGCCCGCGCGAAGGCTTAACATGCTCCGCCTGAGCAAGGGCAGTTCCGGCGGGGATTAACACAAGCGTATTCCGCCGGAACCTGCCCGCGCGAAGGCTCAGCAGCCTTCGCCTGAGCAAGGGCAGTTCCGGCGGGGACTGCTTACAAGTGGCCGTTCATAATTGCCAATATGAGGTTGCCGCTGTTGAAAAGCGGGGCCAGGGCGCTGGCCTCCACCATTTCGCTGAGCCCGTCGATCGGAACCACCGTCTGGATCAGGGGCAGCAGGGCGAAGGCGATGAAGCACAGGATCACGCCGCGGACCAGGCCGAAGATGCCGCCCACCACCGCGTTCAGCTGTTTCAGTACCGGGAATCGGAAAACCACCTTCAGGAAATTCAGCACGATGTGGAATACCAGCATAATGGCTATGAAGCATACGATAAAGCAGATCACGTGGAGGATCGCTCCCACGATGGTCTGGGACACATAGTCTCCGACCTGCGTCAGTCCCGACGGGGCGAAAACCTGCTTTTCCAGGTTGGTCTGCAGCAGCGTATTCAGCGGATAGGGCAGCTTGACCCTTTCCAGGATCCCGGCAATCCCCTCCGCGTTCAGCGTGCTGACCTGGGTCAGGCTCAGGTTCAGGTCCCCCAGCCGGCTCTGGGCGTCCGTATAGCTCATCAGGCTGCGGATCAGATCCGGATTGCCCTGCACCCATTTCACCAGCGACGGGCTGAGCCAGAAGCTGAGTCCCAGGGAAAGCAGCGTTCCGCCGATGGACGCCACCGATGAAATAAAGCCCCGGTAGAGCCCCACCAGTACGCTGAGCCCCAGGATCGCGATAATCACAATATCGACTAAATTCATGGTTCTGATTCTTCCTCCAGTGCAGTCCTTGCCTTTTCCCGCGCCTCGGTCATCACCGGGTCATGGTCCCCGCCCTCGGCGTATTTTTCGTTGACCGCGTCGATCTCCGCTTTCCGGAGCGGCGCGTTGCAGGTCAGGCAGCGCTTTGCTTTCTGGTATGCTTCTTCCTCCAGTTTCCCGTAGGTCAGCGCGGTTGTCTTCGCGCCCTTCAGCTGGGAGCATTTCCGGGAGGTATGGTACACAGGGTTCCTCCCCGATGTCACAAAGAGCTCCTGGTTCTCGTCGGGATAGGCCAGCTGCCGGCCCTGCCAGTCCTCCCAGATCAGGATCTTCATATCCCGTTTCCGGTTGTTCCACAGCCATTCATGATTGGTCCCCTTCGGGGTCGCCCGCCGCTGGACCCGGATGCAGCCGTGGCTGGCTTTCGTCCCCAGCTTCCGTTCGCAGGCGGTAAAGTCCTTGCTCTTTCCGTCGGCCATGAGCACGTAGGGCACTTCATGGATCAGGTCCCCGTCATTGAAGCGCATAGCCAGGCGCCCGACGATATCGTCCGAGGTAATCGCCCCGACCCAGCTGTGGATCAGGAACTCCCCGCTGCGCGTCTCGTTGTAGGGCTGCCGTTCGTTGGCCAGGCCTGTGGATACCTGCAGGATATCGTACAGTTCTCCGTCTTTGAAGATATAGAGCTGCTGGGTCAGCTTGTCCACCACCAGCCCCAGGGTCTGGTCCGGAAGCGTCTCCTTCAGGTAGGCGGTCGGCACATAGCCCTGCACCAGCGCGTTCCAGTTCTTGACGCTGCTGTCATGGAAGGAGGAGGAGTAGCACTCGATCAGCGTCCATTCCTCTCCCCGCTCCAGCACGTGTACCGCCTGGGTAATGCAGGTCACCACGCCGATTCCGGCGCTGTCCTCCCGCGGTTCCTTCCGGATGCGGACCTGGATTCTTTCCGCGTTGTTCTTTCCGTTGTCCAGCACGGTCACCGGTGCGGTCAGCACTTCCCAGACCGCCTCCGTATCCGAAATATCCATCGGCAGGGTCCAGTAATTCAGGGTCGGATCCGTTCCTTCCGCCGGGCTCCCGTAGGACGGGGTGAACTTCGTCTTCTTCGGCCATTCGGCCCACCGGTCCGCCACGTTGCCCTCCACGGTCAGCGTCAGGCGGACCGGCTCGGAGACGCCGTTTTTCGCCGTCGCCAGGGTCAGGACCAGGCGGTATACCCCGGGCACGTTTTCCGCGGGAAGCGCCAGGTCCGCCCAGCCGTCCTTGATATCCTTCGTCATGATCGGCTCCTCTTCCCCTTCCCGGAGGACGGTCAGGGTCCCCCGTTCCGTGGCAAAGAAGCTCAGGCGCGCGTTTTCTCCTTTCCGGACGGTGTCCGCCTCCAGTTTCGCCGCGATCAGGCACGGCGCCATCTTTCCGACCGTCACAGCCGTCTTCGCGGACTGGTTTCCCTGGGTCAGGACCAGGAGCCACTCCCCTTCCGGCGCCGGTACGCCGTCCCGCGTCCCGTTCCAGTACAGGGTATTGGTCCCCGCTTCCGCGGCGCGTTTTTCCGTCACGGAAAAGACCGCCTTCCCTTCATGGTCCGCCAGCACCAGGTCGTATTCCCCCGCCTGCGGAACCGTCACTGTGATCAGAACGGGCGCGCCGGGGCGCACGGTTCCTTCCAGGGAAACCTGAAGCTCCGCCGTTTCCCCGTAAGCCGTGCACACCATGAGCAGCAGCGCCGCTGCGATCACAGCCAGTCTCTTCATCCGCCTTCTCCCGTTTCTCAGTATATTCCGGCCATGGCCTGGGTCAGCAGGGCCATCGCCGCCGCGATATCGCTCTGGGAAGGATTCTCCCCGCCGATCAGTCCCCGCAGGTAATTGGCTGCCTGGTTGATGGCCTGGTACTGTCCGCCTTCCGGATCCAGGGCGTCCAGCATCTGCTGCGCGCTGGCCAGCAGCGCGCCGGCGTCGTTGATCAGCTTCTGCGTCGTGGCCGAAATGCCGCTTCCCTGGTTTTCCGCCGTATGCAGGGTGCACAGGTGGCCGGTCGTGGCGGCGGCGGTTCCCAGGTATTCCTCGATCACGCTCTGGTATTTGGTTCCCAGGTAGTTATACAGCGGGTGCCCGGACGGCAGCGTAATCACGCCGCGCTGCACCGGATCCGGGCAGTACGGTCCCGCCGGCATGCCGCTTTCCGCGCAGACGGTCTGGCTTACATGCATCTGGCAGTATACGGTCGGCTGGGTTCCTTCCTTCCAGTAATCCGTCACCGTACCGTAACCCATCGCGTCCTGGCTGCAGGCGTCCGTCGCCAGCTGTCCGGATACCGCGCAGGTGGTCACCTTGACCAGTCCGTAATCGGAGGCGGTGCCTTCCAGGATATCCCGGTTCTCGAGGCCGGAATGGATCTTGCTCATGTAGGCCTGCCACAGCGGTGCAGCCGCGCCGCTGCCCGTGCTCTTGGAGGACAGCGCCTTGTAGTTGTCGTGGCCGATCCACAGGGCGGAAGAATAGTATCCGGTGATTCCGGAGAAGAAAACGCCTTTCTGGTCCGAGTTGGTTCCCGTCTTGCCCCCGACGGTCTGGCCCTTGATCTTCGCGGAGCCGCCCGTGCCGGAGGAAACCACCGATTTGAGCATGTCCACAATCATCCAGGAGGTGCTGTCGGAAAAGACCCGGCGCCGCTCCTGGTGCTGATGCCCGTCCCAGACCACGTTGCCGTTCGAATCGGAGATGCCCAGCACGGAGATCGGCTCCTGGTACACGCCGCCGTTGGCCAGCACGCCGAAGGCCACCGTCATCTGCAGGGGCGTAATTCCGGAGGAACCCAGGCTCAGCCCGAACGGCGTCGCGTCGATGTGGCCGTCGTCGACGCCCAGCCGGTGCAGGAAATCCACGCTGCGTTCCACCCCGACCATGTTCATCAGGGTGTAGGCCGCCGACGTGTTATGGGATTTCGCCATCGCGGTGCGCAGGGTCTCCGGGCCCACATATCCGCCTCCGCCGTAGTTCGAAGGCCAGGAATCATTGCCCTTGGAATCCTTCCATCCGGCGATCGGAATCGGCATATTGTAGACCACGCTGGCGGGGCTGGCGCCCAGCTCCAGCGCCGGCGCGTAGACCGCGATCGGTTTGATCGAAGAGCCCACCGGCATCTTCATGTCCGTCGCCCGGTTCAGAGTCTTCCGGCTGGTGACTTCCGTCCGGGAACCGACGATCGCCTTCAGCTCCCCGGTCCGGTAGTCCAGCACAGCGCAGGCCGCCTGGGGCTGGATAATCTCGGTGTAGGTTCCGTCCGAGTTCTTGCTGCGGAACACCTTGTCGGACGGATCCCGGAGAGCGGGATACTTGTTCCAGTTCTGGAAGGTGTCCTCCACCGCGGACTGGATGGAGGGATCCAGCGCCAGCTTGACGTGATAGCCGCTTGTACGGAATTTGGTTTCCATGGCAGCCCGGTTGGCGGCTGTATCCTCCAGCCCGTTCAGTTCTAGCAGGATACCCGTGACCTCCTTCACAGCGTATTCCACATAGTGGGCATAGGGATACATGCCGGTGCCGGAGGTATTCGCCTGTTCCGCGACGGAAGCCGTTGCCGGATCCAGCGCCTGCTGGTACTGGTCGTAGGTAATGAACTGGTTTTCATACATGCACCGCAGCACATAGTTGGTGCGGTTGTTGGTAATCGCGGCGTAATCCTTGTCTCCGCCGGTGCGGGTATAGAAGTTCCGCCGGGGATTGTAGTAATACGGGTTATTGGTGGTGCCCGCCAGCATGGCGCATTCCCGCAGCGTCAGCTCACCCAGGGATTTCCCGAAATACCCCTCCGCCGCCACCTGGACCCCGTAGTAGTTTTCTCCCAGGTAGATCGTGTTCAGATAACTTTCCAGGATCTGGTCCTTGGAATAATTGATCTCCAGCTGGATACTCAGCCAGGCCTCCTGGATCTTCCGCTTATAGCTGACCTCCGAGGAGAGCAGCGTATTTTTGATCAGCTGCTGGGTTATTGTGGATCCGCCCTGTGTTCCCGAGGAGGTCAGGTTGCTGACGAACGCGCCGATGATCCGCTTCAGGTCCACGCCGGAATGGCTGTAAAACCGGGCGTCCTCCACGGCGATAAAGGCATTCCGGAGCACCTTCGGGATCGCATCCAGCTGAACCATGACCCGGTTTTCCGTGCCCTTGTATTCTGTAATCAGGTTTCCGTTCTTGTCATAGATAAAGGAGGTCTGCGCCTGGCTGTCCAGCGCGGCCAGGTCCAGCTCCGGCGCTGTATCCACATAGCCCTTGGCAATCCCGACCAGGGCGCCCAGTCCGGCGATTCCGACCAGGACCAGGGCCACAATCAGCGTCCGGACGGTATTCAGCGCCACGCTGACGACAAAATTCGGTTTCCGGTTTTCCGGCCGCAGAATGCTCCGGGGATCCTCCTGTTCTGCCGGCTCCTCCCCGGGCTCGCCGTCCTCTGTGTATTCATCTGTATATTCCTCTTCCGGAATATCCTCCTCAGGATATCCGTCTGCTGTTTTATTCCACGTAAAACCTGCCTCAGGGCTTTCTCCCTGAAGCTCATCCGGGTTCGTCCTGAACCGGCGCGTCTCGTTCAGTTCCGGATCGCTGCCTTCCCATTCCCCTTCCGGCAGCCGGTCCCGTTTTCTCTTTCCGAACATGCTGTCCTCCCCGTCAGATTTCCCGCAACCGCCTTGCGGAAACCAATACGAAGACATGATAGTATATCATGAAAACACGAAAAGATACAAGTTTTGTAATATTTCTGTAAAAAACATCCAGGGTCGTATCCATCCCGCACCGGCAGTCACTGACAATGGAAAAATATGGCACAGGCTGTTTATTTTATGGCGGCTGTACGGTATAATATGGTTAACGTTCATTCCGTCAACATAACAACGACGTGCGACAGGAGAATAATCCCATGAAAAAGCTGACCGTTTCCCTTCTGATCCTCGGACTCCTGATTTGTACCCTGGTTTTTCCCGCCTCCGCGGCCTCAAGTCCACTGACATTCACCCTGCTGAAGGACGGGAGCGGATATGAGATAACCGGCTGTGACAGCAGCGCAACGGTTGTCATAATCCCGGCCACCCATGAGGGACTGCCGGTGAAATCCGTCGCAGACCGCGCCTTCACCGGCTGTAAGCAGCTGAAAATGTTCATCGTCAAAACAGGCAGTGAATACTTTTACGCGGAAGACGGAGTCCTGTTCACGGATGATCCGGTCAAAACCCTTGTCCGATTCCCGAACAACTGGAAAATATATGAACTCAGTGCCTATCAGGTCCCGGAAGGAACGGAAGCCATTGCTCCCTGGGCTTTTTCAGGGATCAACACCCTTGCGTATCTTCATATTCCGGAAGGCGTCACCACTCTTGGGGATTTTGCCTTTGCGGAGTCAACAACCTGGTACCTGCTCAGGGTCTATATGCCGGATTCTTTGGTTAATATCGGAAAAAACCTGTATAAAAACCTGGAGGGATATACAGCCTGGATCGCCAATCCTGATTCTGACGCCTGTCAGTATGCAAAGAAGAATAAAATCCAGTGCGAAGAATACATTGAATTAACGCCGAAACAAAAAAGTATCTCAGAAGGAGAAGCCGATCTGGCAGATACTGCAGAAACAAAATTCTCGGAACAGAACAGGCAGCTTCTGTTCCCGACCTTTGCGTCTGAGTATATAGGAGATTCACTGCAGAGAAATTTTGACCTTTCTTCACTGCAGGAAATGCATCCGGATGAGGTATTCGTTCCCGTAGAAAGGTGCTGGCCTTCGATTATCCCGGATGCAGGCGGAAAAACCGACAGCGGCTATCCAGCCTGTGAAGGTCTCTTTGGCGTAGGATACACGGAAGGCGAAACGATTCTCAGGGGTTACAACGCTGAAGGAGAAGTCACAGGTGTCCGGAAAGTAGATGGCAGCTTTATCTTTATGCTTCCCGATGCTGTTTCTTTCGGTTGCGCCGGCGGGATGAATACCCATATTTCCCTTACGCCGTACACGCCGGTTATCGTTACCTCCCCGGGTATTCTTCCGCTGAACCCGGATGAATTTAGGGACGGAGGAGGTCTTTCTGATTTTCGGACGCTGATTCTGGATTACCCCGATCCTTTCTTTAATTTCAGAATTCCCCTCTGTCTTGATATAGTCTCGATATACACATCCGATCCTTTCGGTCCGACAGATAACAGCCCGAATCAATACAGAACTCTGATTACGCTTTCGGTAAAGGATCCGTATTTACAGAACCGGACAGGGCAGATCAGCTGTTATTTCCATTCATCTGATAAATCGCTGGAAACCGGGCAGATGACTTTTTCCCTGCTGAAAGATAAAAGCGGATATGAAATCAGCAGCTGTACGGAAGATGCGGTAACCGCTGTCATTCCGGCCACCTATGAGGGACTGCCGGTGAAGGCGGTCGCAGATAAGGCTTTTCTTGACTGTACAAAACTGGAAGCCTTTGTTGTCGAATCCGACAGTGAATATTTCTATGCTGAAGACGGCATACTGTTCACGGATGATCCGGTCAAAACCCTGGTGAGATTCCCAAACTACTGGAAAGCCGGAAAAGCAAAAGCCTATCAGCTGCCGAAAGGGACAAAAGCCATAGCCCGCTGGGCTTTCTCCGGGTGCAGCACGCTGGACCATTTACATATTCCGGAAGGCTTTACCACGCTGGAGGACTATGCCTTTGCAGGGGTTCTGTCATATAATTTTTGCATCTATGCCCCGGATTCATTAACGATCATCGGGAAGAATCTGACACAAAACGCAACGGCCAATATCGCAGTATATGCAAACAAGGGAGCCGCAATGCTCCAGTACGCCAGAAAACACAGGATGCCCTGCCAGGCATACTGGGTGATGGAAACACAGCAGATGACCGTTCCTCTCAAGACCCCGGATACCGTGAATGCAGAGGATATGAATCCTCCGGATCCTGAGCAGAGAGCCACTGTTTATATTGAAGAAGGTCTCCGGTTAATTCCCCCGTCAATCGCGGAAATTTTTGATCTCTCCTCACTGCAGGAGTCCGCACCCTCTGAAATTTATATCCCGCTGTACATCCGGTGGCCGATGCTCCAGCCCGGAACCGATGGAAAAACGGCCAGCGGCTATCCCGTTCAGGATGGTTTGTTCGGGGTTGGATACACGGAAGGAGAAACAATTCTCAGAGGCTATGATCTGAACGGGAACATCACTGGGACCAGAAAAGTGAATGGGGATTTCGGTTTTGCTCTGCCGGGTGCTGTATCTATGGGTGTTTCCGGAGGAAGCAATACGCATCTGAACGTGGTCCCCTATACGCCGGAAATCATTACCGGTCCGGGAATCATGCCTCTGTCTCAGGACGCCTTCCGCCGCGCTGATGATATTCTTCCTTTCAAAGTAATAGCCCTGGAATACACTTCTCCGGAACACTCCTTTGAATCTCCGGATTATCTGAACACACTTTCTTCCTGCACATCAGATGCTTTCAATACGCCGGATGGCCGCTCCGGACACTATACTACCTTGGTATTGGAAATGAAGGATCCGTATCTTCTGGATCGGATGAACCAGGCGTCCCTTCATTTTCATCAGATGGAAACGATTTTTGAAAACAAGGATATCACCTTCAAGGTTAGTCCGGTTTTTGGAGAACTGGAAACAGACCTGGGAGAAAAGGCCTGGAAAGTCTTCCTGGCTGAAAAAGAAATGATGGAAGGAGTCTATTATCCTGCAGGCGCAGCGATAAACCATATCACGCTTCTGCTGAATGGATGTTTCCCCTGTGCCTACACCTTCTGGGACGGCGTTTCCTTCATCAATCTCGATGAACAATGCATTCCCTTCTCAAAAAACGCTTATGTCTTTACACATGAAATGATACACGCCATTGACCAGTCCCTCCCAAACACTTCCAACGGGTTTGTTCCGAGCCCATGGATGGAAGGGCGGGCGGAATATCTCGGATACAAAGCCTTCAAGGCCCTGAAACTCCGCGGAAACAGTGAATATCCGAAACGGTATAACTGGTCTTTCCTGACAGAGGAGGATAAAGCGGATTTTTTCCGGTATTATTATGAATCCACCAACCGGGAAACCACTTACCCCGTCGGCTACTATTTCTTCAAATATCTTTGCGATACTTACGGGGAGGACATCTCCGCGAAGATTATGGAAAATATCGCCAACGCCCGCTTTACTGAGTATGACAACAAAGCAGCCCTGTTTAAGGAGTGCATAACCTCCGTTACCGACCCGGATGTTTTCCAGAACTTTGTCAGGGATGTGATCCACTAAAAAAGATATTTATTACACCGCCTGCTGTCGGCATTCTTATTCTGCTTCATCCCGCGACAGCTTGTCCTGTACGTAGCCGGCCAGAATCTCCACGATCCGTGCGTTCTTCCCGCCGTTCGCCACGATCACGTCCGCGTCGTGGACATAATTGCGGATATACCGGTCAAACATGGGCTTTACGCTGTTCAGGTATTGTTCGCCGATTCCCTCGATATCCCGGCCCCGCTCCACGATATCCCGTTCCACCCGGCGGAGCAGGCAGATATCCGGCTCCACCTTCATGTACAGCCGCAGGAACATCAGGTCGTTCAGCCGCTTGTCGTGGAACGTGTGGATCCCTTCGAGAATCAGCACCTCCCGGGGCAGGATGATTTCATCCGGCCGGTCGTTGCGGCGGTGCTTGGAATAGTCGTAGGCTTTCCGGGTGATTCCGCCGCCCCGCATCAGCTGCTGTACGTCCTCCAGCAGCAGATCGTGGTCAAAGATGTCCGGCTCGTCATAGTTCAGCTTCGCCAGCTGCTCGAAGGTCAGTTCCGGATGGTCCCGGTAATAGGCGTCCTGCTGCAGCACCAGGCAGCGGTCCGTTCCGAGTTTTTCCTCCAGCGCGTGGGCCAGGGTCGATTTCCCGCTTCCGCTGGCGCCGCAGATTCCGATAAACAGCATCCTTTTCCTCTCCCTTCGGCTTCTCTTCGTCTGTTTCCGTATAATCCCGTTGCCCTGCTGTTAATGATACCATTCTTTTTCCGCCGAAACAAGCTTCTTTCACAGGCTCCCGGTCCCGCTTCCCTTCCGCTGCGGACTTGTTTTTTTCAGCGGTTCCGTCTACAATGAAAGCATCTCAGGAGGAACAGGAGAGGTCAGAATGTCGGAAGCGTTATCTGTGATTCAGGATCCTACCCTGACGTACCGGCAGGAGCTGGTTTCGCTGGCCCGTCTCGGAGAGGGGACGGACCGTTCCATCCGGTACAGCGATGCCTATTATGCCGCGAAGAAAGAGGGCGCGCTCTGCGATCTGAATGAGGGGCCTATGCCGTTCCGGCCCCGGTATGTCTGTCCGGACTACGCGCTTCTTTTTGAAAAAGGCTGCGAGTTTCTCCGTCTCGATCCGCCGAAGGATCTGCTGGAAGCGGTGAACGTCCTGGAGATCTTCTACTGCCACGTGCCGTCCATCACCACCTACCCTGTTTATCTGGGCGATCTGGATAAGCTGCTGGAGCCCTTCGTGATCCGGGAGAACCGTGAATACGCGAAAAAGATCCTCCGCCTGTTCCTGCGGAATATTGACCGGGTGCAGACGGACTCCTTTGTGCATGCGGATATCGGGCCGGAGGATTCGGTAACCGGGCGCCTGCTGCTGGAGCTGACGGAGGAAATGCAGCTGGCCGTCCCGAACCTGACCCTCCGGTATGATCCGGACAGGACGAGTGACGATTTCGCCCTGGCCTGCGTCCGGTGCATGCTGAAAACAGCCAAGCCGTCCTTCGCCAACCACCGGATGTTTGTGAAGGAATGGGGGGAAAACTACGCGATCGCCTCCTGCTACAACGGGCTGAAAATCGGCGGCGGCGGTTTCACGCTCCCCCGTATGCGCCTGTATGAATGCTCCCTGCATTCCGAAAGCCCGGAGGCGTTCCTGTCCCGGGATCTGCCTCACTATGTCGGCCTGCAGCTGGAATACATGGATAAACGGGTGAAGTTTATCGTTGAAGAATCCACGTTCTTCAAAACGAATTTCCTGTCCGTGGAAGGGTTTGTCAGGCAGGAAAACTTCACGGGCATGTTCGGGGTTGTCGGCCTGGCGGAATGCTGCAACCGCCTGCTGGGAATCACGGATCCGAAAAAGGGCTTCGGCCTGAATCCGGAGGCGACTGCGCTGGGCCGCCGGATCATGGACGAAATTGACCGGCTGGTATCGGAACATGAAGCGCCCTATTGCGGCGCGTTCGGGCACCGCTACCGCCTGCACGCGCAGGTCGGAATCGATACGGACGGCATGGATGACTCGCCCGGAACCCGGATCACCATCGGCGCGGAACCGGCCATCCTGGATCAGCTGGAGGTCAATGAACAGTTCCATCCCTATTTCCCGACCGGCACAGGGGATATCTTCCGCTTTGAGGAAACCTGGCTGAAAACCCCGGAGGCCGTTCTGGAAATCATCCGGGCGTCCCTGGCACGGGGACTCCGGTATTTTTCCGGGTACCTGGAAAACAATGACGTGGTCCGGGTAACAGGCTATCTGGTCAAAAAGAGCGAAATCGAAAAACTGCGGCAGAAAAAGCAGTCCCTGAATCAGGTCACGCTCTACGGCATGGGCGCGCAGGACGGCGCCCACGCCCTGGACAGGAGGGTTCAGCAGTATGAGGACGGCGCCCGTCAATAGGATCATTCTGTTTTCCAATGTGGACGGTCCGGGCAACCGGACCTCCGTTTTCTTTCAGGGCTGCAATTTCCGCTGCCGGTTCTGCCATAATCCGGAAACGATCCAGCTGTGCAGTGATTGCGGCGCCTGTGTTTCCGCCTGCCCGAAGGGAGCGCTGGCCGTTTCGGCGGGCCGGGTAGTCTGGAACCCCGCGGCCTGCGTGCAGTGCGATATCTGCCTGAAAACCTGTCCGCGCAGCGCGTCGCCCCGGGTCCGCTGGATAACGGCGGAGGAGGTCGTCCGGGAGATCCGCAGGGCGTTTCCGTATATCGAAGGCGTCACCGTATCCGGCGGGGAATGCACCCTGCGGACGGAGTTCCTGCTGGAACTCTTCCCGATGATCCGGGCGGAAGGGAAAACCTGCCTGCTGGATTCCAACGGTTCTTTTGATTTTGAAACGGATCCCGCGCTCCTGGATGTCTGTGACGGGGTGATGCTGGATGTCAAGGCCGTCGGTCCGGAGTGGAGCCGCTTCCTGCTGGGCGCGTCGCCGGAGCCGGTGCTGAAAAACCTGGCATTTTTACTTCATGCCGGAAAGCTGCAGGAGGTCCGGACCGTGATCCTGCCGCATCGGGACACGGAAAACGAGGAAACGGTCCG
>Ga0265298_10003329_pt1 | contig 21364 bp, 17 predicted proteins | sample AusTroGonzalo_MG_3_FD_193486 | JGI IMG/M metagenome (GOLD analysis project Ga0265298, IMG submission 193486) | Bovine rumen microbial communities from tropical cattle in Woodstock, Queensland, Australia - Gonzalo_01 | ecosystem: Host-associated > Mammals > Digestive system > Stomach > Rumen ...
CTTATTTATGGCTAATGAGATTGAAGTCAAGGAACTCGAACAAGTAGTGGTTCGTTTCTCAGGAGACTCAGGCGACGGTATGCAGCTCGCCGGCAATATCTTCTCAACAGTTTCTGCTACTGTTGGCAATGACATCAGCACATTCCCCGATTATCCTGCCGACATCCGTGCTCCGCAAGGTTCATTGACGGGTGTATCAGGCTTCCAGGTACATGTGGGTGCTGATAAAGTTTACACACCAGGCGACCTCTGTGATGTGCTGGTGGCAATGAATGCAGCTGCGCTCAAGACGCAGTATAAATTTGCTAAACCTACTGCCTGCATCATTATTGACACTGATGCTTTCAAGGCTGCTGATCTGCAAAAGGCAGAATTCAAGACCGACAACCCAATCGAGGAGATGGGTATCAAGCAGGATGTGATTGCTGCTCCTATCTCAAAACTCGTGCAGGAATGTCTGGCAGATAGTGGCATGGACGTGAAGTCAATGATGAAGTGCCGCAACATGTTTGCCGTTGGTTTGGTATGCTGGTTATTCAACCGTGATCTCAAGTTAGCTGAGAATTACATTCGTGAAAAGTTTGCTAAGAAACCTGCTATTGCTGAAGCTAATATCAAGGTGATTCACGCAGGTTACGATTATGGTCACAATACCCATTCTTCAGTAGCCCATACCTATCGCATTGAGAGCAAGGTAACCGTTCCAGGTAAATATATGGACATCACCGGAAACAAAGCTACTGCATACGGTTTGATGGCTGCCGCAGAGAAGGCAGGCAAGAAGTTGTTCTTGGGTTCTTATCCTATTACCCCTGCTACCGATATTCTGCATGAGTTAGCAAAACATAAGTCAATGGGTGTTATCACCATGCAGTGCGAGGATGAGATTTCTGGTTGCGCATCAGCTGTAGGTGCTGCCTTTGCAGGTGCTTTGGCAGTAACCTCTACTTCAGGTCCTGGCGTATGCTTGAAATCAGAAGCAATGAACTTAGCTGTTATCACTGAGTTGCCATTGGTATTGGTGGATGTACAGCGTGGTGGTCCATCTACAGGTTTGCCTACCAAGTCTGAACAAGCCGACCTGCTATTAGCGCTGTTTGGCAGAAGTGGTGAGAGTCCATTGCCAGTAATTGCTGCTACCTCTCCAACCGACTGCTTCGACAAGGCTTATATGGCTTGTAAGATTGCGTTGGAGCACATGACTCCTGTTATCCTGCTCACCGATGGCTTCATTGCCAATGGTTCTTCTGCATGGAAATTGCCTAAGTTGGCTGATTATCCTAGCATCAATCCTCCATACGTTACTCCAGAGATGAAGGACAGCTATGCACCTTACTTCCGCAATCCTGAGACGGGTGTTCGCTATTGGGCAACCCCAGGTCAGGAAGGCTATACACACATCGTAGGTGGTCTGGAGAAGGACAGCAAGACTGGTGCTATCTCTACCAACCCAGAGAACCATGATTTGATGGTTCGTCTGCGTGCAGAGAAGATTGCTAAGATCGAGGTGCCAGATATTCAGGTAGAAGGATGTGCCGATGATGCCGACTTGCTGATTGTAGGTTTCGGTAGTACATATGGTCATCTGTATTCAGCTATGAAGGAGCTCAACAAAAAGGGAAACAAGGTGACTTTGGCTCAGTTCAGCTATCTCAACCCATTGCCAAAGAACACTGCCGAAGTGTTGAAGCGCTATAAGAAGGTAGTTGTGGCTGAACAGAACCTTGGTCAGTTTGCTGGCTACCTGCGTATGAAGATAGACAATTTTGCACCTTATCAATATAATGAGGTGAAGGGTCAGCCTTTCACTGTCAGCACATTGGTAGATGCTTTCCAGGAAATAATCAACAAGTAACCCATTAAAGAAGTAAAGACATGAGCGAACATACAGCAAAAGACTATAAGAAAGGACAACCCCGCTGGTGTCCGGGTTGCGGTGACCACTTCTTCCTGGCTTCCTTGCACAAGGCGATGGCAGAATTGGGTGTTGACCCTTGGAATATTGCAGTGATCTCAGGCATTGGCTGCTCCAGCCGTCTGCCTTACTATATGAATACCTATGCTATGCAGACTATCCACGGTCGTGCTGCTGCTATAGCTTCAGGTGCTAAGGTAACCAACCCAGACCTTACCGTATGGCAGGTATCAGGTGATGGTGATGGTTTGGCTATTGGTGGTAACCATTTCATCCACGCTATCCGTCGTAATGTAGATTTGAACATGATCCTGCTCAACAACCGCATCTATGGTTTGACAAAAGGTCAGTATTCACCTACATCTCCTCGTGGTTTTGTCAGCAAGTCATCTCCTTATGGTACCGTAGAAGATCCATTCCATCCTGCAGAGCTTTGCTTTGGTGCACGTGGTAGGTTCTTTGCTCGTGCAGCTGCTGTTGATGCTGCAGGTACTGTAGAAATCCTAAAGGCAGCTGCTCAACACAAGGGTGCAGCAGTTTGCGAGATTCTGCAGAACTGCATGATATTCAACAATGGCGCTTACGATGCTTTGGGAAAGAAGGAAGACCGTGCCAAGAATGCCATCTACCTGCAACATGGCAAACCTATGCTTTTTGGTGAGAACAACGAGTATGGTTTGATGCAGGAAGGCTTTGGCCTGAAGGTAGTGAAGTTGGGTGAAAACGGCATTACTGAGAAGGATATCTTGGTACATGACGCTCATTGCGAAGACAACACTGTACAATTGAAGCTGGCGTTGATGGAAGGTCCTGACTTCCCAGTAGCCTTGGGTGTTATCCGTGATGTGGATGCTCCTACCTACAACGATGCTGTGAATGCGCAGGTAGAGGAGATTAAGGCTAAGAAGAATTATCATACCTTCGAGGAGTTATTGCTTACCAACGATACTTGGGAAGTGAAATAATTCACTTTTTGCAAAATATCAAGAGGATGTGTCTGTTTTAACGGTACATCCTCTTTTTTTCATCTTTTTTGTCTATATTTGTAAACAAATCATTTTGGAGATATATGGAAAACGATGAGATTATTATATTAGGCACAGGCAATGCGATGGTCACCAAGTGCTATAACACTTGTTTCATTGTCAAGTCAAGGTCTGGTCATATGATGCTAGTGGATGCAGGAGGAGGCAATGGCATCCTTAACCAACTACAGGAAGTCGAGGTTGGTTGTGAACAATTATCAGACCTATTCGTTACGCATACCCACACCGACCATATCTTGGGTGTTATCTGGATCATGCGTATGGCATTGCAATACCAAAAGCCACAAGTTCTCCATATCCACAGCCATCGCAAGGTACTCGACCTACTTGATTACATGTGCCGTCAGATGTTGCCGAAGAAGTTGGTGGACCGTATCGGCATTAATGTCATCTACCATGAACATCACGATGGTGATAGCTATGAAGTGGGTGACATGCATCTACAATGTTTTGATATTCACTCAACCAAGGAGCAGCAATTTGGTTTCACCATTACCTTTACCAATGGTAAACGTCTTGCATGTTTGGGTGATGAACCTTATTGCGAACAGAACGAGCCTTACGTAAAGGGAGCTGACTGGATGTTGAGCGAGGCTTTTTGCCTCTATGCTGACCGTGAGCGTTTCCAGCCTTATAAGAAACACCATAGTACTGCCCTTGATGCCGCCCGTTTGGCCAATGATTTAGGCGTAAAAAACCTTATCCTCTACCATACCGAAGACAAGACCTTAATAACCCGTAAGGAACGTTACACAGCTGAAGCGCAAGCCGAGTTCAAGGGTCGGGTGATGGTTCCATACGATTTGGAAAGAATAATAATAGACTAATAACTGATACTAAAACCATTATCTTTGTAATCTCCTACACTGGTAAGACGTTGTTTTAATAATAACTGAAAAAACCTTGAGTATGGTCAAAAAGCTTCAATATAGCAATTTAAATTTATGGCAGCGTTTCCGTTTGTCACTGCTGCGTGGCTTGTTCTGCGGGTTGTCACTATTACCTTTACGGGTTCACTATATTCTTTCCGACATACTCTTTTTCATTATTTATTATCTTATACGCTATCGCCGACATATTGTTAAGAAAAATCTGGCAGCTTCGTTTCCAGAGAAGAGTGAGGCTGAACGTCGTAACATTGAGCGTGACTTTTATCATTGGTTCTGTGACTATTTAGGAGAGACAATAAAGCTCACTTCTATCACGCCCGATCGACTGAAGCAACACATGAAATTTGAAAATACTGAACTGCTCAATCGTCTGGTACACGAAGGCAAGTCAGTGATTCTAATGGTGGGCCATTACTGCAACTGGGAATGGCTTTCATCCGTTCCTCTGCATGTAGATGTTCAGGAGCCAGATTGGTTTCCCATGCAAGTTTATCATCCATTGGAAAACCCTGTAGTAGATACTTTGTTTTTAGACATTCGTAGCCGCATGGGTGTCCACAATATATCTATGAAAAATACCTTACGCACAATGGTTAGTGCACAACAACGAGGAATACCATGTGTAGCAGGGTTCATAGCAGACCAAGTGCCGCTATGGGAGGCCATCCATGTTTGGATAAACTTCCTTTCACATTCTGAAACTCCTTTCTTTACTGGAGGCGAGCGTATTGCCAAGAAGTTGAATTATGCTATGGTGTATATTGATCCTCGTCGCGAACGAAGAGGATACTATGTTGCTACCTTCCGTCTGATGACAGAGAATCCTGCTGATTTCCCAGATTACCAACTCACGGAACGGTATGCCCAACTTCTTGAAGAAACTATACGCCGCCAACCTGCCTATTGGCTTTGGACTCACAATCGCTGGAAACGAACTCGTGAGGAATACAACGAACGCATGAAAAACATCATTCCTCATGAATAAAGTTTAACCGACAATCCATATGAGGCATTATGGTATATAAGTATCATATTGCACTATCAAAGAAGCATCATTTGACAATAATTATGTGTTGAATCCCCCTCTGGAAAGAAGAGAGGGATTCAACATATATGAGAGGGGGATATGTCGGAACCAAAATTGTGTGGTTACCAAAATTAGTGTTTATCTTTGCAACATCGGTCGCGACCCGAGAATAATTGTTTAACTTTAAAATTGATTATTATGAAAGTATTTGAATTATTTACTGAAGGTGGTTTGTTAGGTATGGCTATATTGACCATCCTATTGGTATTGATGCTTTTTGCAGCATGGAAAGCTCCTGCTTGGGTAAAAGAGATAGGCTTGGCTGCATTAGTATGGGGCTTTTTCTGGCAATTTGCCGGCATTTACCAGATGCTTGATGTTTTGCAGACTATGACTGACGTTCCAACATCTGTAATTTATGGAGGAGCCAAGGTAACGATGGTGCCTTCGATGTATGGTATGTTAATCTATCTTGTCTCTCTTATCATTATTCTGGTACAAAAGCCAAGATTATAACATGGGATAGTTTTGGAGATAACAAGTGTTTTGCTAATTTTGTAGTATGAAATACCTTATCGTCATAGGATGTTGGATGGTAGAGCTATTGCTGTTGGCTACTATCATGGTAAGCTTGGGCTACCGCTTTGCACAGGCTTTGATGCTTGCCACGATGTTCTTGCCTGTGCTACTGGCTATGAAGTATTTTTTACCTCAGATAAAGATAGAACGCCGTCTTAATATAATAATAGGTGTAGGATGTCTTTTCCTCTCTTTCTTAGTGATGGTTTATCTATTGCTGATGCTATGCCATTCATGGATAATGAGTTATGGAGATCAGATGCCCTCAGTATTACTCAACCCTGTGTTCCTGGTATTGATATTGGCCATATTGTTTGTTGTTGATACCGCTATAGGTAAGCAGCTTGACAAGCATTGTGACAAGATGCCAAGCAGCATTACTTTTATCTCAGAACGCAAAAATGTGACTTTACTAACGGAGCAGATACTCTATGTTGAGTCGAACGATACGGAAACATGGGTACATACCCTTAAAGGTGAGCGTTATCGCAACAAGACCAGCATTTCACAATGGGAGCAGATACTGGAAGACGGTTTTCTCCGTATTCATCGGTCTTTTTTAGTAAATACCAAGCAAATATCGCAAGTAAATAACGACAACTTGATGCTTGGTGACATCTCTATTCCCATATCTCGAAAGTATAAAGAATTGGTAGCCGCTAAATTTGCGGCTACCAATTTATAACCTTATCGGTTTACTAGTAGTAAAAGCATCGTTTACTAGAACTAAAAGGTCTGCTTACTACTAGTAAATATTTTACTGGCTTACTCCGAGCTGACCTCTCGTTTACTCCGACTAAGATAGTCACCAGCTCGGAGTTGAAGTATTGACTAATTCATCAGAACTTGTTGAGTTTGGAAACGTCAATCTTAGTGACGCCAGTGTTCTGGATAGAAGTATCGTCTGCAGTGCCTGAGATGACTAACTTGCCTATGCCAGAGTTGGAGGCATCCAGACGTTGACAATCTACGTTAAGGGAGATGGTGCCTGTACCACTCTTCTTTACCTTGACCTCCTGGCCTTTAAAATCAATGTCGGTACTGTCAACTCCTTTAGATTCAATATCCAGCTTGTCGGCCTTCACCTTCATGTCACCATTGGTTACGCCACTGTCATTTATTTTCAGTGTTTTGGCTTCTATTTGGATGTCTAGTTTAGATACCCCCTTCAAGTTATATTCGGCGTCTGTACAATTAATTTTATTAACGTCTATTCGTAGAACTCCACTGCTGGTGAGGTTGAAATCGCCTGTTTTAAGGTTTTCTGTATCGAAGTTCAGTACTCCCTTGTTTTCAATACGATTCATATCAGGTGAGGTTATGAAGAGAGATATAGTGTTCTTTTCATTATTATCGTCTTTCTGTTCATGATACACTACCAACATACCGTTTTTCACCTCTATCTTTAGACGCTCAATCTGTTTCTCCGAACCTTCTGCTTTCACGCTAAAGCTACTACCTTGTGTGTAGTGTACTGTCACAACATGCTCATTACGCAAACCAGAGAAACCACTTAGTCTGTATTCTTTGGTTACAACAGACTCGTTATGATCAGAAGTAGAGGCTACTGCGTTTGTGATGGCAACCAACATCAATGTTGCCCATAAAATTATCTTTTTCATCTTTCTATAGTCTTTTATTGTTTGTACTTAATAATGATTGTCACTTTCCCGTTATGGAATGATGCACCATGATTGGTGTATTGCATCATATACACACGGTTTTCCTTGTTGTTCTCTACGGTCAGCGTCATTGTCTCTTCCTCTTCATTGGTGACGATGCTGAATTGACCATTTTCCTGCTCTTCAAGGAAGGCCTTGCGCAGCTTATTGATGGTGATGTCGGTAGGTTGTAACACCTTGACCACCTTCAGCACCTTGCGGGTATTGGGGTCGCGCTCTACAGCAGAAGTAAACGAGCTCTTGCCGATGGACGAATACTCATCCACAGCCTTGTCTATGGCATTCTGAGCAGAAAGCCCCAAGGTGGTGCAGAGCATTGCCAATATGCATAAAAACATCTTTAGTTTCATATGATTATAATTTATTGATTCAACAATTGTCGGATGCGTTCTCTTTCCTGTGCATCCTGTATATTATCCAACAGGTCTTGTTCGGCCTGATTTATCAGCAGGGTAGGTGAAGTGGTTTCGATGGCATCAGCCAAAGTCAGCGTACGCTTGATTTGTGGCAAAATCTGACGCAGGTCGTCTATGCGCTCACCATTCACTATCATGTAGCTTCCACCATATATCTTTTCTAATTGGGAATTCTGGTAACTTTGGTAAGTCCATACTCCGCCAATGACGATGGCCACCATAGCGGCGATGCCTGCCACCTGCCTCCACAAAGTGCGATACTTAGGCGGTGTGGAACTGACAGGTTGTTCTACAGCAGGCAAACTGATTACCTGCGTCGTTACTTCCGTCTCCGTTGAAGTGGTGTCAGGTAGGGCGATGGCGTCGAAATCCAGGAACGTCTCCCGATATGCTTCCAGTTCCTCAGGCAAGACCTTTGTCTGCTTGAAATAGTCATAGAGCCAACGTTCTTCCTCTAAGATGGTGTCGCCCTCGAAGAACCGTTCTATCAATGCTAATATTTCATTTATATCTTTCATCTTTTATCAATGGGGTATTAACGGTCAATTCTCAATTTCTCCCTCACGGTTTGTCTGGCTCGGCTCAGTGCCTTTCTTACTGCTGTCTCTTCCATCTGCAACAATCGGGCAATATCTTTCAACTCCATTCCCTCCATGTGTCTGAGTCTCAAGATGGTTTGCGGTATATCAGGTAAGCTCTCAACTACAGTCATCATACGTTCAATGCGCTCATGCTCTATGGCTTCACTCCCATTACCTGCCACAGCAGGCAACGCTTCAATGCCTTCTCGTGGTTTCCTTCTTCTGATGGCATCAAGACAAAGGTTTCTCACGATGACGCGAGCCAGTCCATCCACAGGACTTTGCAGTTGGGCGCACATCTGCCACAGTCTCAGCATGGCATCCTGCACCATATCTTCTGCATTGCCTGTATCCCCCATATACTTGGTAGCTTCAGCTATCAACAAAGGTCTCAGTCTTTGGAATGATATTTCAAACTCGTCTTTTGTCATCAGTTTTGAACTACTTTCAATAATAATACGCAAAGTAACGCGTTTTGTGACAATTATTGTGCAGTATAATAATAATTATCGCATTTCTAAGCTATTATTTATTTTTTTTATTCTTACTTTTGTATAATTATGTACAATAGAAACATTCCTGTATGCTATCTTATTTAAGATAATGAAAAGTCGATTGAAAATATTTGGACTTTTGACCTTGCTGATGCTGGTCATTACTTCTTGTGAAGATGATGACTTTACCCCCATTATCCCAGAAGAACAAGAGGTGCCTTCTGCCAAGGATAACCTGCCTTGGCCGCTCACCCTGTATATGGATGCAGGGAACTACCGTCCTGGCGATGATTTCTATTTGTACTGCAACGGCAAGTATTGGCAAAATGCACCGATGGGGGATAAGAAAATCGTTGGTTTTTACGATACAGAGATGCCAGATGCACTGAAGCAGCTGAGGACCGGTGTCTCCAATCCCGTCTATGACCAGTTGGAAGCTCATGAGAACGTGCAGGTGACCAATGCCCAGTTTTATGCTTTCTTGAAACCCTTCTTCAAGAAGATAGACGGCATCCGAAGCTATGAAGATGCCTTCAGTGTGGCGGGTGAACTGAAAATGGCTGGGACGCTGAGAGTTTTCGATATTTCTCCAGTGGCGCTTAAGACAATTAGTGTTCATCTTAGAACTTACGGTCCTTTCGACGTCCAGGGCGAGCATCTTGCTTTCCTGGAGAGTGATGATCCCGATGATGTGTACCAATACATAGCTACCCATCCAGCCGATGATGAGGCTGATCAGGCTTATTATGAGCAACAAGCGTATTGGGATGATCATCAGGAAGAGTCTGCCGAGTATAAGGCAAGGGCCGACGAACTGTTGGGAAAATACCTGCTTCCGGTATTGGGTCTGAAAGCAGAGGATATGGAATCGGAGGAGGGATTTGAGAACTGGCTTATCATTCCGCTGGAAGAGCTGAAAGCCTACCTGAAGATGAAGGTGTTTCGTGATTTTGCTTCCTTTGCCAACCAGCAAGGGTTTGACTTCATGACAGAGAGGACCTGGTCTTTTAAATCGCCCTTTGAGTATGCAAGTTCCATGACTGGAATGTTGAAACGATACCTGGATGACCGTTTGTTGATTGAGCGTTATGTTCCGGTCGGGCTCAAAAGGGAAGTGGAAACCCTGTGCGAGGAGATTCGTGATGCTTTCTGCACCCGCATAAATAACCTTGCCTGGATGAGTGCTACCACCAAGTCGAATGCCATTAAGAAAATAAAGGCCGTCCAATTCTATGTGGTCTATCCTGATCAATGGTTGGTGGACATCCCTGACATGAGCCGTTGCTCCAATATGTTGGAAGATATGCAGGTGCTTTTCAAGGAATACAACTTGATGCCTATCAAACTGGCGGGCGGCTCTGCTAAAGAGAATTATATAAATGTGGGAGTATATTACAACCGTTCCCTGTTGCTGGATACGGCCATATATGATCAAGAGTACAATATCGTTGTCATCTATGCACCGTTCATTTTACCTCCTATGTATGAGGGAGATATGCATCCTGCCATGAAATACGGTATGCTGATGTCTGTAATAGGTCATGAGCTGACACATGCGGTTGACTCCGATGGGTCAAATTATGACTGGGAGGGGAACAAGAGCGACTGGTGGACGATACAGGACAGGATGGAATATGAAGCCTTGCAACAGCAGTTGGTTGAGCTCTACAACCGTTTCGTACCCATCCCCGGTTACCCGAATGAGCATACTGATGGTAAGAACACACTTGACGAGAACATTGCCGATTTGGGTGGAATGGAGATTGCTCACGATGCCTTTGTCACTTACTGCCTGAAGCAAGGATTCAAGGGTGAAGATCTGGATGAAATGGAACGCAAGTTTTTCCAAGGCAATGCCGAATTCTATCGCTCTCGCTACGGCTACGATTTTTATAAGAGGTTCTATACTGCCCCACATGCATTTGACAAGGAGCGTGTGAACGGAGTGGTGATGAACATGGACCGTTGGTATGAGCTATACGATGTGCAGTGGGGCGACTACCTCTATTTGAAGCCGGAGAACAGGATACATATATGGTAAGGTGAAAAAGGTGATTTTAACGGAACATGAATCATTTTATTAGGGTATGATGGTGAAAAAAGCATTAATAAAGAACGGTCTGTTGTTTTTGTTGGCGTGGGTAGTGGTGTCATGTCAAGACGACGATTTTACCCCTATACTTCCCGATGAGCAGGAATTTCCTTCTGCCAAGGATAACCTGCCTTGGCCGTTCACGCAGTATATGGATGCTGTGAACTACCGTCCTGGTGATGATTTTTTTATGTACTGCAACGGCAAGTATTGGGAAACCGCTTCGTTGGGGGATGGTGAGAGTATTGTCGGATTTATTCAGACAGAAATACCTGAGGCATTGGAGGAAAGGAAGACCAGCATAACCAATCCTGCCTACGATCAGGTAAAATTGCACGAGGGTGTGGAGGTGAGCAACGATCAGCTATATGCTTTTATGAAACCTTTCTACGAGAAGATAGACGGGATACAGAGCTATGAGGATGCCTTCCGTGTGGCTGGTGAACTGATGATGGAAGGTTTGTATTCCTTAATCGGAATTGATCTCATTTTTGAAGATAAGGTGTTACTTTACATTGCGGCTAGAGAGTCATACGTTGAGAAATCTGAACTGAAGACTTTTATGGGCAACCCCCATCCCGATGATGTGTATCATAATTATGTCTTCCATGATTATGAATATGGTGTTGATGCTAAATATTGGGAGGAGCATCAGGAGGACTATGATGAATATAAGGCACGCGCCGATGAGATGGTGAAACAATACCTGCTTCCAGTTTTGGGGGTGAAAGCAGAGAACCTTGATTCTCAGGATGGCTTTATGGATTGGTTCCTCCTTTCTGTCGAAGAGTTGAAAGCTTATTTTAAGTTGACGGTGCTCGAAGATTTTGCTCCGTTTGCGAACCAGCAAGGGCGAGAATTCATGTCCGTAGATTCAGCCTATGAGTTAGCAGCTTCATATACAAGAGGATTGAAACGATACCTCGATGAACGCCTGGTGATAGAGCGGTATGTTTTGCCCCAAACTAAGAATGAGGTGATAAAGATGTGTGAGGAGATTCGCGATGCATTCTGCACCCGCATAAATAACCTTTCCTGGATGAGTGCTACCACCAAGGCGAATGCCATTAAGAAAGTAAAAGCCGTCAAGTTCTTTGTGGGATATCCTGATCAATGGTTGGTGGACATCCCAGACATGAGCCGTTGCACCAATATGATGGAAGACATGCAGGTGCTTTTCAGGGAACTGATGTCGTCGTATCTAAACGCAGTGGGTGCCACTAAAAGGGATGATGCCTATAATTTCGATCCAAAAACCTCCATGCTAAGAATCAATGCATACTATAACATTCGTTCAAACTGTGTCCTCATCTGCACTCCTTTCGTGATGTCGCCAATGTATGAGGAAGGTATGCACCCTGCCATGAAATATGGTATGCTGATGGCTTCTATTATAGGTCATGAGCTGACACATGCGGTTGGCTCAAAAGGATCAAAATATGACTTGGATGGGAACGAGAACGACTGGTGGACGATACAGGACAGGATGGAATATGAAGCCTTGCAACAACAGTTGGTTGAGCTCTACAACCGTTTTGTGCCCATCCATGCGAATGGTAAGAATACACTTGACGAGAACATTGCCGATTTGGGTGGAATGGAGATTGCTCACGATGCCTTTGTCGTTTACTGCCAGAGGCAAGGATTCAAGGGTGAAGACCTGGATGAAATGGAGCGCAAGTTCTTCCAAGGCTATGCGGGATATTACCGTTCCAAGTACAGCTATGATCTTTATAAATGGAGTATTTATTACACTCATGCACTAGACAAGGAGCGTGTGAACGGGGTGCTGATGAACATGGACCGTTGGTATGAGCTATACGATGTGCAGTGGGGCGACTACCTCTATTTGAAGCCGGAGAACAGGATACATATTTGGTGATATTGATAATACAATCAAATAATATGAATATTATGATAACTATGAAAAGAATTTTGTTGACAGCCATGTTAATTGCTGCAAACACTGGGCTAATGAATGCCCAGACAGCAAGAAGACAAGTAGTAGAAGATGGTGGGACTGGGCCATTTAAGGCTGAGGTGGTGGAAGATCTCTCCTGTCCTGCTTTTACAACTTATCGCCCGCAAAATCTGCAAGACGTGGTTGCAAAACAGGGGAAGCTCCCTGTAATTGTGTATGCAAATGGTGGATGCGCCAACAATAATGTGGAGATGCGCTTCTTGTTGACCGAGGTATGTTCATACGGCTATGTGGCCATTGCCATTGGCCCATATGACGAAGATGATGTCAATGCTAAATGGAAGGATGTGTTGGAGTATTCATATCCAGAAGGCAAGGAAGTTGTGATGCTGGCCAATGGTGAACGCATCTTGCAGAAATCGCCTGAAGAAATAAAGGCTCATCAGGAACAGATGCGTAAACAGATAGAGAAGATGATGAAGGAACAGGCTGAGGCTCGTGCCAAAACTGGCAATAAGCAGCAGGCTACCCCTGTGCAGGAAACTTATCCTAGGATGCTTTTAGAGGCATTGGATTGGTTGACTGATCAGAATGCTAATCCGAAATCTGACTATTACCATTGTTTGGACCTTGACCATGTAGCAGCTATGGGACAGTCTTGTGGTGGTGCTCAGGTATTGGGCGTGGCTCACGATCCACGTATCAAGACCTGTGTAATGTTGAACACGGGTATTGCTGATATGGAAATGCAGGGGACAACTAAGGAAGCGTTGAACAGTCTACACCAACCCATGTTTTACCTGATAGGTGGACCTGCTGATGTGGCTTACCCAAATGCACAGAAAGATTTCGACCGTATCAAAGACTTGCCTGTAGTGATGATGAACACAAAGGATGGTCATAGTGGTACTTATTATGAAAAACATGGTGGCAGCTATGCCGTTGCAGTCCTAAAATGGCTCGACTGGCAGTTCAAGGGCGATGTGGGCAAGGCTGCCTTCTTCCTCGATGATGACTACTTAAAATACCAGTACCCTGATTGGAAAGTGGTTCGTAAGAACTTTTGATAATTAAAAAGTGAGACTCAATTGAGCCTCACTTCTTTTATTTATCAGCAATCTTGCGGAACGATTGCAACTTCTCACCATAACACAGGTCACCGCAGTCGCCGAAGCCAGGTACGATGTATTTCTGCTCGTTCATACCTTCGTCGATAGAAGCGCACCAAATAGTAGCGTTATCGGGCAACGCCTCTTTTACCACCTCGATACCTTCTGGAGCCGCAATTAAGCAACAAACGTGGATGGCCTTTGGCTTACCTGCTTGCATCAATGCCTCGATAGCAGCAGCCATACTGCCGCCAGTAGCAAGCATAGGGTCAGCAATAATCAGTGTTCTTCCTTTTACACTTGGTGTGGCAATATACTCTGCATGAACACCTACCTCTGTATGCTCACGATTGATATACATGCGGTAAGCCGAAACAAAGGCATTGTCGGCACCGTCAAACATATTTATGAACCCTTGATGGAAAGGTAATCCAGCACGAAGCACAGTGGCAATGACAATATCCTCTTGTTTCATCAAAGGAATATCAATTGTTCCCAATGGCGTCTTAATGGTCTTAGGCTTATACTCCAAAGTCTTGGAAACCTCATATGCCATCAGTTCTCCAATACGTTCTACATTGTGGCGAAAAGTTAGGCGATTTTTTTGATAGTTCTTGTCACGCAATTCAGCCATGTAATGGTTAATAACAGAGTTTGTTTCTGCGAAATTATGTATCTTCATAGTATTAAAGTATTAAACTATGCAAAGAAACGAAATATTTAGTCAATAAGCGCCATAGTTTCGAAGATTTTTATTAATTTTGCGTTCGATTAGAAAAGGTGAGGAAGAAATTAATAATATTAATACTTTAAATTATACAAAGAAATGGCAAAATTAGACTTAACTAAGTACGGTATCACTGGTTCAACCGTGATTGGTCACAATCCTTCTTACGAAGCATTGTTCGAGGCAGAAATGAAGCCAGGTCTGGAAGGCTTTGACAAAGGTCAGCTGACCGAGCTGGGTGCTGTAAACGTGATGACTGGTATCTTCACTGGTCGTTCTCCTAAGGACAAGTACATCGTAATGGATGACGTTTCTAAGGACACTGTATGGTGGACAACTGAGGGTTACAAGAACGATAACCACCCAATGTCTGAGGCTACTTGGGCAGCTGTTAAGGAAATGGCTATCAAGGAGCTGTGCAACAAGGAACTGTATGTGGTTGACGCATTCTGCGGTACCAACGCTGATACTCGCATGGCCGTTCGCTTCATCGTTGAGGTAGCTTGGCAGGCTCACTTCGTAAAGAACATGTTCATCCAGCCAACTGCTGAAGAACTGGAGAACTTTGAGCCAAACTTCGTTATCTACAATGCTTCTAAGGCTAAGGTTGAGAACTTCGAGAAACTGGGTATGCGCTCAGAGACTTGCGCTGCTTTCAACGTAAAGAGCCGTGAGCAGGTTATCCTGAATACTTGGTATGGTGGTGAGATGAAGAAGGGTATGTTCTCAATGATGAACTACTACCTGCCTCTGAAGGGCATCGCTTCTATGCACTGCTCTGCTAACACTGATATGGAAGGTAAGAACACCGCTATCTTCTTTGGTCTGTCTGGTACAGGTAAGACCACTCTGTCAACCGATCCTAAGCGTTTGCTGATTGGTGATGACGAGCACGGATGGGACGACAATGGTGTGTTCAACTTCGAAGGTGGTTGCTATGCAAAGGTTATCAAGCTTGACAAGGAGTCTGAGCCAGATATCTACAACGCTATCAAGCGCGACGCACTGTTGGAGAATGTAACTGTTGACGCTAATGGCGTTATCGACTTCAACGACAAGAGCGTTACTGAGAATACTCGCGTTTCTTATCCTATCGAGCACATCACCAACATCGTTAAGAAGGTGAACGGAAAGAGTGCAGGTCCAGCTGCTAAGCAGGTTATCTTCCTGTCAGCTGACGCATTCGGTGTACTGCCTCCAGTATCTATCCTGACTCCAGAGCAGACTAAGTACTACTTCCTGAGTGGTTTCACTGCTAAGTTGGCAGGTACAGAGCGTGGTATTACTGAGCCTACTCCTACTTTCTCAGCTTGCTTCGGCCAGGCATTCCTGGAGCTGCACCCAACCAAGTACGGTGAGGAGCTGGTTAAGCGTATGGAGAAGAGTGGTGCTAAGGCATACTTGGTGAACACAGGTTGGAACGGTACCGGCAAGCGTATCTCTATCAAGGATACTCGTGGTATCATCGACGCTATCCTGAACGGTTCTATTAACAACGCTCCTACCAAGAAGATTCCTTACTTCGGTCTGGAAGTTCCAACACAGCTCGACGGTGTAGCTTGGGGTATTCTTGATCCACGCGATACTTATCAGAATCGCGCTGAGTGGGACGAGAAGGCTAAGGATTTGGCTGCTCGCTTCATCAAGAACTTCGACAAGTACACTACCAACGAAGCTGGTAAGGCTCTGGTAGCTGCTGGTCCTCAGCTCTAAGAAAGAGTTTGATTAATAATCATAACGAAGGGTGAACCGATTGGTTCACCCTTTTTATTTTGGAGTTGGAATAACAAAGGAGGCATTCCTTTGACTCAAAAATCAGCTATCTCTGAAAGGAGGCATTTCTACGGGTTGTCGCAGTATCTGCTATGGGTCGTTCCAGTATCTGTTATTACTCATCGCAGTATCTCCTATGGGGGTATAGGAGATACTGCGTCGGGTGATAGAAGATACTGCGTTCAGTGGTAACAAGCTTTTCCGTCACTCATAGCAAGTTTTAGAGCGACACATAGAAGATATTACTAATAAGATGTAACCAAATTAATATTTCTTCAAATAACTATCTTGAAGCGGGTATATCCATCGGGATAAGTGCGGAGCGAGAAGGTGCTACCATGTTTGATGAGCACTTCACGAATAAACATAAGACCTATACCTTGCCCATTAGGCTTAGTGGAGAAGAATGGTGAGAATACCTTTTTCTCATCGTCGGGGGTGATGCCTTTTCCATTATCGGCAATCTCTATGACGTTTGCTTGTGTTGTTATGATTATTTCTCCATTAGTGTCAATGCTTTCAGCTGCATTCTTGACGATGTTTACCAGTACTTGCTCAAATAGGGTAGGGTCAATGTTTACTATTGCAGCATCTTCGCATAGGTGCATGCTAATGTTGATATTTCGATTGGCACAGACACTTTCCATAAAGGATTTACAACCTGAGACTAATTGGTTCAAGACAACAGATTGCAGTTGAGGTTCTGGTATCTTCACCACGTCGGCAAAGCGGGTAATGAACTGGCTCATGCTGAGGCATCGCTCGCTGCTTGACGCCATTACATCTTTCAAATCATCTGTATTGGGAATACTGGTTAAGGCATCGCTTACTGAATCGAGGGCAGAGGCAACGCCAGCTACAGTGTTGTTCACCTCATGGGCAATCATACGTATTACTTTCTCGTAGGCTTTCTTTTCTGCCTTCATCACCTCATCCGTCAAACTCTCAATCAAGATGAAAGGATGGGCAAAGCCTCTGTCCATAAAGCTCAGGTTACTGCATCTATAAATCATCGAGTCACTCAAGCGAACGGTGTCTGTATCACCTAATGAGATGTTGACTATCTCTTGTGACAATGGAGAGCTAACCTGCTTCATTGGCTGATGTAAGACTTTCTCCACATCTTCAATCTGTAAGAAACGGATAGCAGCATCGTTCATCATCGTGATATTTTCGTCAAAGTCGAGTATCACTACTCCCATAGGAGATGCGCTAATAAGCAGATCTAAGAAACGGTTTTGCTCTTGAATACGTAATTTCTCATCTTTCAGTTGGTCCATCATTTTATTGAATACCTGAACGATGCGATCACTCTCCTGTTGTCCTACAGGCTTTAGGCGACTACTGAAATCTTGTTCATTCAACAAATCCATACCATTTCCGATGGTATCCAATGGCTTCAACACTTTATAATAAAAATAGACGAGAAAAACCAATACCACTACTATCAACCCTTCCCCTATATAAAATAGGATGTTCTGACTCTGTGAGGCAGAGTAGAACAGCAAGGCAAGCAAAACCAGTTGCAGAGCGGCTAATATGAAGAATAAATGTTTAAGTCTCACGCTATGTTATATTTTTCCATTCTTCGGTAAAGTGCCTGACGGCTTAATCCCAATGCTGCAGCCATCTGTGAAATGTTGCCATGATATTTCTCGTAAGCTTTCTCAATGGCGATGCGTTCCACTTCATCCAATGTCAAACCCTCTGCATCAGTGCTTTGTTTAGAAGACGTCCCTTGGTACTGTTGTTGGAAGTCGGATGCTTGCAATGGGTTATTTGTACTTACTAATATAGTACGTTCCACCAAGTTTTTCAGTTCTCGGATATTGCCAGGGAAAGACAGAGAAGCCAAATAGTCATTAGCCTCTTGAGAGATCTCCACTAAAGGCAAGCCATTTGCCTCGCATTGCTTTTGGGCAAAGTGAGCTGCTAAAAGTGGAATATCCTCCTTGCGTTCGCGCAAAGCTGGTAGATGGATTGTAATAAGGTTGATGCGATAGAACAAATCCTCTCGGAAAGTCTTATCCTGTACCATCTGTTGCAAATTGGCATTGGTCGCACTCACTACTCGGATATCTACCTTCTTCGGTTTGCTATCGCCCAACGGCTCAAAAGTTTGTTCCTGCAAAACACGCAAGAGTTTCACTTGACAACTTATATCAAGTTCTCCTATTTCATCCAGAAAGATAGTACCCTTATCAGCTAATTCAAAACGTCCTTTTCTGTCGGCTACAGCATCGGTAAAGGCACCTTTCTTGTGGCCAAACATTTCACTCTCAAACAGGCTTTGAGAGATACCACCCAAATTCACTTTTATAAATGGTTTGTTGGCTCGTTGGCTATTTTTATGGATAGCTTCTGCTATGAGTTCCTTGCCTGTGCCACTTTCACCAGTAATCAGAACAGAGGCGTTGGTATTGGCAATGCGTTGGACAATTGTAAGCACATCCGTCAAGGCTTTGCTTTCTCCAATAATAAAGCTACGGTCAAATGACTTATCATTTGCTTTGGTGATTGCTTGCTTTTCTGTCAGCTGTAACGCCGTTTCGATGCGTTGCATCAGCGTTATGTTGTTCCATGGTTTGGTTACAAAGTCGAAAGCACCAGCCTTCATGCCCTCAACGGCAAGACCGATGCTGCCCCAAGCAGTCATTAGGATTACCGGCACTTCAGGACGGAACAACTTCACTTGCTTGAGCAAGGTCAGACCTTCTTCGCCTGAGGTAGCAAGACTGAAGTTCATATCCATCAGTATCAGTTGTGGCTCCTCATTGCGAACAATCGTCATTGCTTCTTTGGGTCCAGACACTGCCTGCACCTCAAATCCTGCCCGTCTCAGCATAAAGCCTAATGAGGTACGTATTGCACTATCGTCATCAACAATCAATATCATAGTATTGCAAAATTAACGTATTCAATTGAAACAGCCAAATTATCCCTTGATGATTGCCTCAAAGTCGGCATCAATGTTGGTGCCTTTCTCGAAGTCCCAAAGCGTGAGGCTGCGAAGCCGGTAGTAATAGTACCAATAATAGAATAGCTCATTGACATGCTTCTGCCTAGCCTCATCCTTGCGAACCTGTGCATCGTTAAGATCGAGGGTAGAGATTTTGCCAATCATGAAAGTCTCTACATTGGTAGCATATCGCTTCTGTGCAATCTGGTCGCTTTCATCAGCTATGTTTAATTGAGCCAACTGATTGTTGTATTGCTGTACCAGCACAAACAGGTTTTCGTTAAACTCCTGTGTTTCTTGTCTCAGTTTACTTTCCATTACCTCACGGTTGCTTTTTGCCACACGTACCTGGCCTTTTCGTCTGCCCCAATCCAGAATTGGAATCTTTAAGCCCACTTCCACTATCTGATTAGACTTCAACCCATCATAAGCAGAACGGAAGGTGTGGTCAGTACCTGTCAAACCTACTTGGGCATAGAGCGAAATCTGGCGCAGATTACCTCGTGCCTTGGCTACCTCGTAATCTGCTTCCAATTGCCTGCGTTGGATATTTTGGGCAAACGAATTATTTTGAAGTGCTTTCTGCAACACATCTTCGTAATAAAGTTCTACAGATGGTGCAGTCTCTGGTACCACAGGTTCCAACTCCACATTCTCTCCGATAGCCAGAAAAGAACGCAACTTAAACATACAACTTTTAATGGTGGTCTCGTTATCGGTAAGCGACGATTGGGCATCCAGCACGTTGAGGCGTAACTGCAAGAGGTCATTCTCGCTGATCTGTCCCATTTCTCGTTTTACCTTCGCCACCTCGTAGAGTTTGTTGGCATTGTCAAGGTTTTGTTGGGCAATTGCCACCTTTTCCTTCGCTAAAAGCAGATTGAAGAAATGGTTAATAGTAGCTATAGTCACATCTTCTGTAGCACTGAGGAAAGCTGCTTTTGCCTCCCTGTATCGCACTGGCTCTATGCGACGATCCCATTTGATGTGGTTTACACCGAAGATAGGTTGGTTCAATGTCAAAGCAACAGGCACCGTCATGAAACTATGGTCTTTGCTACCTGTAAACTGTTTCAGATAATCTAATGAAGTGTTCAATGAGAGTGTACCACCAGTCAACCAGATATTTTGATCAATACTTAACTCTCCACTCATTCGCATATAGTCTCCTCTCAAATAGCTATATTCGCCTGCATCGTTTTGGTAAGCAGTATAGCTCTTATTGTAGGATGGCAAGGTAGCCCTAAAGTTTACCTCGGGTAATAGTTCTGCCTTGTAAGTTCGGTATTCCCAATAAGCCGTCTTCAACTCATTGAGAGCTACAGCTGCATCCACACTCTGCACCCTTGCCAGGCGGATGGCCTCGTCGAGTGAAATTTCTCTTACCGAGGTTTCCACCTGCGCCTGTACTGCAAGGGTGCTCATCCCCAAGGTTAATAAGGAATAGATCATTTTTTTCATAGAATAAAGTATTATTCGACTTGACGTCCATCAAAGAACCTGATAATACGATCAGTTAGCTTGGCTTGCGCCTCGTTGTGTGTTACCATCATGATGGTGCGACCATCTTCTTTATTCAACTGATGCAACAGCTCCATGATCTCTGCTCCCATCTTGCTGTCCAGGTTACCAGTAGGCTCATCGGCAAGGATAATCTCTGGGTTTCCTACAATGGCACGAGCGATAGCTACACGTTGGCACTGTCCACCACTAAGCTGGGTAGGCATGTGGCGCATACGATGACTTAGTCCTACACGCTCCAACACTTGCTTTGCCAACTCCTCACGCTTGACACCAGACATCTTGCGATAAAGCAGAGGTATCTTCACATTGTCAATCACATTGAGCGAGTTGATCAGGTGGAAGCTCTGGAACACAAAGCCCAACTTCTCATTACGGAAAGCTGCCAACGCCTTGTCGCTGAGCTTTTCAGTGGCTGTGCCGTCAATCAATACACTACCTGATGTGGGAGCATCCAACAAGCCCATTATATTTAATAAGGTGGACTTGCCACAACCTGAAGGCCCCATAATGCTGAGGAACTCTCCTTTGTTCACTTGCAGGTTCACATTCTCCAAAGCTTGCGTTTCCACTTCGTCTGTACGGTATATTTTGTTGATACCCTGTAATTCAATAATTGTTTCCATATTATT
>Ga0265298_10003330_pt1 | contig 21364 bp, 13 predicted proteins | sample AusTroGonzalo_MG_3_FD_193486 | JGI IMG/M metagenome (GOLD analysis project Ga0265298, IMG submission 193486) | Bovine rumen microbial communities from tropical cattle in Woodstock, Queensland, Australia - Gonzalo_01 | ecosystem: Host-associated > Mammals > Digestive system > Stomach > Rumen ...
ATTCCGACCTCTAGAAAAAGGAGGTGAAGACCATGCCCAAAAGAGGCAAGGACCGGGATTAGAAGTTTGACGACCTATCCCTGGTCCTTTCAGTGATCCGGACTTTGTCCGAATTACTGAGATGGTTCCTGTAAAGGGACCAAGGCCCCTTCGGGGGCCTAAACCTTCACAGAACGGTAATAAATCGTCTACTCGGATTAAAAACCATCCGCTGAGAATTCCATTCTCGCGACATCACGCGCGATTGATTAAAAACACCCATACCGTTATCGGGGCGATGAGGCCGTACTTCGCCGTTATCCCGCTGCTCCTGATCGTCTCTTTCGCCCTCGCGACCGTATCACCCGGTTCCGATGCTGACATCGAGACGTTCGACGACGGATGTCTGGTCTACACCATCCTCAACGAGAACGAAGTCATGGTCGACATGTACAAGTCCGAATCCCAGATCCGCGACGTCACCATACCCGAAGAGGTCACCCACGACGGAACTACCTACACGGTCACCAGTATCGCCATCGGCGTCTTCATCGACGAAAACATCACCAGCGTCTACATACCCAAAACCGTGGTCGAACTATACGCCGAATGCTTCATGGGGGCCGGCATCGAACGTCTCGATGTGGACCCTGACAATAAGATGTTCCGTTCCGAGAACGGTATCATCTACGACAAGAAGATGATGGAGCTGGTGCGCTGCCCCGCGAATATACAGGGCGGGTGTGTGGAGACCCCGGATTCCATCGCCGCCATCGGGAGATCGGCCTTCGACAGCGGCAACGTGGAGACCGTCAAGCTGAACAACGGCCTCCTATTGATCGACACATTCGCCTTCTACGGGTGCGAGTCCCTGACCAAGATCTATGTCGACGAGGACGTGAACGAACTCCCGGACTCGGTCTCCTTCATCAACTCCTACGCCTTCTCCCGCTGCATATCACTGGAATCCCTGCACCTGAGCAATAAAACCACGTTCATCGGGGAGGCAGCCTTCGACGAGTCCGGTCTGACCGGGATCACCATCCCCCTGAGCGTGGACTACATCGGGGAAAGGGCCTTCGCCAGATGCACGGCCCTCAAAGCCATCGAGTCCGACAGCATCGACTACCTGTGCTCGGACGGGGTCCTGTTCCACAAGACCGACCTGCTGAGGCTCATGTGCTATCCCGCCGGGAAGGAGGATGAGTCGTACATCATACCCGAGGAGGTGACCAGCATCTCCGAGGAGGCCTTCGCCGGATGCGTCCACCTGAAGAGGATAGACACCAATTATATGATGTCGATCCCCAGCATGGCCTTCGCGCACTGCACCTCGCTGGAGGAGGTCAATCTCCGCTATGCCACCGTCATCGGCCAGATGGCCTTCATGGCATGCAAGAACCTGAAGACCATCCAGTTCGGCAGCGAACTGTACGTCATATACGCATCCGCCTTCGAGAGCTGCGGCCTGGAGGAGTTCACGGTCCCTGACACCGTCATGCTGATAGACTCCATGGTCTTCGCTTACTGTGAAGGACTGAAGAGGGTCGTCTTCCCCGAGGATTCCGATTGCATCGTGAGCGACTTCGTGTTCTACTGCGACACCGCCCTGGAGGAGATATACGTGGGAAGCGACACCGTCCAGTTCGAGGATGAGTCGCTGGTCGTCGGGACGTACGTGTCCTACGACCCCTTCTATCTGAATATGACGGTGCCGAAGGGATATACCCTTCCAGCCGAAGTGACCAACGAGAACACCGTGATCGCCATCTCGTACATAGGCGAGAAGCCGTACCCGTGGGAGAACCTCATCGGGGTGTTCTTCTGCGTGCTTGTCCTGATCGTGATCTTTAGGGTCTTCAGGAGCGTGTGAGCCATGATGAACATATTCAAGAGGCTCGCGAAGTCCGCCAGGGATGTATATGACAACAGGGTCGTCCTCCTGGCCATGACGAGGAGGAACACCGCGGGGCGTTACAAGAGCACCTACGTGGGGTTCCTGTGGCACCTGCTGTACCCGGTCCTCATGATAATAGTCCTCACCATCACGTTCACATACATCAGGCCCCGTCCGCTGGAGGACTTCTGGATCTACCTGGCCGCTGGGATGTTCCCCGTCACGTTCATATCCGCCAGCCTGAGGGGGAGGGCCGTAGTGGCCAACGCCAACTACATCACGAAGATGAAGTTCCCCAGGGAGATCGTGGTCATCGCCAGCGTGCTTACCGATTTCCTCGGCGTGGTGTTCGCATACGTCTGCATCATCATCGTCATCCTGCTGTCCGGTCAGTACGTTGACTGGTGGGGGATGCTCATGCTCCCGGTGGAGCTGATACTGATGCTGATATTCGCCACGGGATGCTCCCTGCTGGTGTCCACGATAACCGTCTTCGTCAACGACGTGGGGTACTTCATGACCATAGCCATGCGGCTGGTCATATGGATAACGCCCACGTTCTTCCTGGCCAGCGAGGCGAAGGGCCTGCTGGCGCTCATCGTATGGTACAACCCGTTCACATACTTCGTGGAGGTCTTCCACGACATCCTCTACTACAGCGCGTTCCCGCACATGGAATATCTCCTGATAAGCGTGGCATTGGCCTTCGGAATGTTCCTCCTGGGCGCGGCCGTGTTCTTCCATTGCGAGAAGAAGTTCCCGGAGGTGCTGTGATGTCCGAGGAGGTCATGATCAGGGTCAAGGGGCTGAAGAAGTCCTATCACATCATCGAGGCCACCGCCGACGACGGGAAACTGAGGAAGAAGAAGATAGAGTACCCCGTGTTCGATAATGTGAACCTCGAGGTCAGGAAAGGGGACATCCTGGGGATCGTGGGACGCAACGGATGCGGGAAATCCACATTCCTGAAGATGGTCTCCGAGATCATCGAGCCCGACGAAGGGACCGTCGAGGTTTTCGGCAAGGTCGCAAGCATCCTGGAGCTGAGCATGGGATTCCACGGGGACCTGTCCGGAAGGGACAACATCATCCTCAGGAGCGAGCTGTACGGTATACCGAGGGACAAGGTGCTGGAGCACATAGACGAGATCATAGAGTACTCCGACCTGGGGGTATACATCGACAACCCCGTGAGGACCTACTCCTCGGGTATGAGGTCCCGTCTCGCGTTCTCGGTCATGATCAACGTCGACGCGGACATTTTCCTGGTGGACGAGGCGCTCAGCACCGGGGACATGGCGTTCGCCTCCAAGGCGTCCGAGCACCTCAAGGACCTGGTCCGCAGCGGTAAGACCGTCCTGTTCACATCCCACAGCATGAGCACCATCAAGCGCACCTGCAACCGCGCCATATGGCTCGCGGACCGCACCATAAAGATGGACGGACCCGCGGACGACGTGGTGGAGGCCTATACGCGCTCCATCAACGACTCCGTTGAAGAGACCACCGCGCTCGCCCACGGGGGATCCTCGTCCGCCCAGTACAGGCTGGCAGGGTTCTACCGCGGCAGCAACGGCGTGGAGAAGGACCCCGAGAAATACCTCTACTGGCTCGAAGAGGCGGCCGGCAGGGATCACCCGATGGCGATGGCCGACCTTGCGGACATACGGATGTCCGAAGGCAGGACGGAGGAGGCGATGGACCTCTACCAGAGGGCCGCCGAACAGGGCAACCACGAGGCCCGCAGGAAGTACGCCACCATGCAGGGTGACACCCTGGACGAGCTGAAGGAGCTCAGGGAGATCATGAAGGGGTTCACGGACTCGGGATACCCCTACGACCTGTTCAACTACGGCAACCTGATGTACAGGTCCGCCCTCACCCCGGGGGACTTCCAGGAGGCCTACGAATACCTGTGCCAGGCATCCGAAAAGGGATGGGTGGAAGCCGACCTCCTGCTCGGTCAGATGTACCGCGACGGCAAGGGTGTGGAGAGGGACCTGGACAAAGCGGTATCCTATCTGACGTCCGCCGCGGAGCGCGGAAGCGCCAAGGCGATGTCCATACTCGCCGACCTCTACTACGACGGCAAGTACATGGAGAGGGACTACCCCGAGGCGTTCAGATGGTACATGATGGGGGCCTCCGTGGGCAATCCCAAGTCCCAATACCAGGTAGCTGTCATGCTCTCGTCCGGACAGGGCACCGAGAAGGACCCCGAGAAGGCCAAGGAATGGTTCGCAAGATACTCCAGCACCATGGTCAACGACTCGAGGAAGATCGCCATGGACACCCTCAAGGCCCGCAGAGGGGACATCAAGCTGTCCAACGACCTGCTGAAGGCGATGTCCCGCAGCGACCACCCGCCGTCCATGACCGCACTCGCCAGGAAGTACAGGGACGGGAAGGGATTCAAGAAGAACACCAGGGGTGCCATGGACCTCCTTTCCAAGGCGTCCGTGGCAGGAGGCGCTCCGCGCACTGCCCTGGCGGATATGTACCTGAGCAAGGAGGGCGACGAACACGACGGGGAGATACTGAGGCTCCTGACCACCGCCGCGGACTTCGGCGACGCCGGCGCGATGTACAGACTCGCGATGATGTACAAGGAAGGCAGGATCGTGGAGAAGGATGTCGACGGGAAGTACAGGTACTACATGAGGATGGCCGCCGAGCGCGGCAACCGCGATGCGAAGGATACCGTGGCCGGTTGGAACAAGCGTATCCAACGCAGGAAGGGCAGGAAAGAAGAGGAGCAGTAAGGCCGCGGAAAACCCTTCATTCTATAGACCCTAAAAAATCGGGGACATACCATATACCTATTCTCGCAGTATCTCTTGGCCGGGGAGGAAGTCCGTCACGTGGGGACTTCCTTGCGTGATGGATTTCCAATTCCGACCTCTAGAAAAAGGAGGTGATATCCGTGCCCAAGAAGGGTAAGGACCGGGATTAGAAATCTGCCAACCTATCCCTGGTCCTTTCAGTGATCCGGACTTTGTCCGAATTACTGAACTGGCTCCTGTAAAGGGGCCAAGGCCCCTCCGGGGGCCTAAATCTTCACAGGATAAGTTATTCATCACACCGGGAGTAGATAATGGTTCCTTCACGGTGTCATGTTCCCTTTATAACAAATTTTATATAGAAGTTCTGTTCTATCATCAACTAATGAACCAACGGTTAACAACCGAGTGATCCATATGACGGACATAGACGAACTGCTATCCATAATAGAGAACCCGACAAGGAGGAGGATCCTCGAATACCTCACGAGGGAACCGAGCTATCCTCTGCAGCTGTCCAAGGAACTTGGCATAAGCCAACAGGCCGTCATGAAGAATCTGGCACTGATGGAACAGACAGGCATGCTGATGAGCCATCCCGAGGAGAGCTCCATGGGTCCCACCAGGACCGTGTACTCCCCTAGCAGGCAGTTCACCCTGATGATCGACCTGCGCGGGAACATGTTCACAACCCGTCTGATATCCACCGGTACCGTGGAGCCCGAGGAGAAGGGATCCATCGATACCGGGGCGGCCATCGAACGGTTGAAGCAGTTGGATTCGAAGATAGAAGAGCTGGACAGGGAGCGCGCATCCCTCCTCGACGAGAGGAACTCGGTGATGAACGCCATCAACGGCGCCATCCGGGATGTGGAGGACCCTGCGAAGAGGAAGGAGCTGTACAGACGGCTCGACGAGATGATGAACGAGGATAGAAAGGAGGTCTGAAGATGGTTAACGAGAAAGCGATAAAGGTCGCGGAACTGAAGCCCGGGGAGTCCAGCAGGGGAATAGCCAGACTGGATTCGGAACTGATGAACGTGTTGGGCATCAAGGTAGGTGACATAGTCCAGATCGACGGTGCCAAGAAGACCGCCGTGAAGATACTCGAAGGCTACCCCGAGGACGCCAACAGGGGAATAATCAGATTGGACAACATCACGAGGAAGAACGCCGGCGTCACTGCCGACGACCGCGTATCCGTGAAGAAGATCACCGCCGCGGGAGCGGAGAGGATCACCTTCGCCCCGTCCGGGGAACTCAGGATGCAGGGCGGCGAGGAGCACCTCAAACAGCTCTTCGAGGGCATGGTCATGTCCAAAGGGGACATGGTCCCGGTCAACGTGATGGGCAACAAGATGGCCTTCGTGGTGAAGTCGTTCTCGCCAACTGGCTCTGCGACTATCATCACATCCGAGACGAAGGTCAAGATCACCAACAAGCCCGCCGACGACGGCAACATCCCCAACGTGTCCTACGACGACCTCGGAGGTCTCGGGGACGCGGTGAGGAAGGTCAAGGAGATGGTGGAGCTCCCGCTGAAGCACCCCGAGCTCTTCAAGAGGCTCGGCATCGAACCCCCCAAGGGAGTGCTGCTCCACGGACCACCGGGAACCGGTAAGACCATGCTGGCGAAGGCCGTGGCCGGTGAGACGAGCAGCAACTTCATCACCATAGGCGGACCGGAGATCGTCAGCAAGTTCTACGGTGAATCCGAAGGCAAGCTGAGGGAGATCTTCAAGGAAGCAGAGGAGAACTCGCCGAGCATCATCTTCATCGATGAGATCGACTCCATAGCGCCCAAGAGGGACGAGGTCAACGGCGAGGAGGAGAGGCGCATAGTCGCCCAGCTGCTCTCGCTGATGGACGGTCTGAACTCTAGGGGCAAGGTCGTGGTCATAGGGGCCACCAACAGGCCCAACGCGATCGACGAGGCCCTCAGGAGGCCCGGCAGGTTCGACAGGGAGATCGAGATCGGCATCCCGGACAGGAACGGTAGGTTCGAGATCCTGCAGATCCACACCAGGGGAATGCCCCTGGACAAGGACGTGGACCTCGACTGGCTCGCAGACAAGACCCACGGATACGCCGGAGCCGACATCTCCGCTCTTACCAAGGAGGCCGCGATGACGGCCCTGAGGAGGGTGCTGAAGGACGATGTCGAGGCCGAGAACACCCCAATAGAGGTGCTGAACAGCATCGTGGTCACCAAGGACGACTTCAAGAACGCGCTGAAGGACATGCAGCCCTCCACCATGAGGGAGGTCCTGATCGAGAAGCCCAACGTAAAATGGGAGGACATCGGAGCGCTGGAGGATGCGAAGCAGGAGCTGAAGGAGGCCGTCGAATGGCCCCTGAAGTTCGGCAAGGTATTCGAGCACATGAACGCCAGACCCCCGAAGGGCATCCTGCTCTACGGGCCGCCCGGGACCGGTAAGACGCTCCTAGCCAAAGCGGTCGCCACAGAATCCGAAGCGAACTTCATCTCCGTGAAGGGACCGGAGTTCCTCAACAAATGGGTCGGGGAATCCGAGAAGGCCGTGAGGGAGACGTTCAGGAAGGCCAGGCAGGCATCGCCCTGCGTGATCTTCATGGACGAGATCGACTCCATAGCCCCGGAGAGGGGTACCGGAGGGGACAGCAACGTCACCGAGAGGGTCATCTCCCAGATGCTGACGGAGATGGACGGCCTCGAGGGGCTGAGCGACGTGGTCGTCATCGCCGCGACCAACAGGCCCGACATCATGGACCCCGCGCTGCTGAGGCCCGGCAGATTCGACAAGTCGATCTACATAGCGCCTCCCGACGAGGAATCCAGGAAGTCGATATTCGGCATCCACACCAGGGGAAAGCCATTGGAAGACGATGTGAAGCTCGAGGAGCTCGCGAAGCGCACCGAGGGCTGCACCGGAGCGGACATCTCCGCCATATGCAACGAGGCGGTCATGAACGCGGTGAGGAGGCTCGTGAAGAGCGGACAGACCCCGACCGACGAGGAGATCGCCCAGTGCAAGGTCTCCATGGAGGACTTCGAGAAGTCCCTCGGCAAGTTCGGGCCGGAATCGAGACAGAAGCTCAGCGACTACGACGGTCAGTGAGCGGTCTTTCCTCCTTCGGAGGGGGCAGGTCCCCCTCCAAAACCTTTCAATACCTGTCAATGATGAATCTATAGGATTGCTTCATCCCTTGGTTTTAGAAACCAATCGTAGCTTCATCCCCCGTTATCAGTCTACAATTCTTCTCATAGGCTTCAAAGATATATCATGAGGCCCAAAACAATCGCTGATAGGACCGTATACCTTCGATCCCCCTCCTCCAGGATGGCTCAGCCGCCCATCAAGACGACGGTGTCTATGACCGTGTTAGCAATGCTCTTTTATAGAAGTGATAACAATTTTCTTTATATGGACAGGATCGCTCTGATCAACACCACACGTGCCATCCTAGCGAGGGCTGGCTTCGATGTCTCGTCCGCTCTCACGCTGAGAGGGATATGCTTCGACATAGTGGCCCGCAGGGACGCCCAGGTGCTGATTGTCAAGGTCCTGAGCAACATAGACGCATTCTCCAAGGAAAACGCCGAGGAGATGAAGGTGCTGGCGGATTCCCTGGGAGCGACACCGCTCGTGACAGGGGAGCGCTCCAGCTCAGGCGCCCTCGAGCCCGGGATCGTCTATTCGAGATTCAACATATCCATAGTCTCCAACGAGACGCTTGCAGATCTTCTCCTGGATGAGGCGCCGCCTTTCATATTCGCCGCCCCAGGAGGACTGTACGTCAAACTCGACAGCGGTCTCCTGAAGCAGGCCAGGGAGGAGAGGGGCATCAGCCTCGGGGTCCTGGCCGAGACAGCAGGGGTCTCGCGGCGTACCATCCAGATGTACGAATCCGGTATGGGCGCCATGATAGACGCGGCGCTCCGCATGGAGGAGTTCCTCGAACTCCCCATAATAGAGCCCATCGACCCGTTCACGTTCAAGAGCGAGGAGCGCATGAAGGAGACCCGCGAGCCTCCGAGCATCGAGGAGTCCTTCGCGCTCAAACAGCTGTCGTCGCTGGGATTCACGGTAAGGCCCGTCATAAAGAGCCCGTTCGAGGCCGTATCCAACAGCAGCAACGCGGTCATGCTCACCAGCCTGGGATCCGACGAGGAGAAGGTCATGGAGAGGGCCATAGTGGCATCGGAGCTCTCGAGGATCATGGACCGCTTCTCGATCCTCATCGTGGAGAGGAAGCATGAGAGGGACAACATCAATTCCACCGTCGTCGTCTCCAACGACGAGCTGAAGAAGATGGACGAACCAAACGAACTTACAGACCTCGTCGCGGAAAGGGGAACCAAGAGATGATCTCCCTCGATGTGAAGGGATGCAAGGTCGACATCCTCCCGATCGTGAACGGACTGGTGTCCGAGGCGGACAGGGTCCGCCAGGAATTCTCCGTGCATGAGGCTTACGCCGCAGCGCTGAGCATAGAGGGGATCCAATGCCTGAGGAACAGGCGCAACATCGAGGATGCCTTCGACGTCAGCGAGCTGGACATGGTCTACGCCAAGCACATGGAGCGCTTCGGGGAGGTTGAGATCCCGTCCCCGGCGATGTACACCTTCATCGACCTGGTCACCGAGCAGGGGCAGTTCTGCCTCCCGTTGGACATGAACGACGCCGACTTCACGGAGCTGTACACCGAAAAGGTCGGGGTGCTGGAGTTCGTGAGGGAGCACGGCATCGCCAAGAAGGGCATGAAGAGGGTCTTCGACGGGAGCACCCCGGAGAGGCTCGCTAAACAGTGGGACGGTTTCGTCAATTCCAATCTGAAATCCTATGGGGTCCTCTCGAAGATCAGGGAGGAGCGCATGGCCGAAGAGATAAGAGACATAGCCAGGTTCAAGAAGGACCTCCTGGCCGTAATAGAAGTGGAACGCGTGGACGGAGTGGTCTCGATACTGGAGGGATGAGATGGCTTGCGACGGATGCGACAGATCGAAGGCGATGGGATACAAGTTCTGCATCAAATGCGGGCAGAGCTTCGCGGAGGAGGCCCCGGTCCCCACCTACACGGTGGAGAAGAAGGGCATACTGGACGAATCCGTCCTGAGCAGGTTCGTCATCCCGTCGATAGCCCTCATAATCGTCTCCTGCATCGTCAGCGTGGCCCTGATCGCCGTGGACTTCGGCGAGGGTTGGGACTACATAACCGACAAGGGCATATCGCCGTGGATCTACCTGGGATCCATCATCAAGATAGCCCACCTCGAAGGCACCGCCGCCGGACTGTTCTGGCTGTTCCTGGCCATCGTCGCGGTCATCAGCGTCGCACTGTTCATCTGGCAGTCGAAGGAGTGCTTCAGATTCGGAGAAGGATATGTGGAGAGGGTCAAGGATACACCGCTGTTCTGGATGGGCCTCCTGTTCGGATCCGTCATGGTGACCGAAGTCCTCATGAACCTGGTGTTCACGGCCTTCGGCATGGGAGTGGAGACCCCAGGCTGGATCAAAGATATGACGCTGGGCGATGCCCTCGTAAGCTTCACTAACGCGGCCGTTTGGGAGGAGATCATGTTCCGTGTGATGTTCCTAGGCCTGCCGGTGGCCATCGTGGCATTGGCCAGCAGGGAGAAGGGAGCATGGAGGTACCTCCTGGGAGGCTTCGGGTCGAGCAAGCTCGCCGTGGTGTTCCTGATATTCTCCACGCTGCTGTTCGCGTTCGCGCATGTGGATTCCTGGGGGGTCATGAAGATCTTCACCGTGTCGCTGGGCGGGTTCATGCTCGGATACATGTACATGAGGTTCGGACTTCACGTGGCGATCGTATGCCATCTGATCAACGACTTCTCGATTGTATGGTCCATGGGCGTCGACGGGACGTTCGCCGGCCTGCTGCTGCTGGCGATCCTGGGATTCGGACTGGTCAACCTGCCCCTGGTCTGCAAGAAGACCGTCAAGGGGATAAGGAAGGTCAAGACCCTGCCAATGACCGGCTTCGACCCCGTGGCCACAGATGTGCCAGATACTCCGGATGTAGAAGTCTCCGAAGCCGGTTCGCCGGATGAGGACGATCAGAACAACAGCGATTCCAAGACGGACTGAGACTCCGCAGCGGACTCGTAGCTCTTCGACTCTATGACGTAGTTGCGGTCGTAAAATCCCAGTTTCTTCAGGACCTTCGGGAAGTCCACCGAGCCCTCTCCGATGGTGAGATGCTCGTCCTTCTGACCGCCGTTGTCGTGGATGTGTATGTTGGTTATCCTGTCACCGAAGGTATCTATCATGTCGTCGATCTGCCCTGTGGTGTTCGCATGGCCGATATCGAAGCATATCCCGAGCTCGGTCCCATCGACTATCTCATTCAGTTCGGCGGCGGTCCTGCCGAGGAAGAAGTATGCGTTCGGCATGTTCTCGATGGCCAGGGATACGCCGTATTCCTTCTGGGCCGCATCGAGGGCCTTCATGGATTCCTTGGCATGTGCCAGATATCTATAGTCTATGCCGCGCACCGACATGGATGACAGTCCGGGATGGACCGTCACGCGGTCTATCCCCAGCCTGTTCGCCACCTTGACGGTGTCCAGCGTCTCCTTCATGGAGGCCTTCCTCACGGGGTCGCTGATGGACGCGATATTGATGTCGCAGATCGGCGCGTGGATGGAGTAATGGAGGTCGTACGAGGGAAGCAGGTCCCTGAACTCCTTCTCGTGGTACACGATGCTGTGGCTCGCCTCCGAGAATATCTCCCAGAGATCGAAGTTCCCGACTATCTTGTCCAGCCACATCTTCGGCGGGTCCGCCGAGAACGATGTGCAGGATATACCGATCATATCCTGACCTCCTCTCCGTTCACCGTCACGGGCGCGACGATGTCTATGAGCCCCTCTATGTCGTCATCCTGTATGCAGACCTCTATCGCACCCAGAACGGGGTTCCTGTCCGCGAACGACACCTTCCCCACGGTGGCGACCTGCTTGTTCAGGTTCACCCACGTCTTGTCCCCGCGGCGGTTCTTGATCATCACCCCGCGCGTGGCGTCCAGGATCTTCTGCTTCCTGATGAGCTTGGAGAAATGGTCTATCTTGGCCGTTCCCACGAATCCCTCATCCGTAGTCTCGAGCTCCGCATCCGGGAATATGTTCGTTATCGCGGCAGCCACCTTATCCGGGTCCTCGCTGGGATTCACCGGACAGGAAATGGTCACAGAGGTCATGCTGAATGCATCGTGTAACCGATTTAAAAGCCATCGTAGGAACCAATAATTATCCCGGTCGCGATAGGGACACCCTATGAAGGACGAGATTCTGTCGGCCGCCACAAGCAAGGGGATTTTCTTCTCCCCGGAGGCTATGGAGATGATACTCTCCAACGACAGGCCGATGGAATTCGCCAACACCGTCTTCGCCCACCTGGCCAGGAACACCATGTTCGTGAGCAAGCAGGACATCATGGACTGCATAGCCGGCGACAAGGTGCTCCACGAGTCCCCGAAGGAGATCAAGCCCCGCAACAAGTTCACTTCAGACCTCACTGTCGTGAAAGGAACCGACATCACAGGAGAATCCACCTGCGAGGGGAAGGTCAACGACTTCGCGAACTACTTCAAGGCCAGGTTCTTCACCATGAAGAGGCTCATAGAGAAGCGCAACGACTTCGGCAGGGCCATGTCCATAGAGAACGCCAGGAACAAGGACAGGGAGGTCCGCATCATCGGCATCGTCTACGAGAAGAGGGAGACCAAGAACGGCCACACCATGCTGAGGATCGAGGACGAGACGGGGATCGTCGGTGTATTCATCGGAAAGGATTCCCCATTGTCCAACGAGCTCTTCGTCGACGACGAGGTCATCGGCGTGGTCGGCAGACCCAACACCAAGATGGACATGATCATGGCGGAGAAGATCGTCAGACCGGACATCCCCAGATCTCACGGGTGGGAGCCCAGCGATTCCACCTCGAAGATCGCCTTCCTCTCCGACTGCCACGTGGGCAGCAGCACATTCCTGGAGCCCCAATGGAAGAAGATGACCGGATGGCTGAGGGAGAACGCCGAGGAACAGGGCATCAACTACCTGGTCTTCCCCGGAGACGTCGTCGACGGCATCGGTGTGTTCCCCGACCAGGACAAGGAGCTGGACATCCCGGACATCTACCAGCAGTACGAGAAACTCGCGGAGTACCTGAAGGAGATACCCGACCACATCAAGATGGTCATCCACCCCGGCAACCACGACGCTGCCCGTCCCGCGGAGCCCCAGCCCGCCCTGAACTCCGTCTTCACCAAGGGATTCGACTCCAACATCCTGATGCTCGGGAACCCCGTCTACCTCAACGTGGAGGGCAGGACCGTACTGACATACCACGGCAAGAGCATCGACGACTGGGTCGCCGCTGTGCAGTATCTTACCTACGAGGACCCCCTGAGGGTCATGAAGGAGATGTGCATCAGACGCCACCTGGCGCCCATCTACGGCCAGAGGAACGCCCTGGCGCCGGAGAAGAAGGACTACATGGCGATGGAGTTCGTCCCGGACATTTTCGTATCAGGGCACGTCCACGGGGCCGGACAGCTGCAGTACAACGGAGTGCGTCTGATCAACGCTTCCACATGGCAGAGCCAGACGGAGTACCAGAGGATGCATAACTTCAACCCCAACCCCGCAATCATGCCTGTTGTGGACCTCGCGAACGGTAAGGTCGAGATGAAGGATTTCAACTGACCTTCATCGATTCAAAATAATAATGGAAAATGCCCCCGAAGGGGCTGTTTCAATGGTCTCAGATACCGAAGAACGCCTTGACTCCGGGCCTGAACAGGTAGTACAGGATGAGCGCTTCGATCAGTATTCCGACGATTGCGGATATGGGATCTCCGGTGACCAATGTGAAGATGTTGAAGATCAGCATGATGACGTTGACGACGACACCGATGTACCACATGATGCTCCATCCGTTCCAGAATCCGCCTGCGATCACAAGATAGATGATTCCTGCGATGATCAGCACGGCACCGGTCGCTGTGACTCCCAGATCAGCTATCTGCGATGGGAGGTCCGCTGCAGCTACTCCTCCTACGATTACCATTATTCCAGCGATCAAGGCGAGTATTCCCACGATGAACTGAAGGATCGCCAGTATCGCTATGATTATTGGGCGCGATGCTTTTGCCATGTATGGAAAATCTCGGACGTACAATATATAAATGGCTCTGTCGCCCAGATAGTTGTGGTACAGTTATCCTGAAAAAATAGTAAGTAAGGATGGCCCCCAGAGGGGCCTTTTCAATGGTTTCAGACGCTGAAGAACGCCTTGACTCCGGGCCTGAACAGGTAGTACAGGATCAGTCCGTTGATGATGGCCCCGATGATACCCGTGTAGTTGCCGAAGAATATGGAGGCCACAGCGAAGATGAACTCCACTATGTTGACGATGACTCCGATGTACCACATGATCCTCCAGCCGAGCCACATCCCGACACCGATCAGGATGTTGATGAGACCGGCGATTATGGGCATCGAGCCGAAGAACTTCAGTGCGCTCAAGAGCTCTGCTTTCGTGAAATCGATCGACTGTCCCTCGTCCTGCAGCATCTGCCAGAGTTTGTCAGCTAGTTCGGTGGTCATCCCGCCGATATCGGCTACGAGGAATATCCCTATGACCAGGGCCACGACTCCGAGGATGATGTTCAGGATGGCGACTATAGAGATCAGGATTGGGCGGTCTACTTCTGCCATGCCCTGGAATCGGACTGTCACTACTTAAAAAGTGGTGTTATGGATGGAAAGGTCCCGGGAGGAGGGACCGCTCCCTCCCCCGGATTAAGGTTATTCGTCTCAGTGGCGCTTCACGAACACCAGGATCAGCGCGGCCAAGGCCAGGATCGCGACCGCTGCGATGACGATTAACACGGTGTAATCCGAGCCCTCTTCATGCGGGTATATGGGATCCACGGTGATCGCGTACATCGAGAAGTGGTACAGAGTGAACTCCAGCACCTCCGCGGACTCGTCATAGTGGCAGGCGACCTCCTCGATGTCCCCGTTCTCCTTCACGTGGTACACGTGAGTGAAGTGGGTCTGGCTGAAGATCTGCACTTCGACCGGTCCTGCGAGCTCGGTCAGGATGTGTCCACCCATGTTGATGGTCAGGATTATGGCGTAGTTCTCGCCGATGACGTCCCACTGGGAGTCGGTCATGTCAGGATGGTAGGCCCTCTTCATGGTCAGGACACCATCCACCTCCTCGGAGGACATCTCCTTGATGATCTCGCTGTCGATGAGGACCCTCTGCTCGTCGTTGTACAGCGTCACGCTGTATCTCATATCGGAGGTCTCCTTGAGATAGTCCTCCGGCAGCACGATCGAACCATCGCAGTTGAAGCAGACGGTGACGTTCCTTACCGCCAGATCGTCGACGAAGTCCTCTACCTCATAGAGGATCCACATCTCGGAGTCGGGCACGTACGCCTCAGCTCCGTCGGAATCCACCACTACGTAGAAGGACAGCTCCTTTCCTTTGTCGTCGGTGTTGACAACTGTCAGCTCCTTGCTGATGAGTTCGCCATCCTGATCCCTGAGGGTGAGCTCGTCCCTGTACTGGGTGGAACCGTCCGCCGCCTTGTCCTTGATGACGGTCTCCTCGACCTTGCCTCCGCCGTCCAGGGTCTTGTTGGAGGTGGTGGTGGAGTGCGAGGTGTTGGTTCCGTCATGGTCGGTGTGCTCGGTGGAATGGGTGACGATCGAGTCGCCGTTCTCGTAGGTGGTGGTCTCATCGATGTTCACGGTGACATCGCCCTGGCTGGTGGTGATGGTCTCCTTCACGATCTCCGTCTTCGAGCCGTCCTCGTTGATGATGGTCTCGGTCTCTATGACGATGATGACTCCCGGGTCCGGCGGGATCACGCGCTCCCATTCGGCGGTCAGCGTGATATCCTTGGTCACAGGGGTGTCGAAGTTGTACGGCACTATGCCGTTGTACCATCCGAGGAACCTGAATCCATCGCGGACGGGGTCGGCGGGCTCTACCGCACATTCTCCGTGGGCCACGGTCTGGGCCGGCACCGGTGAACCTCCGGCGGAGTCGAAGGTCACGGTGTGCTTCTTGGTGATCTCGGACCATTTCGCCACCAGGGTGAAGTCTGACGTCACCGGGGTGTCGAAGTCGTATTCCGAGGTCTCTCCCTGCTTGTGCCAGTAGAGGAAGTCGTATCCCACCTTGACGGGGTCCTCGGGCCTCTGTACCTTGGAACCGTCCAGCACATGCACGTATTCGAGAGGCGAGCCGTTGTCGCTGTCGAAGACGACGGTATGGATGTCCGACCAGTGCCCTACCAGCGTGATGTTCGCGGTGACAGGTGCATCGAAGTCGTACTCGGTGTCGTCGAGGTACCATCCGAGGAACTTGTGTCCTTCCCAGGTGGGGTCCTCGGGTTCGGATGCCTTCTTTCCGCTCTCCACGACCTGGGAGGGTACGGTGGATTCGCCGGTGCTCTCGAACGTGACCGTGAACAGCTGGATCCAGTGGGCGGTCAGCGTGATGCTGGCCGTGACCTTGGTGTCGAAGTCGTACTCGGTGTCGTTGAGGTACCATCCGAGGAACTTGTAGCCGGCCTTGGCGGGATCGGTCTCCGGTTCGACCGCCTTGTTGCCGGTCACGATGGTCTGCATGGCAGGGACCGGCAGTCCTCCGTCGGTATCGAACGACACCGTCCAGACCTTCACCCATTTCGCATGCAGGGTGAGGTCGGACCCGATGACTTCGCCGAAGACGTAGGGGACGGACTCGTCGGTCTCGTACCAGTACTGGAAGGAATATCCTGAACGGATCGGGTCGCTCGGTTCGGAGAGCTTGTCGCCAATGGTCACATAGACCGGGCCCACCTGGGATCCGCCTGCGCTGTCGAAGGTGACCGTCCAGGTCGTCTTCCACTTGGCATGCAGGGTGGTGCTCGCTTCGACGGGGGTGCCGAAGACATAGGGGACGGACTCGTCGGTCTCGTACCAGTACTGGAAGATGTAGTCGCCGTAGGTGGGCTGCTCCGGTTCCGTCACGGCTGAACCGACATCGACGGTCTGCGACTGGACCGGTGAGCCTCCAGCGGAATCGAATTCGACGGTCGCCTGCTCGACCCACATCGCATGCAGGGTGAAGTCGGAGTTGATGGCGGCTCCGAAGACGTAGGGGACGATGGCTTTCGTACCGGCGTTCTCGTACCAGTACTTGAACGAGTGGCCCTCCCACTTCGGATCCTCCGGTTTGGTGAGGGTTCCTCCGACGGGTATCTCCACCGGATTGACCGGGGATCCGCCCTCGCTGTCGAAGGTGACGATGAAACTGGTCTTCCACTTGGCCACCAGAGTGATGTCGGACGTGATCGCGGTGCTGAAGTCGTATTCCTCGGTCTCTCCCGCGAGGTGCCAATAGACGAAGACGCTATCGTCCTTCGTCGGGGAGTCGGGCTTCTTCGCCTTGCTGCCGTAATCCACGGTCTGCGACGGAACGGCGGTTCCGCCGTCCGAATCGAAGGTCACGGTGCGGATCTCGACCCAGTGGGCCGTCAGGGTGATGTCGGACGTGATCGCGGTGCTGAAATCGAACAGGACGGTTCCGTTGTACCATCCGTCGAACCTGCTGCTTTCCCTTTCGGGATCGGCGGGTTTCGTGGCACTGTATCCGTCCTCCACGGTCTGGGACGGTACCGGCGTTCCTCCTACGGAGTTGAACGCGACGGTGTGTATGACTACCCATTTCGCCACCAGCGCCATATTGCTGTTGACAGGCGTGTTGAAGTCGTACGGGGTGTCCTGACCGGATACATGCCAATACTTTAGGTACAGGTCGCCCTTCTTAACATTGGTCGGTTCGGAGACCTTGGATCCCTTATCGAGGGTGACGGGATCCACAGGGGTTCCGCCGTCGGAATCGAAGGTCACGGTGACACGCTGCATCCATTTGGCGGTCAGGGTGATATCGGAGGTGATCTTCGTGCTGAAGTCGAACTTCAGACTGCCGTTGTACCATCCGAGGAACCTATTGCCCTCCTTGGTCGGGTCCGCAGGCTGCACCGCGGTACCTCCGACCCTGATGGTCTGGGTATCGGGGTTGGCCGAACCGCCGTCGGTGTTGAAACTGACCTTGTAGGTACTGATCCACTTCGCATGCAGCACCATATCGGACGTCACATAGGTGTCGAAGTCGTAGGGCGTGTCCGGATCGGTGACGTACCAATGGACGAAATCGTATCCAGTTCTGGTCGGATCGTCGGGCTTGGAGACGGTCGCCGTTCCGCTGACATCCACGTCGACGGGTGAGATGGCCGTGCCTCCCATGCTGTCGAAGGTGACCCTGTAGTTGGACTTCCACATCGCTTTCAGCATGACATCCCCGTCAACCGGCGAGGTGAAGTCGTAGGGTACGGACTCATCGGTGGTGTACCAGTACAGGAACAGGTTGCTGGACATGGTCGGGTTCGCTGGCTTGATGGCCTTGGATCCCTTCTCGACGTTCTGCGAGGGCACGGCGGATCCTCCGTTGGAATCGAACTTGACGGAGTATACCGCGATCCACTTGGCCTTCAGGGTGATGTCGGACGTGATCTTCGTGCTGAAGTCGAACGAGTTCCCATCGAGCGTCCATCCCTGGAACCTGAATCCGGACCTGGTCGGATCCGCAGGACGGGTAGCCTTGGAATCCTTGTCGACGGTCTGCGAGGGCACGGCGGATCCTCCGTCGGAATCGAATGAGACGGTATAGACCACGATCTGCTGCGCAACGAGGACGGTATCGGCGGTGATGGGCGTGTTGGCCACATCGAAGGGCACTCCGTCGCAGTTCCATACGAGCCTGCATCCCTCGTAGGGCACGTATCCTTCCGGAACGGTCACGATGGACCCGTACTCCACGTGGGGGTAGGTGGTTTGCTCCGTGCTGGTGTACTCGAAGGTGACGCTGTACGTCTTGATCGACCATTTGGCGTACAGGGTCACTATGGCGCCGTCCTTCATGGAGAGCGGGCTGGTGATAGAACTGGAACCGTCCACATTGTAGAGCGATGCCTGGGTTATATCTCCGTTCCTCACCGAGCTCCATCCTATCAGGTCGAAACCTTCGAGCGTGACGGAGCTGTTGTCGATCTGCGTCGGAGGACCGTATACGGAGACGGACTTGTCCGCAATCATACCGGTTCCGCCGTTGTAATCGAATATCACGGTGTATACGTTGGTTCTCCAGTTGGGATACAGGTTGTACTCGGATCCCTGCAGGTTCTGGGTGAAGTCGAAGGGCTCGGTGGAACCGTCCTGGCTCCAATACAGGAACGTCAGTCCGTCGGCCTGCGGATCGGCAGGCTGCATCTCCTTGGTTCCGGTGACGATTCTGTCCGTGCGTACCAGTACCGGCTCCTCTCCGCTCTTCTTCATGTAGAAGTTGACCTTGGTGGCACCTTCGGATATCCAGGTGGCGGTCAGGGTCGTATCCTTGTAGATCGGTGTGTTGAAATCGTATTCGACACCGTTCAGGACCCACTTGGAGAAGGTGTACTCCAATCCTCCCTGTGTCCATGAGGAGGGGGTCTCGGGCACGGATGCCGTGGATCCGTATTCAACGGTCTGCGGCGGGATGTACGAACCGCTTCCTCCGGTGATGAAGGTCACGGTGTAGGTTGCCACGTTCAGTTTGGCCATCAGACAGTACTTGTATTCGGTCAAGGGCTGGGAGTAATCGAATGGTTCCTCATGCATCGAGGACGGATTCTTACCGTCGAACTCTCTCCAGGAATCGAACACCATTCCGGTGACCTGGGGGCCCAGGGGCTCCGTGGCCTTGGTTCCGGTGGTTATATCCTCGACCTTCGTCAACGTGGGAACTCCGCCCTTCATCGAGTAGTAGTAGAGCTTGGTGGCTCCCTCGTCAGTATAGATTGCGGTCAGGGTCGTATCCTTATACACTGGGGTGTCGAAATCGTAATCGACACCGTTCAGGACCCACTTGGAGAAGATATACTCCCTTCCGTCCTTGATCCAGTTGGCGGGGGTGACGGTGGGCTCGGAAGCTGCCTGACCGTAGGTGACTGCCTGGTCTGCTATGACCGTGCTGCTTCCTCCGACGTTGAAGGACACAGTGGATTTGGCCGGCTCCCATTCTGCGATCAGATAGTAAGTATACTCAGTCAGGTTCTTGCTGAAGTCGAATGCCACACCGGATGCGGAACCGGGACTGGTACCGTCGAAGGTGTTCCAGAATTTGAATTTCACTCCCGTGCCCTGCGGATCCGCAGGCTGCATCGCCTTCGTACCCGTAGTGATGACATCCGAGTAGTAGGGTTTCAGCGTCTGTCCGTCCAGCGTGTAGTAGTAGAGCTTGGTGGCTCCCTCATAGGTGTAGGTTGCGGTCAGGGTCGTATCCTTGTACACAGGGGTGTTGAAGTCGTAATCGACACCGTTCAGGACCCACTTGGAGAAGGTGTACTCCCTTCCGTCCTGGATCCACTTGGCGGGAGTGACCTCGGGAACGGATGCGGTGCCTCCGTACTCCACGGTCTGGGAAGCGATGACAGTGCTGCTTCCTCCCACATCGAAGGACACGGTGTAAGTTGCCGTGCTCCAGTTCGGAATCAGATAGTACACATACAGATCAAGGTTCTTGGTGAAGTCGAAGGGTACACCGGATGCGGTGCTCGGGTCGGTACCGTCGAAGGTGTTCCAGAAGTTGAACACCTTTCCGGTGGCCTGCGGATCCGCCGGTTTGATTGCCTTGGTACCGGTAGTTATCACGTCTGAGTGGTAGGGCTTCAGAGTCTGTCCGTCCAGCGTGTAGTAGTAGAGCTTGGTGGCTCCCTCGCTGGTGTAGGTGGCGGTTATGGTGACATCGTTGTAGACCTTCGTAGAGAAGTCGTACTCCGTACCGTTGAGAGTCCACTTGGAGAAGGTGTACTCCAGACCGTCCTTGATCCACTCGGCAGGAGTGACTTCGGGAACAGAGGCGGTGCTTCCGTACTCCACGGTCTGGGAAGCAATGACAGTGCTGCTTCCTCCCACATCGAATGATACGGTATAGGTGGCGGTGCTCCAGTTCACGATCAGATGGTACACATACTGATCGAGGTTCTTGGTGAAGTCGAAAGGCACACCCGACGCCGTGCTCGGATCGGTACCGTTGAAGGTGTTCCAGAAGTTGAACACCTTTCCGGTGACCTGGGGGGTCGGAGGCTCTGTGGCCTTCGTGCCGGTGGTTATCTTATCGACCTGCACCTCTATCAAGGTCTGGCCGCCCTGCAGCATGTAGTAGTGGACCTTGGTGGCTCCCTCGTTGATGTAAGCAGCCGTTATAGTGATGTCACTGACTACAGGAGTACTGAAGTCGTACTCCGTACCGTTGCGAGTCCACTTGGAGAAGATATACTCCCTTCCGTCTTTAATCCAGTTCGCAGGAGTGACGGTAGGTGCGGTTGCGGTGCTTCCGTACTCTACGGTCTGAGAGACGATCTGAGTCTCGCTTCCTCCGACATCGAAGGACACGGTGTAGGTTGCCGTACCCCAATTCACGATCAGATGGTATTCGTACTCATAGAGGTTCTTGGTGAAGTCGAAAGGCACACCCGACGCCGTGCTCGGATCGGTACCGTCGAAGGTGTTCCAGAAGTTGAACACCTTTCCGGTGACCTGGGGGGTCGGAGGCTCTGTTGCCTTGGTACCTGTGGTTATCTTATCGACCTGCACCTCTAT
>Ga0265298_10003331_pt1 | contig 21363 bp, 22 predicted proteins | sample AusTroGonzalo_MG_3_FD_193486 | JGI IMG/M metagenome (GOLD analysis project Ga0265298, IMG submission 193486) | Bovine rumen microbial communities from tropical cattle in Woodstock, Queensland, Australia - Gonzalo_01 | ecosystem: Host-associated > Mammals > Digestive system > Stomach > Rumen ...
CTGCGTCGAGGACGCGCCAGGCAACGGAGAACCCGTCACCCAGGATGCACCCTGCCGGTTCCCATTTCGCAGATCCAGGTACTGAAACCGAATCGTCGCAGATGCCGCAGATTTCCTCGAGGACTTTCTGGAAGTCGTCCCCTCCGTGGCTGGAAAAGGCTCCGGGTACATTTTCCCAAACAATGAACCTTGGATATATTCCATTGGTCTTCTCCCTCATTTCCTTAATGATACGAATGGCCTGATGGAACAGGCCGGACTGACTGCCTTCCAGTCCTGCCCGTTTTCCGGCGATAGAAAGGTCGGTGCAAGGGCTGCCGAAGGTGATGATGTCCACCGGTTCCAGTTCACCGCCATCCAATGTATTTACATCGCCATAATGCTTGACGAACGGCAGGCGTTTGGTTGTAACCCGTATCGGGAAAGGTTCAATTTCACTTTGCCACACGGGCTTGATTCCCGCCAGGATTCCACCCAGCGGAAAGCCTCCGCTCCCGTCAAACAGACTCCCCAGCGTCAGTGTTCCCATCCTTAACCTCCAATTCGTCATACCGGTAGGTCAAGCCATCCCGGACGACTTCTACATTTTCGGAACTGCCCACCTGCTCGATGTACCGTTTCACTATCACATCGCAGAATTTTTCGTCCAGCTCTATGGTGTAGCAAATCCGGTCGGTCTGCTCACAGGCAATGAGCGTAGAACCGCTGCCACCGAACGGATCCAAGACATTAAAGTTGGACATGCTGGAATTCAGGATCGGATACGCCAACAGCGGCACCGGCTTCATGGTCGGATGATCCGCATTCTTCTTCGGTTTGTCAAACTCCCAAATCGTTGATTCTTTTCGTCCTGTGTACCATTCATGTTTGCCAGTTTTCTTCCAGCCGAACAGGATGGGTTCGTGCTTCCACTGATACGGAGACCTGCCCAAAACGAGGCTTTGCTTGACCCAGATGCAGGTTCCGGACAAATAAAAACCCGCATCGCTAAAAGCTTTGCGGAAGTTGAGTCCCTCTGTATCTGCGTGGAACACATAGATGCTGGCATTGTCCGTCATCACCTGTTCCATATTTGTAAAGGCCGCCAACAGGAACTGATAAAAGTCATCGTTGTTCATGTTGTCGTTCTTGATTTTTCCGGCGGTGCCTTCGTAGTTGACGTTGTACGGAGGGTCGGTCACCACCAGGTTCGCCCTGTGACCACACATCAATGCGTCATAAGATTTCTCGTCCGTGCTGTCCCCGCAGTACAGCCGGTGCCGGCCTAATTTCCACAGGTCGCCACGCCGGGTCATGCAGGGTTTCTTCAGTTCTGCGTCAACATCAAAATCATCATCCTTGACGCCATTTTTTATATCGTCTTTAAACAGGTCATCCAATTCCGCTGCCTCAAAGCCGGTAAGCGACACATCAAAGTCCGCTGCCTGCAAATCGTAAATCAGTGCCTGCAACTTTCCTTTGTCCCAATCGCCGCTGATTTTGTTCAACGCTACGTTGAGCGCCTTTTCCTTTTCCGGTGGGAAGTCCACTACTACACAGTCCAATTCAGTAATGCCCAAGTCGCGCAGCACTTTCCAGCGTTGGTGCCCGCCCACGATGTTCCCTGTCTGTTTGTTCCATATCACCGGCTCAACGTATCCGAATTCCTGAATACTGCGTTTCAGCTTTTCATATTCTGGGTCGCCCGGCTGCAAGTCCTTACGGGGGTTGTAGTCAGCCGGAATCAGTTCATCCAGCTTTTTTGTAATGATTTCCATCCTGCCTCCTTCTCGGCAGGAGTGGTCACCCGCCGACTAATATGTAATAGTTTTTATTTGCAATCCTGCCTTTTCCGCAATCCGGATCATCGACGCCGTTCCCCGGCTTTTACCGTCCCAGAAGGCAACCAGAACGCCCTCACCTTCCGAGGCGTATTCCGCCATCTCACGGTTGCGGATAGGGCCTGCGACCTTTCCGTATTGCAGCCAGTCAGCGGGAAACCGTTTCACCGGAATCCCGTGTTCCTTTGCGTAATGTTCGCCCAGGGCATCCGCCCCGCGGCAGCATCCCGATACGATTTGCACTTCGTAAAATGTGTATTTTTCCAGAACCGCGTCCAGGGTTTGCGACAGGAGAATGTAATGGTTAAAATCCCGTCCTCCCGCCACGATGATCCTGGCCTGTTTACCAAATAATGTAGTAGTCATGTGTATGCCCTCCTTTTCCGGGTCAGACACATATTCCCGTACTATCCGGTAAATAGCAAGTCAGTTTTCAAGTATACTTTCTGTGTCACTGGTTCCGTATGGCTACCACAACAAGCACCGTGTGGCCTTTCTCGAGCAAAAGCTGCCGCGTCTCCCGGATGGTGATGCCTGTCGTGATGATGTCATCAAACAGGATGACGTTCGGTTCCACGGGGTCGCGGTTCAGGATGAACTCCGGCTCGATGCGGCTCCGGTTCTTTGTTAAAACCACATCCTCATAGAACGGGATACCCAGTTCCTCTTCCGACAGCTTGCAAATCTCGGTAGCGAAATGGAAACCCGTCTGGTGCCGCCTCCGGGGCGTGGTACAGATGCACCAGCGGTTCCGGGCAAGGTTGTCACCCAGGCTGCGTTCCAGGTAGTCCGCAAGGTTGAAGGCGAACGGTCTCACCGCATTCGGGTCAGCCTTGATCTCTTCCAGCGGCCTGCCTTTCTTCCCCGTCGCGAAAAACGTGGTATAAAAAAAGCCGGCCTTTTCCCGCGTTACTATGTGCTGTTTCATGTCACACAGCTTTGCGGAAACTTTCCAACTTTCCCGTTTCGTGTATTCATTTGGGTCTTCGAAGCCGAATTGGCTCATATCAATACTGATGTCATCCAGTTCCGCCGCCAACAGGTCGTTCAGCCACAGGGAATCTTCCCCGGCTTTGTTGTCTGCCAGCCGGTACGCCTTCGCCTGTTCCGGCGTCAGGTTCCTTGCGTAGATGACCGGGACTGTCGGAAGCCCCAGCTTCTTTGCCGCCCGGTAGCGGGTGTGGCCGGCAAGGATGATGCCGTGGTCGTCACAGACGATAGGCTGGAGGAAACCGAACTCCCGGATGCTCTCCGCCACCTTATTCACCGATTTGGTGTTGTCCCTGGGATTGTTCCCATACGGATGTATCGTCCCTATTGGCACCTGTTGCATCTGCTGTGCCATGTGTGTACCTCTCTTTGTTCTTTTCGAAGCAGCCGCTGCAGCCCTTTTTCCGCTTCAGCCACATTGCCTTTGACGGCCTGCCCTTTCAAAGTTCTGTACTGTTGTGGCGTCAGATATTTTTTGCACAGCTTCAGCTGATGCATAAACTCATACACGTTCATCCCATACGCCCCTTTCTGGCCATCAGCAGTTTTTCCATCAAATCGTCCTGTGGACTTTCCCCGCCATACTCGCTGGCGCAGTTTTCCTTGACAATCAGGAAAACCTCCATCCACAGCCGGTTGGTCTGCGACATATAGTCCTGCGCCATAGCCACATATGGGCTCCGTTGGGCATTCCCGGTCGTGGGATGTTTGGCCAGGAAACCATACTCCGTCACCATTTCTTCACACTGAATCCAACGCGCCGCAGACATGGCATAGCGCTCCAACAATTGTGGGGAAACTAAAGAGGAGCAGCCCCTTTCATGGAGCCACTCCCACGTTTTTTCGTATATTTCCGCCGCCTGCAGCGGTTTTCCGTCTTTCTGTATTGCCGACAACATTTCGGAGGGCTTCGGCATTTCCTGCCCCTCCAGCTTACCAGCGTCATCGTTAAAACTGATAACCGTAATCGGTCGCTTGCCCGGATTGCCCTCCGCAATCTTGTCCGCCAGCGGCTTTTTCTTCGCCCCTGCGCCTATTCGTGCGCCGCCTCGGTTCGTTCCGTCCTTCGCCAAATTTCATCAACTCCTGTTCCTGGGACCTATTACCCTGTTTGAATCCGCGTTTTTGTTTACGCGACCCCCCGCCCGGTGTAGCGAACAGGCCTCACAGAGATTTAACGCCCCCCTGGGCGCGTTTAAATCGACCGGCCCATACCCGGGTAAGGCCCCGCCTTCATTCATGCCGTAACGATTGAGGTGCAAACCGGTCGCCATCTCTGACGCTGATGCGGGAATGGCAAGGCTTGCACAGAGGCATAAGGTTCGACTCGTCATGTGTCCCGCCGCGACGCAGCGGCAGGATGTGATGCACTTCCGTGGCTTTGGTCAGCCGTCCTTCCTTACGGCACTGTTCGCACAACGGGTGCGCTGCCAGGAACCGGGCGCGTATCTTTTTCCATTCGCTGCTTGCGTACAGTTTCCGTGCCGCCTTGTCTCGGCTGTACCGATCGTACTGCCGGTTCGCTAACTTTTTATGCTCTTCACAGTAGCGTTCCTCAGTCAGGTTCGGGCAGCCAGGGTAGCTGCACGGTTTTTTGGGCTTCCTTGGCAATGCCATCACCTCCCGCTATGTTGTTTACAACGTGCCACGTTATCCGATGTTGTGCCGTAATCTGCCCATGTTGTTGACAAGATAGCATCTTGTCCGATGTTGTACCACAATCCGTCTATCTTATCTACAACGTGGCAGCTTGTCCAATGTCATGCCTGCTTATACCCAGCTTGTCGGCAACATCGACGCGTTTCCGGGCATAGAAAAAGCCCACGGAAGATTCGCTCTCCCGCAGGCCGTTCCATATTTTGCTATTATAATATTACCACAGGTTTAATGTGCAATTCCATGCAAAATGTGCAAAGAGACTCCACATCTATAAATCTTTACCCCTAAAATTCCCGCCTTGTTTACAACGTACTGTCTTGTGCCGCGTTGCGATCGTTTTCATTGTCTTTTTTTGAAGATGCCGCATCATCCTACGTTACACATAAAAATGCCCACCTAGTTCTCAAGATGGGCATCTTTTAATGAAATTTACTTCTTCTTGTAGTCTTTTGCCACAACCTGCCACTTCAATTCTTCATAAGTAGCATTATCCAAATTACCGGTTTCCTTCAAATTGTATCTTTCCTGAAATTTGCGAATGGCTATACGGGTTGACTTTGTAAAATTCCCATCTGCCTCACCGGGATTAAAGCCAAGCTTTAACAAGTACTGTTGGGCCTGCTTTATCTTCCAACCCTTGTCCCCAATTTGATATACAGATTTTTCAGCAGTAGGAGGTTCTATTCTCGGAACATCAAACCGATTCGCTTTTTCCGAAGAAGTTTCCTCTCCAACGCCTTTTATTTCATTTAATAACTGCTCACCGACTGTATCAGGCGCAATTGTCTTTGCTTTTTGCAGATAACTTGGAATATCAGCCGAATCAACTACATTGTAATTTTCATCTCTTGTAGCTACTGATAATACCGTAAACTGCATTAACCTACTATCAAGTCGCCACCGGCTCAAGTGATAATGAGGTTTAGCTTTTTCTTTGCATTCAGGATATGCACATGGACTTTTACCACGATAAAAAACACCCACCCACACATCCTGGGCGTATGGATATGGAGATACAATTGACTGTTCGTCATAAAACAGTATCTTGTTGACCTGTTCATCCAGCGTAGTTAAATACACCCATCTCGGCGGTTTTAATTGGCATTCACGGAATACACGGCTCATTTCATTAAAAAAGGCTTCTGTTTGCGGAGATGCTTCTTGAGACGTTTTTCCCGAAGAAAACGCTGTTGAAAACAGTGACAATGCTAACAATAATAAAACAATAATCTTTTTCATAGTGACCGCCTTACATAAACATATAAATGATTCTTCCCCACTAACCAGGCTTTTGTCAATTCCATTATACCAAAAAAGGGCATAAAAAAGAAGAAACCCAGGCTGTCTCTCCTGAGTTTCTTCCTGTATTCCGAAATATAAATGACCGGAGGAATACGCTTTGAATTATAGCACTTATTCAGATTCTGTCAAGGCAGAAGCGTATTTTTCTTCCAGATACTGAACAGCCTTATCGTGGATGTAATGAACGCTGCGAAGCGCATAATGCATACCAACCGCGATTTCCTCCCATTTGCATAAATTAACATACCGCATTTCTAAAATCGTTCTGCCGTCAACGAACGGTACGGCCTCAATCATTATCTTTATCTCCCGCTTCATATCCACCAGCCGGTCGATTTCGGCGTTGATTTCATTCTGTAAATCCACGATTTTGCAAATGATGTCTTCCCGCTTATGGACATCCCTGGTGCCACTGACGGGATCGTTGCCATAAGTTGATGTAGCCTTGACAGCAAGGGAGTTCAGCGAATCAAGCTGCTCCAGGCGTATGCGGATTCGCAAATCTAACAGATGAGCCTGGGATAACACTTCTAAAACCGACATTTCTTTTTGTCCTCCTTCCGCAACTGCTCCACCACAGCTACCGGGTCCAAATCCGTGATGACACCAAAGTACCCGTGCTGTATCCAGTCAATAATCTTAGCCTTATCCGGATTGGTTTCCGCCGTACCGGGCATCCGCCTGTAGTCCTTCAGCGCCTGCAAAATAATCGCGAATGCCAACCGTGTGTATCCTTCGTCAACATAGCCGTAATCTTTCATGTCATACCTCCAGCACCGCTTTCACGGCATCTATCAATGCGCCCTGCGTCTGATCCTTCCGGTGCAGCGCCGCCAGTACCAGTTCATCGATTGTGCCATCTGCCACGATATGGTGGATGACCACCGTGTCCTTCTGCCCTTGCCGGTGAAGCCGTTTGTTCGTCTGCTGGTAGAGTTCCAGGCTCCAGGTCAGTCCGAACCAGATCAAGGTGCAGCCGCCGTACTGCAGGTTCAGCCCATGGCCCGCCGATGCCGGATGCACCAGCGCCACGGGAATCTTCCCGACATTCCAGTCCTCGATGTCTTTTGCGGTCTTTAATTCCCGTACCGTCGGAAAACGCCCGCGTATCCGTTCCAGGTCATGCCGGAACCAGTAGCACACCATGACGGGTCTGCCATTGGCCGCCTCTATCAGGTCTTCCAGGGCGTCCAGTTTCCTTTCATGGATGTGGTGGCTGCCGTGCTCTGCGTCGTAGACTGCTCCGTTCGCCATCTGCAGCAACTTGTTGGACAGCGCCGCCGCATTCATGGCGTCTATCTCTTCCCCGCCCAGGGAGATGATCATCTCTTTCCGGAACTGTTCGTACACTTCCCGTTCCCGGTCGGACAGCGCCACCTTCACAACATTGTGAATGCAGGGCGGCAGGTCCAGGTAATCTTCCGCCTTCATGGAAATTGTGATATCCGAAATGGCATTGTAGATTTGTTCCTCTGCACCGGGTTTCAGTTTGTAAGTGAACACCACCTGGGCGTTCCGTTTGTCCGGCAGAAAATATCTGTCGCGGTAGCGGCTGATGTACCACCCCAGCCGTTTCCCGTAATCCAGCACTTTGAACTCAGCGAACAGGTCCATCAACCCGTTGCTGGAAGGAGTGCCGGTAAGCCCGACTATCCTCTTCACCCTGTTCCGTACTGCCATTAAGCTCCGGAACCGCTTCGCCTGATAGTTCTTAAAACTCGACAGTTCATCGATGACGATCATGTCATAGTCGAAAGGCATCCCGCTTTTCTCCACCAGCCACGGGACGTTTTCCCTGTTGACGATGTAGATGTCCGCTTTCGCCCGAAGGGCCGCCAGCCTTTCAGCCTGTGTGCCGATGGCCACGGAATACGTCAGATCTTTCAGGTGGTCCCACTTTGCAATCTCCGCAGGCCAGGTATCACGACCGACCCGGAGAGGCGCTATGACCAACACCTTCCGTACCTCGAACCGATCATACATCAACTCTTTTATGGCAGTCAGCGTAATCACCGTCTTGCCTTTCAACCCAAGCCCATATCCAGAAAAACCGCCGCAATAACATGGTCCACGATGTAATCGACCGTATATTGCTGATAGTTGTGGGGTATGAACTTCATAGGGCATCACCTCCTATCCTCTGTAACACTTCACTGATTTGTTCCACATCATCCACTACATAAACCGGGAAACCCAGTCGGCTGAGTTGCGCCATCCTTCTCATCTGCAACGGCCTCAGCTTTTTGCCCGGGGCCTTCAGCTCCACAAAACCCATATTGCCACCGGGAAACAGGACGATGCGGTCTGGCACACCATCCACGCCGGGAGAGACGAACTTCCACGCCATCCCTCCCATACTTTTCACTGTTTTTACCAGCTTTTTTTCGATAAACTTCTCATTCATTCCATTCCCTCCGGCGAACACAAGAACACAATGTGCACAACCTCCCCTATATATTCCTTACGCGCGTGTGTGCGTGGGTGTATTGTCTTTTGTTTTATAAATTTCAAAACAACTATAATAGAAAAAGTTGTGTTGTGTCGTGTTCACTTACTGATCCTGATGTACAAACGTTGCCTGCCGTAAATGGGCTGGCGCTTGACCCGTTCGCTACGTTCCCAGCCGGGGACCTGCGTCATCAGGGCGGCTATGGCATAGCTGTCGGTAGGTTTCAGGTCTTCTTTGGACTTGCCGAAGCACTCGCACCATATCTCCGCGTTGCTGACTTCCGTGCGGATGTTCTGCCCCTGATGTTCCGGGGAACCGAACTCCGTACCCGTCAGATAGTTCCTCCGGGAACAGAAATCCATATTATCCCAATCGTCCGGCAGCAGTGTATCCAGATATTCCTCTACCATGCCTACGCGCTCATCCGTTTCCATGGCGCCGCGCTGCATCCGTTCAGCCTCTTTCAAAAGGGCATCCTCCAGGAAGAGCGGTTCACCGGACAGCCATATCTTCTTGGCTTCCGCCCAGAACTGCGCCCGGAAATCCTCATCAAAGTTCCATACCTTTTTCAGCCGCTTCTGGTGTACCTTAATGATCCAGAAACGGCGGTTGCCCGTGATATCACGCAGATACCCCCTCTCGCCGTTGACCGTAGCGATAACGATGCACTGGCGCGGATGACTTTCCACCGTCCTGCCATAGGACGGGCGATATTTGTCATCGCAGGTGGAGAGGAAGGCCTTCACCTTTTCCACGTCCGCTTTTTTCATACCGGCAAGTTCTGCTATCTCTATAACCCAGAACCCCTGCAGCTTTTCTGCCCCAGACTTGTCATTCATATCGGTCAGCGACAGCGTCTCCGAATAGTATTCCTGGGTGACCAGATCTTTTACAATCGTTGACTTGCCTATCCCCTGGTCGCCGTCCAGAACGGTCACGCAGTCGAACTTTATGCCCGGCACATAGATGCGCGCCACAGCTGCGGCAAAGGTCTTCCGGGTAACCGCCCGGATGTAATCGGTATCATCGGCCTTCAGATATTTGATGAACAGCGTCTCCACACGGCGAGCCCCGTCCCAGGCAGGCAGGTTATCCAGATACTCCCTTACCGGATGGAAATGCCTGTCATCCGCTGTCTTCGTAAATGCCACATCATGGTTCCTGCTGGAAAACGGCAGGTACCGGATGTCGATGACGGACTTGAGCTGCGCCGTGTCCGCATCGCGCCAGAACTTGTTCCCCTTCGGGCGTTCCCACGGCACCGGCCCGGTCACCTGGATACGGTTCGCCATGTCGTTAAACGCAAAGTTCTGGAAATCCGGGTCGTTAGCCAGGATAAGGTTCAGGTTATACACGGTATTTTCCAGGATTCCCGTTCGAGCCTGATACCGCAGCCGTTTCTTCCAGTCATACCCTTCACTGAAATCCGTCTCCGCTTCGGCCAGACGTTCATTGGCCGCCAGTACCTTCACCTCATCCTGCTGCATAGCGAAATCGCACATTGCGCGGAAGGATGCCTTATCATCCTCCTCACCGAACTTGTGGATACGCACGATGTCAAACGCGTTGCAGAGTTTGAGATATGCGGCGTCCTTGGCATGGTGGCTGTAAACGAACTTGTCGTCTTTGATTTCTACGCCTGCGATACTGTGGGACTCAATCAGGTGCCAGCGGTTCGGGTTATCGGTCGGTTCATATACGTCCGACAGGAACCTCTCCAGTGCTTCCGTCACCGGGAAGAACGCCCGGTTGAACAGGCCGACCACGCCTTCCTTCGACAAAGGGTCCTGCACCTTCTGCTGCTTTGCCGTATTCGCCTTGCTTTCACGGGACGAGGTCGGAAGCCTTGTGGGATCCGTCCACTCCGGATGCGCCGACAATACCGCGTCCGGGTCAAGCCACCCCTTGTTCGTTTCCTTATATACATACACACCGTTCTGGGGCGTGGAAGGCCAGTACATCAGCTGGTTCGGCTGGTAGCTGCATTCATCAAAGTTGTCGATACCCAGCGCCTGCGCCACATAGCGCGACACCGCCACGAACTCTTCCGGGGTCACGTCCCGCGTCAGTGGAAAGATGATACGCACCCGCGGGTTCTCCGGTGTGCTGCTGTGCGTGGTGTACAGCGCAGACGTATATGGTGTGACCGTTTCAAAATTATCCAGGAATTCCTTTTCTATGCGGTCGCCGTCCAGGGCGATCATGGACCGCAACTCTACGGTATTAGTCTTACGCCGGCCGCCTTTTAGGGCACCACCCACAAACCCGCCATGGTCTTTTGCAGCGTCCCGTCCTGCCTTGGGCATCTTTGCATATTCTTCCACCGACTCCGTGGTACGGATCGTGGTCTTCAGCCGTTCCTTCAGGGCATCGAAGGTTATTGTCTTGTTCACCCATTTTTTTGCCTGCCGGCTGTTGCCGTAGGCGATTGCCAATTCTCTCATTATCCGCGCCTCCTTAATCCTTTTTATAAAAACGACATTCAAATCCATCTGCGTTCAGGGCAAGGCCGTCAGCCCAGTCCGGGGTTTCCGCCATGCTGGCACACACTTCCTGCACGGATGAAACGCCATCCATCACTTCCAGAACCACTTCATCATGGACATGCATAACGATTTTGTAGCCTTTATGGGATAGTCTCCGCATAGCGGCCACCAACAGGTCGCGCGCCGTTCCCTGCACGATATTTTCCACAATTTTCCCGCCAAACGACTCCAGACGCATCCATTTCTTCTGTTCACCGGTACCTTCGTAGGTCACGCTGTCCGTTCCGAACCGGTTCACACCGATACTCGGTTTCACATACGCCAATCTCCGGCCGCCGGGAAGCCGGATGAACAGGATACCCTTTTCATAGGAAAACTTCACCCGTCCTACCTGCTGTGGTTCATGGGTATCGACGCAGTTTTTTGTCGCCCGGTCTACGTCCCACCAGAACTTCACGATATGCGGACTGGCCTGCCGCCATTTCTGGACGATGGCGGGCAGTTCCTCTTCCGTAAGGCCCATGTTCAGCGCACCCATATTCTTCAATGCGCCGACCGATCCCCCATAGCCAAGTGCCAGTTCAGCTATCTTGCCTTTCTGCCGGAGATGCTCGTTAACCCCATGCTTCTCAACCGGCACGTGGAACATGGCAGACGCACTGGCGCAGTAGATGTCACCGTTTTTGGCAAACACCTCCTGCCTCCAGGTCTCTCCTGCCAGCCATGCGATGACCCGCGCCTCGATGGCGCTATAGTCCGCCACGATAAAACGGCATCCCGGTTTTGGCACAAACGCTGTACGGATGAGCTGTTTCAGCACATCCGATGGGGAATCGTACAGCATTTCCAATGCATCAAAGTTCTGTGTTCGTACCAATTCCCTTGCCTCCGCCAGATCTGGCAGATGGGTCTGCGGAAGATTTTGAACCTGTATCAGCCTGCCTGCAAAACGCCCTGTCCTTGCCGCCCCGTAAAACTGGATCAACCCTCTGGCTCTCCCGTCTTTACCCGCCACATTTTCCATGGCCACATACTTTTTAACAGAGGACTTTGCCAACTCCAGCCGGAGTTGCAGCGCTTCCCGGACCTCGCCTGTGGTCTCTTCGGTCTTTCCGGCCACCTCGTCCTTCGTCATGGTCTCCATCTCCACGCCCTGGGCCTTCAGCCAGTCCATCATCTGCACCGGGGAATTCGGGTTCTCCAGTCTGGTGATATCCTTTGCCCGTTGCAACGCATGTTCCCGGAACTGTTCATTACACCGGAGAGCCGCCTTCACCAAAGTCATGTCCAAGGCGATGCCAGAGTCGTTGATGCGCTGGTCGAGCCAGTAATTTTTCCATTCCTCTTCCGTTACCGGAAACGCAGCCATCCGCTGTTTTATAGCCAGCTCCACCTCCACATCACGCAGGTTATATTTCTTAAAGGCAGCCCACTTATCGGGTGCGTGGCATGGCAGGTTACGGGTACGTTGGTTGTTTGCCTTTGTCGGAGTGCAGGGAACGCAGAAATATTTGATAAGGTCTTTCCCTTCCTGCAGCTTCTGCTTTTCCAGTCCAAGGACGGTACCGACACCTTCCAGTGACAACGGCAGGCCCAGGGTCGCTGCCCAGACCATGCTGCAGTGCCAGCCTTCCGGACGTAGGTAAACTCCCAGATGCCGGGAAAGGCATATCCGCTCAAAGGTCGCATTAAACGCCCATTTCGTTATAGCCGGGTCCGACAAGGCGGCAACGATTTCCGCCGGTATTTTTTCCCCGGCAGTCAGATCCACCACCTCCGGCTCTGCACCATCAACGGAATATCCAAACAGCAGTACCTGGAAATCCGGATTTTCCGCATAACGGTAGACCCCGCTGGCAGGCAAGTTCGTGCTGCTGTAAGTTTCCAAGTCAATAGATATCTCGCTCATTTTGCCTCCATAAGATAAGGGCGACGGTGTTATCCGCCGCCCCGGTAGTCGTTAATTCAGGAAGTCGTCATCGTCCAAGGAGGAAAATTCATCCCTGGCATTGATCTTTCCACCCAAGGGTTCGCCGTCCGCAACTTTCTGGAGATTGCCTAACCCAGCCGCAATCCCTTTATTTCCGTTGCTGTTATATGCGTAAAAATTAATGCTCACGCGGGCATAGCAGCCGCTATAAACCTCTTCGCGGTCCAGGATGGGCTGCACACTACGGTCCACAATCTGCGGAGCCGTGGTGCTGTTGCAGTTTACAAAATAGGAATTCTTGTATGCCTCATCGTCCGGGCGGTCTGTATCGCCGTCACGCAGGGGCAGCTTCAGCGCTGCCTTGTTCGGCTTTTTCCCGCCAAACTTGCCGACGCCTTCCGTGATGGCGGCTTCGATAGCCGCTTTGATACGTGTAATCGTATCGGTATCATTTTTGGGGATAATGACGGACACGGAATACTTCGGATTCGACCCGTTCACAGATGCCGGTTCCCATACATGCGCATAGCTCAGACGTGCTTTTCCTGTTACAACTTTCGTAGATTTCATAGCCATTTTTCATTCCTCCGTGAATTCTTCTTTAACATTATTAATCGTTATTGCCGGACGCCTGTCCGACAAAGGCACCAGGGTAGGTTTTCCGGGTGGTTTGATGATGTACGCACCCAGCAGTTCCTGGAATTTTTTCTTTCCCATCAGCCGTTCCATTTCCGTCAGGTTGATAAGCGTTTTCTTAAAAATGTCTTTGTATCCGGCGCTCTGTGCGGCCTCTGCCACAGCTTCTTCGTCCGCATATTTGCGGATGGAGCGACCTTCCACAACTTTAAAACCGTCCCACTGTTTGCCGTGGCTGATAGCGGCCTCCGTGGCATACGCCAGAAGTTCGTTGGCCCATTTCACCATTCCCGGCAACCGCGGCAGCAGGATTTCCACTTCTTCATCCGTCAGCATCGGGGGCAGTCCGAACTCTTCACGAGCCACCTGCAGATTGGCTTCCGCCCTGGCACGGCAACGGTCTGCCGCCCTGCAGAACATGCACCAGTCACCGGGAAGGAAGTCCCCTTCCCCGGCAAAGGCCATCTGCGCCTTCGGCTTCACAAAATTTTCTGCCCATTCCATCAGCAGTTCCACATCCACAAACGCCGTGGAAATGTTCTCCCTGCGCGGCTGGTAGATGGTCATCGCCACCGTCTTGACATCGTACAAAAAGCCGAATTTGTGCAGTGCACCCAATGCGTACAGCATCATCTGGCTGTTACCTTCTGCCTCCACCGGCACCCCGGCCCCATACTTGAGGTCGATAATATGCAGGATATCGTCACCGACCACGATGCAGTCTGCCGTCCCGAATGATTCCGGCACCCATGGGGACAGGTCCAGGCGTTCTTCGATGAATACCATCGGGTTCATCCCTGCCTGCTCCATATCCGCAATGATTCCCATAACGTAGGCCGCATAGTCATCAGTATGCTGGTCCATGGCTGCGTCCTCGTATTCGCTGACCGGACGTTTACAATAGTAGTGAAGTTTCCGCTTCAGCTTGTACTCGGCCAGACTGTGTGCTGCTGTGCCTTCCGCTGCCGCCATGGTTTCCTTTTCTTCAAAGGAAGCCTCCAGCCGTGCGGATGGCGGGCAGGACAGCCACCGATGAGAACCGGATGCCGTCAAAACAGCATGTTTTCTCATTTCAACGCCTCCGCTTCTACCATCAGCTCCGGGTAATGGGCCGCGTCAACTTCCGACAGCTTCACCGCACCGTACTTCTGTAACAACGCCTTAACCTCTGCCGTATGGCCCAACCGGGACTTATCTGCCAAAAGCGACCGTACCCGCTCCAGAGGAATCTGTTCTGTCGGTTCAGGCTGTCCCGCTTGCTCCGGTTTGCCCTTGGTCATAGCTGTGGCCAGGGCAAGCAGTGCGTTCCCGCACCGGGCCAGTTCCGCCGCCAGTTCTTTCATATCAGCTTCCATCCTGCGTTCCCCCTTTCACAATCTCAACCTGTTCAACCTCGTCCGCCGGGGCCAGCACCAGGATTTTCTGCTCCACCCCGAACAGCCATTTCAGGACCTTTTCCCGCAGGCAGACCGGCTTCATATTGATGATGCTGTCTGCCGGCGGGGTCTTGGCGATGGTAATCTTTAAATTGCCATTCATTGTGGCTACCTCACTTTCCGGAGACCGTTTCGTTTTGGCCTCCTATTAGGTAGCCTTCAGAAGGGTCAAAAGTTTAGGTTCTCAATAAAAATTTTTTAATTTTTTCTTTGCTGTTTCCAATCGCTGGCTGATTGCGCTCTTGGTAACGCCCTGGGCAGCTGCGTATGCGGTTATGCTTATACCGTCCAGGTAGACGGCAATCACCGCATCCGCCTGTGACGGGGGAAGCATTGTCCTTACCTTCTCCCGGACTTCTTCCTCTTCCCAGCGCTTTTCTTCTTCAGCGAACTGTTCATAGCCGTCGTTGATGCCCAGGCCGTTGTTGTAATCTTTTTCATCCGAATCGCCTTTGGTTTCCGGGTTACCCCAATGGCGATGGAGCTTATGCCAGCTATTATAATCCGGCCTGTTGAACTCCACATCAAAGGCTTCCTGCACCATCTGTTCCTTTTCTTCCTGCATTGCGCCAGATACATTGATTCCGAGGCTTACCATTAACTGCGTCATTTCTTCATCGTTGATTTCCAGATACTGCGCCTTGTTTTCGTACACAACTTTTAATTTCATTAAAACGTCCTCCGCTCGTTTGGAACGGAGGACTCTCGTCGGTACAGCGATAGATGGCAATAGAAATCTAACCACAATCCTGCCGGGGCAGTTCCCCGTTCCAGAAATGCAGCTATCTTGCTCATCAGACGCTGTTACAGTATTTAGTTTTCTCTGCTACCAGGTGTGAGCCATCATTGATCGGGTGATGCGCCATGGTAGCAGGTTCCCCACATGGGGATGTGTTCAGCTGTCAGCCTTACAGCATTAGGGTAGCATTTATAAAACTCCCATGACGGACATCGAGTGTCCTTTTTTAACAAAAAAAAGAAGGCCAAAATTGACTGAAAAGCCTGTATTTAGGCTAATCAGGCAACTTTTGCCTTCTTTGCAATATTTGTTTTTGAAATAAAAAGCACCACACCTCAACCGAGATGTGGTGTGGATTTACATATTACGGACACCGTATGTCTGCAGTTTTTTATCTTTTTTCCTATCTATTATTTCTTCTGCCTCTTTTGTGTCCGGCAAATCATAATCTGCATAGGTTTTAAGATACTCCCTGATATCAGTAACAGAATCCATGTACATAAGGGTCAGCGCTTCAAGGATACAAACCTCTTTTGAATTTGTACCCTTTATATCGTATCCACAAACCTGCAAAAACTTTAGGCTTATCGCAGGAGGTAAGTGAAGTCCGAAACAAATCAGTAATGCTGTTCCAAGTTTAGGAATTGTTTCACCATAATCAATCCGTTTTATTGTTTTCCTGTTTAGCCCTGTTTCGCGCGAAAGTTGATCATAGGTAGTACCGCACCACTGCACTAAAGCCTGCAAACATTTTGCCGGGTCGTCAATCATCTTCTTACGCATATCAGCTATATCTTTAGCGCGCGCATTATGATTTTTTACCACGTCAGCAGGTACGCGGCCTTTACAATCTTCATTCCATTCCATCTTAATAGTGTAGTCGGTTTCCATTCTATTAAGATAGCAGACTGTATGGTAATACGATCCTATGCTGCCTATAATAGACATATCAAAAACCAAGCAGCACTCATCCATATGAGAACGGGCATAGGCTGTTAAGTCAGTGCGCCCGTATATATTATATTCAACGTATTTTGGGTCATTAAAAACGAAATGATTGTCTATAAACAGGTAGTCCCCATCTGCAGTAAGAGAACGCAGCTTCTTGTTCAAAAATCTTGTAAGACCCGCGTCCTGAATCGAAATAGAAAAAGTCTGGTTCCATTTCAGGCTTCCCTTCTTGAATCCGTGCGGCTTAACATAATGGCCATCCAAAAAGGTAAAAGTACCTATAGCTTCGTCAAAGCCCAACTCTACCATCCTGATTTTTGCCGCTTGCCGGGAAACCAAAAAGTCTGACTGCAATTGTATGATGACCGCTTCCATTACCTCGTTCGGCCGGTCTGTGTTTTTCTCACGCATAAACCGCCCGATATATTCGCTGGCTTTGGCCCTGAACGGCCCTTCCGGCATCAGGATTCTTGGTGCAAGCTGGTTGGCCTGCTTTTCCATTATATCTGTTGCAGTTTGTAACACTGCGGATTTTGCCCCACCAACTACCTCACAGGAAATACTATGTGCGCTGGCGTTATACAACCGTTCCAGTTCAAATACTTTTCTATGCAGAATACCATGGATGCATTCGTGCACGATAGTATTGTTTTCACATCCCAAATTACGAAACAGACAGGTATTGGAATCTACAACAATAGTATTCTTGGGGATATGGACAATCTTGGCACTACCCGTATCTGGATCAAATAGCTCTGCGTCAGAATCCGTAAAAAAAATCTGTCCGTATATAGAGCCATCCTCTCTGATACTATGGCGCATAATTTTTAGTCCCAAATTGGCAGCCAGCCTTTCCGGGTTTACCGGAATCGGTGATTCGCCGTAACGCGTTTCCTTCAGCGCCTCTGGATAATGTTTTGTCAAAAAATCTGTAGCAATTTTTTCTAATTGATCATATTTAATGTTTGGCACAAGGGCGTCCGACAGCGAGCTGTTCGTTGCCTTCTTTTTATTGTAAGGCACAATCCATTTAACTATGAAACCGTCCAGGCCACAGGATAGATCCCCCTCACAACTTACCCGCACCCATGGGTAACAGACATCGCTTTCATCGTAGTGGTAGTCTCCCTCATGTACGCATATTTCCAGCTCCATACAGACATCGAACCCAACCAACATTCCCGGCAAATCTTCAATGTAAACACATTGGATGGTTGCATCCGTCAGTTCTACCGAGCCAATTCTGCGAACCTTTCGTGTATATAAATTAAGCATATCCCAGTGGTCGCTTACATAGTTTTCTGTCGCTTGATAAAGTTCGTTATAACATTTGCTTTTTACATATTCCTGAAAAGATCGTGCTTTTGTCATTTATACCTCCCATCGAAATAGCATTAATTTAAATAGAACAAACTTTCTATATACTATTATATCATACTGAATCATTTCATTAAAGTTATCCACAAGTTTCACCTATATCCAAAATAATGTAGTTTTGAAAGATATGTTTTGATATAATATTTACAAACAATTGTGGGAGAAAATACTATGGCAGAAGTACAAATCCTTAATACCCAACACCCCGCAGTCCAGTATCTCTGTAAAAAGGACAAGCGGCTGGCCAAACTGATCGATATGGTCGGTGATATTGAATACCGAACCCAGCCAGACTGCTTCGCCCGGTTGGTACGCTCCATCATCAATCAAATGCTGTCCAACAAAGCCGCCCATGTCATCGGTGGCAGAGTCGCTGCGTTATGCGGCGGATCCATAACACCAGAGAACCTTTTGAAACTGGACAGGGAACAGTTGCGAGGTGCCGGCCTTTCATACACGAAAGCCGATAATATTTTGGGCATAGCAAAAGCCGCAACGGACGGCAGCCTCGACTTCACCAACTTCCCAAATATGACGGATGAGGAAGTTATGAAGGAACTGACCCGCCTGCGCGGCATCGGTACTTGGTCGGCAAAGATGTATTTGATTTTCACATTGAACCGAATGGACGTCCTTCCTTATGAAGATGCGGCATTCCTGCAGACTTACGCATGGCTATACAAAACAAAAGATCTGCAGCCAGCGTCCATCATAAAGCGATGTAAAAAATGGAAGCCATACAGTTCCATTGCTGCCCGGTATTTCTATTACGCCCTGGATATGGGTCTGACGAAGAAGGAATTTCATTTATTTAAATGATGTAGTTTTTGCTTATAACAAAGGAACCCACTTCCTATTTGATAGGAAGTGGGTTCTCATTTTTCTTGTTGCACATCTTTAACTATTAATACATTTTTCTCAAAATAATGTTAGCTGTGAACAGTGACCCAACTTTCCGCCTTCCAAGTCGAAGTCGGAAACGTAGCTTTTGAACTCACCAATTTCCATTGTTCCATATTGTTCACACATCTCGCTTACTTTTAAATAACAGTCTAAAAGCGAAAATGTGCCAGTTTCTAATATTTTGTTCATGGATTCAACGATAGCAGTCTTTAAAAGCTTTGTTTTTTTCTTATGCTCATCCTTAATGATGTACATCCCGGTTTTTTTGTCAAAATCAAAAATAGAACTAACGATAGTATCCTTTTCTGTAAGCAGCTGATAATCAATATTATTTTTTAGCCACGCTATAATAAATTCTCTGTCAAGTATTGTTTTAGCGATTCTTCCTTCTCGAGAATTAGCAACGAAACACAGATGCGAAAGAACCGGAGATAAATCCTTCGACAATTTAATCTCAGTGTTAAAAGTGTAGACCGAATATACATCGCTAATATAGCTGGAGTTGATTGACATCTGCGCTTTTGAAGAAATAACTGCAGGAATTTGATAAAAGACGCTCTCGCACACAAAGCCGTTGTTTTGAAGTGAAGCGAGTAAAGCCGTCCATGCCCTCATATCGTTGTTGTTGAATGTAATAAGAAGCTTGCCCTTGTCTGTCAAATGCTGGGTGAAACAACACATGTACTCATCAAGTTTTTTGGAATAATTCTCCCATGAGGCCGATTTGTCAATTCTGTCGCTTACACTGATATCTTCATCAGAACAAGGTATATCCTTTAGAAAGCTATTCCAAATATTAGAGAACTCAGTATAAGGGACACTTTCCCCGTAGGGAGGGTCTAAAAAAATTAAATCTGCCTTAAGATCAGAATACTTGCTGTTGTTCAACAGCTCCAACGAATTCCCGTGAATGATTTTAGCTTCAGCAGTGATAGGAGCTTGCGATAGGGTTATTAAGGCTTTTTTAAATTTAGCCAAGCGAGCCTTAAAATGAACAAACGGATTTGTTTCAAGGTGCTCTTGTGGAATCCAAAACCCCGGGACACTCCATGCTGGTCCGCCAGTAGAGAGATTATTTCTACTCGCAATAAGCCGTGAACACTGTGCAACTGAAGCAGTAAGGAGCAATAATGCACAATTCCTTGTTTTTTCATCTTCTATCTTCCAGATAGTCTCCGCAAGATAGGAAAGTATGCAGAAATTTCTATTGGTAAAGAAAGACGAAGTGTTAATACCGTTGAAGGAAAGAATACGCCGGTTTTCAGGGAATTCATAATTAAAGGCATCAGTATTAACGTTATCATCTGTAAATGTGGATAGTTCTTTTTGTTTTACAAGTTCTTCTTCGGTAGGTTTATAGTTTTTGTTGTTCCCAATGGAAATGTTAAAAATCTCTGTGTCAACAAGCCGTTCAAGATTGAAACGAACCGGTTTCCCGCATACAGGGCAAAAGAGTTTTGTGCCCTTTTTTTTACAGTCAGCTTGCCTTAAAACTTTACCGCAATCACACCTTGAAATGATTCTGTGCGAGAGGTATTTTATGGTGCTTCCATCTTCTGTCTTATATAAATAACCGAATTTTCTATAAGCTTGATCTAATATTCTCTCAAAAGTGGCAACAAATTCATTGGGATGAGGCGGGCTAATTAGAACTGAACTAATCAAAACTGCAACAGGATTCAAATCAAATCCATAGCATTTTCTCCCAATTAAAGCCCCCTCACGAATAGTGACTCCACTACCACAGAACGGGTCTACAACTACGTCTCCTTCAGAGGTAAGAGAAGAAATACATTCGCTAATAACATTATGAGGTTTTCGAGCCCAATATTTGTGCATTAAGTATTCAGGAGTGTGTTTTTCAGCTTTAATAAAGCCAATATCAAAAGCCATTATCCTTTCCTCCTAAATACAATTATAAAGTCATTTAGGCTTACGCCAACCTTGTCACTGGTTCTTCGCTGACTAGCTGACCAAGAAGCCTCAGTATATTTTGGAACCCTTAGTACAACTTTCTCTACCGATATAGAAGGATTATCTTTGAGAAACTTATCCATCAGCATTCTCGTTGTTTGAATATACTCTCCCTTGATAACAGTATCACCTATCATTAGGCCCATAACGCCGTTCGGCAATAAGGTAGCTACTATGTTGTTTAGAGTGGATCGCATATCTTCAACATAGTGAGTGATTTTTTCGGCCTTTCCAACTTTAAAGAACTCTCTTACTTCACTTTTTCTCACATCCGCATGGTTAATTCTCATCCAAGAAAGCTCCAAAGAGTTAACAGAACTATACTTATACGAATTAAAGTACGGCGGATGTACAATAATGAGCTTGTTTGTTTGACCAAACGAGAAAGGCAAACTAGCATTGTGCTCTGCAATCTCAAGAGTAGAAGTAGATACAGGCAAAGAGGCAACCTCTTTGATAGCTTTCTTTGCTTTTTTTACAAATGTATCTAAACAATCTTCTTTTGCAGTGGCAACATCTAAAAATAATCTTCCTTGTTGAGTTGTGGCTCTCGAAACAGGCCGGATGGACGAAGCAAGACATATACTATAGAAGTTCTTGACTTTTTCGTCCATGATCTGGTTAATGAGATAGACAAGACCCCTTATCGAATCTTGCGTTTCTTTCAAAAACCAATGATCCACATCTCGAATACAAACTGAATTCCAGTCA
>Ga0265298_10003332_pt1 | contig 21348 bp, 33 predicted proteins | sample AusTroGonzalo_MG_3_FD_193486 | JGI IMG/M metagenome (GOLD analysis project Ga0265298, IMG submission 193486) | Bovine rumen microbial communities from tropical cattle in Woodstock, Queensland, Australia - Gonzalo_01 | ecosystem: Host-associated > Mammals > Digestive system > Stomach > Rumen ...
TCTGACGCTTGGGCAAGGAATGACAAGGTTATCGAACCCGTTGCAACAACCGCATTTATAGGCTGTATGCCGTATTCGGAAACATATATGTCGATTGTCGAAGTCGTGAGAATGGAAGCGTCGGACAGCGTGAGCGACGTGCTCCCGGCTGTGAGTGTGCCACTTACCCACTTACCTGCAACCTCGTTGATGGCTCCCAGGATCTTCTTATCAGACGTATTAAGAGAACCATATTCGATATTGTTATTAAGTTTCAAAGCCAGCTCTGAGATTTTGATCTTCATTGTCTGCTCAACGTTCTGATTATCTTTTGAAACGATAGCGAGTAGATCATTGATGTCAACCGTGATGACACTCGGTAAGTTTGAAATCTTAGGCATATTCTTCACCTCATTCTGTTAATAGTCTTTGATCGTCTTCTGTCAGAAGGTATTCTTCATCCTCACACAAGATAGGAAGTTCACCCTGGAGCAGTATTGTGACTGAGTCAGAAACACCACCCAGGCTCATAGCAGCTATGGAATAGAAGTTGATGTTGTCACTTGCAGTCTCACTGTGAGCTTCAATGTCATCGTTAATGACAACCGTTTCACTGGCCGTGAAGGTTTCAAGATAACCGAAGCCAATGAGGAAGATTTCATCTTCAACCTCAATATATCCATCGAACTGACCAGTCAGGTCGAATCCGGTACCCTGGACATAAGTACGAGCAGACAGAGGTTCGATCACCAAACCTGTTGAAGTTCTCATCTTTACGACAAATCTGTATTTCCTATCCTTCTCAAGTCCTTCGAGCGGATACATAAGGCTTAACGTGTGAGCTCCTGTTTCTGAATAAGTCTCTTTTGGGATGTATTCGAGCTCTTCACCGTTAAGGTAATAATAGACTTCAACCTCTCCAGGCTCCGTCAGATTGAACTTGACTTCCGTCAATGTCAGAACAGCCTGCTGTGATGAAGTCGTGAACATCGTTCTCAGGATCTCTTGTTTGATCGTGTCGATGTTGAATTGCTGAATGTTCATACCCACATAAGTGGAAATACGGCCATCCTTATTAGCTGAAGCTGCACCCTTACTCTGGTGGTCTGATTTAGACTGACCACTTCTCAGATTAGGGTTTGAGCCATAGCACTGGACCTTGAATGACTTGTTATAAGTCCAGGTCAGTGACATGATGCAGCCCGTTGAAGTGTTTCCGGTGTAGTCATTCGTGAACGAGATGACATCTCCCAGATCTAAAGCACAGAAAGCAGGAAGCATAGACACATCAAACGGTGTATATTTCATCTTCTTGACCTGCTCGAAGATTGCTGTCACTCTGGCCTTGACCACTCCAGGAGAACCATACTGCAAGAAGGGATTGTTTCCGATCTCCATCACAAACCCGTCAGGATCTCCAATATAGAAAGTTTCACCTGTGGTCATTACATCCTCGTAAGACAGACCGTCAAAACGAGTCTGGAAATCTGAATATTTAGCACCGGAAAACCTACGAGTGTTGCCGATGCTCAGAACAGGAGTGTCATCGAAGGGTTTGATCTCCCAATTTCCGTCACGTGTAGCTCGTGCGAAGCCTCCGACGATCGTTGCAAGCTTGCTGACCATGTCTCTGTATGTGGTCATGTCGTTGTCTTCATAAGGTGAAATCAGAGCATCACCATTGACAAGGGCTTCACACTCTTCCTGAGTCATTCCGAAGGTCGTTCCGGTATGTTGAGCAATAGTCATGCAGAAGTTATACAGATAACCGCTGGTTTGAGCCATTGCAAGCGGAATGTCCATCTTCGATAAACAGTCATAAGCTGTTACGTCAACCATACCTTCAGCGGTCCATGTAGCCTCACCCACATAGAACACACCGATCGGAACTGCTTCCCAGATCGGATCTTCTTCCTCATCGTAACCAACCAGGAGAGAATCAGAAAGTTCGATCACTTTTCCGTAATAGTCACCACGATTCAGAAGGTCCTTCAAGAAAGTAAGCTTCAAGACTCCAATGTTGACAGAGCCAAGAGCAACCTTTTTATCTGAGCATCTGTTTGTATATGAAACACCGATCACGTCTGCATCAGTGAACTCTATTCCGTCGATGGTTCCGATCAGGGCATGTGTCTGCACCTGATCGAACATCTTCGTTCTGTATGCTTCAGAAATTGGAATCATAGTTAATACTCCGTAACATCAACCGAACATTCGAAAAGGCCATCAATGGATGACAGCCATTCTGAACCTTCGACAAGTTTTTCTTTATAGTTTCTTACTCTGACGGTGTATGTCTTTCCCATGTATGTCATCACAGTGGATTCATCCTGACACAGCTGCTCAAGAATCTCCTTTTTTGCAGATGTGAGATTGAAAGACATTCCCCAATACAATTTTGAGGCTCTGATGACACAAACGAGATCCGTTCCTGCTTCGCTCTGATTTACGTTTTCCAAAGTTTTCGAAGTCTTTGAAGTATTGATAGGATTCGGAAAGCTTATGTCATTAAACGTCAGATAGTTCCCCAACATATATCAATGACCTCCTGTCTGGTAGTTGTAACGGTCAATAGCATCAACGACCAAAGTGTCAACGTGCTCACCTCCGATATATACCGGAATGACGATCTGCGAACCCTCCGAGGCCGATGCAGCCTGTGAAGTGATAGCCTGTTCAATTCTTGAAAGGCCACCAGTATAGTCAACCGTCTGATGAACGTTTGAAGTCGTTGCAATGCTGTAATCTGTATCAAACGGAGCTGCGACGATCTCAGCAGTCTCAGCAACAGCAGCTTCAAGGGCTGCTCTCTGGCTTTCCATCGACTCAATGTAGTTCTTCATCATGTCAGATCCGGATTCATTGAAATCAGAAAGAGGTCCTTTTTCCGGCTCACTGAAATGAAGGAACGAGGCGATGATTCCTGCAGCATCTTCGACCACACCCGTCAGGGATGAGAACATTGAGGAAATACCATCAATAAGATTTCCAATGATGTCAGAGCCCCAGGTTGAAGCTCCTGCAATTATTCCATCAAAAGCAGCCTGGAAAGCTCCAAGAATGTCTTCAGCTCCGTCGCCAGTGATATAAGTAACCATCCCGACGATCAGTTCAGCCAAACCGCCCAAAATAGCGACAATAATATCAGGCATTTTACCGATCAAGCCAGTGATGAGAGTGAAACCCGATTCAATAATCATCGGGAGACCGTCACCCGTCAAAAATTCAGTTATTCCTAAGATGATTTCTGGCAAACGACCTATCAAAACTGGTAAATAATCGATAAGACTTGAAGCCAGAGTTGTGATCAAGGTCAACGCTGCACCGAGTATCTGATTCAAGCTTCCACTGCTCAAAAGTGTGTCAACCACTGTTAATATGGCATCCAGAGCAGCAGGAATCAGCACCGGGAGGGCCATTGTGAGGCCATCGAGCAGACTTGTTATGATCAATGTAGCTGCATTTATCAAAAATACAAGATTATCAGGATTCGTCAGTGATTCACCAAGAGTCATGACTATCTGCAAAGCACCGTCAAGGAGCATCTGCAAGTTTGCTGGATCAAGCAGTGAACTGGCCAAAGTTTCAATCAGTTGAACTGCAAGCGGAATCAAAACCGGAAGCAGCGTGATCGCTGAATCTACCACAGAAACAAACAGTGACTCAAAAGCAGACAGGAATGAATCTGCATTGTCAGAGATCGACATTGCGACCTGTTCGAGCAGGCTTCCTGCTAATGTGATCAGCTGCGGTGCAAGACTTACAACCAGAGGAAGAATCGCACTGAAGACCTGTTCGACTATCGTGAGGATCTGTGGGATGTATTCTTCAATCAGAGAAACGGCCTGAGGTGCGAAATTTTCAATGATGGTTCCGATCTGGTCGATGTCTCCACCCGTTGCCGACATAGCAGCTGAAAAGTCACCCATCAGAGCGACTGCATCGCCACTCATATCGGTCAGAATAGGAAGAAGGACCTGTCCGAAAGAGTTTGAAACAGCATCAGTGATGCTGTCCAATCTCTGCATATTATCATCGAGAGCACCAAACGAATCGAGCAATTCCCCGTCTAAAACATAACCGACGGAGTGAGCCTCTTCTGCGAGCTGGCTGAAAGCACCGCTTCCAGCCTCTATGAGTGGATTGAGTTCACGGGCTGAACGGCCGAAAAGCTCCATCGAGGCTGCATCACGTTCTGTTTCGTTCTCAATCTGTCCAAGAACGTCAATGGCTTCCCAGAATACCTCTTCACTGCTCCTGAGGTTTCCTTCTGCATCATAGATGGAGAGACCGAGATCTTCGAATTTCTCCATTGCAGAAGACGAACCGTCTGCAGCTGAAGACATTGTCTTCAAAAGTTTGGTCATTGAGCCCGTAACGGTCTCAGTATTTACGTCAAGAAGCTCTGAGGCATAGTTGAGTTCCTGGAGAGTGTCAGTCGTTAACCCTGTCACGCTCGAAGTGGTCAGCAGTTCATCTGCGAGAGCACTTGCGTTCATCGTTGCATTAACGAGAGCAGTTCCACCCTCGACCATTGATGTGACGATGGCTGCACCTGCAGCAACAGCAGCAGCGGCAACAGCTTCAACAGCGACAACGGCTGCATCCATAGCGGCTGCGGCTATCTCACCAGCCTCTTCAGCAGCTGCACCGAAATCAACGAATGATTCTGAAGAGTCTTCGACTCCTGCTCCGGCTTCTTCAGCAGATGATCCGACATCCGTCATGTCATCTGAAGCCTCTTCAGCCTGCGAGCTCAAATCATTCAGAGTTGATTCTGTCAGTGCTATCTCTGTCGAGAGTTCAGCCATCTGAGAAGCTGAAAGCTGTGCATCTTCGGGTAATTCAGTCAGGGCATCTGACTGGACCTGTCTCAATATATCAAGCTTCTGAGCAGTTAATTCTGTTCGGTCTGCAAGCACAGCTTCTTTAGCAGCGAGAAGGTCAACATTCGTCGGATCTAACTGAAGAGCCTGGTCGAGTTTCTTAAGAGCAGCATCATCTTTCTTGATCTGGCTTTCAACATCCTGCAGGCTTTTAGTCAATCCGGATGTTTTACCTTCAATCTGAATTGTAATTCCTTTTATAGTGCTTGCCATGTTTCATTACTCCCTTATCTGGGGAAAAGAGTTTCAATGTCCTTTTGTGTAGCCAGTCGAGGCCACTTGAAGCGGTCGTTTGACTTTTCTGCAAGGATTCCGAAAATTTCACCGCATGAATAAAGCCTCAGATCTTGTTTTCTGATGCCAAGTTCTAAGGCTCTGAGCTGAAATAAACAGGTTGTCATTGGGCGAGTGGATGACTCGCCCTTCATCCGTTTTTTACTGAATCCGGAACAGCCTGGTCAACGTTTATCTTTTCCCATATCTGTGCTGAAATAGTCGGATTGACGAAATCCGACACATCACAGGAAGCAAGGAACTTTAAAAAATCATCATAGCTCCCGTGATACTGTTTCTTATGAAGCAGCGTTCCGATATAAGCAATTCTCGGAGTGTATTTCTTCATCTTACCTCCGGCTTTCATGTTATAAGCGATCAGCTCACGCTGTTCTTCCTCATCCAGCTTCGTCATGTCAGTCTTTTTCTTTTCGACCTCCTGACCTTCGACAACTTCCTTATATTTGACAGTTGCCTTTTCTCTCAAGGATCTGATCCTGTTGGTCGGTCTTAAGTCTGCAAGGATGGTGAAGAAATCTTCATGAAAGATGTTTTCAAACAGCTCATAAAACGCTGCGTTAATTTCGATATTATCTGTATTTATCATTGTCTTGATTCTCCCGTTTTAAAAATAAGGGAGAGATCCGAAGACCTCTCCCCTGTGCCTGTTTTATTGGCTTCTATCAGGATGATTCACCACCCGAGAATGTCGGGACGTGAACTGCTGAATAGAAGTTCGCATACGCTGTCGGATCTACATCCTTGCCTGAGAAGGACTTGACCAGATGGCAAGGCTTGCCGTCGATCATGACAGTGCTTGCCATCGGAACAGCTCTGAACTTAGCTTTCTCGGTAAGAACAGAAGCGTCCGAATTAACATCAACAGTCTGTGATGTTACTGACGGTCTCTGAGCGATGCTTACCTTGTAAAAGACATATCTTGTTGCTGTTGAGTCAGACTCAAACTCAAACAGGAGAGCGAAATAATCAACTTCGTCTCTGTCTGTCTCTACGATGAAGCCATCATCATCTGTCTTGTTTCCAAGAACATCAACTCTGACATCATCAGGGATCCTTGCACACTCGTAATCACCTTCGTAACCTCTGTTATTGCTGAGTGTGTAATATGCTCCGTTGTCAGCTGAGAAGACAACAGGATTGCCCTGGGGATCAAGTCCGAGAGCAACCGCACCGGGCCACTTCTTAGGAGTGTCGTAAGATGTTACGATGTTGCCCTGGTCGTCATGTGACTCGTGGAGCTTTGCGTAATGAACGTTGCTAAGGCCGAAGAAGACCTTCTTTTCCTCATTAGGCATTTGTTATTCCTCCTATAAACCTAATATCGTAATAGCTCTCACAAGCTGACTCTTCTGAATCCTCACCGAAGTCAACACTGTAAGGAAGTGAAGCTCCGTCAAGAACACTCTTGAGAACAGCGTGGAGAGACCAGTCGTGGACTTCACTCTCGACCAGCTTGATCCTGAGTGAAGTAGTTTCTTTATAAACCGTGTTATCGGCTGCAAAGTTTGGATTTGATGTGTCTGTCAAAACTATGTAAGGACAAGCAGTACCGTCCGGAGCCTTGCCGAAAAAAGCGTTGAACTTTGCTTCAGTGAGTAAAGCCATCAATGAAGTGACTGTCATAGTTTTTCTTCCAACTCCTTTACGATCTTTTCCTGGATCATCTCTTCAACAGGCTGGATGTGAACTTGAGCAGGAGCGTGACCAACCTTAACACCATTCCGAACAATGTCATGTCCGTTCTCCAGTAAGTGAGTGAGTCCCGGTTTCTTGTTGTAGACGATATATTGTCCTTTTAGTTTCTTAACAGCCCATGATTTAGCATACTTGCCGGATCGGGCAGGAGAGCTCCATGTAAGAGCCTTTTTAGCCTCCTGAGCGTTGCTCTTCATTATCTGGTCGACAGTCTGATTGACATCGTTTGTGTATTGAGCAAGCACCTTATTGATCTCGACAGTTAAACTATCCATTTCCAACCCTCTCGCCATAATAGAGCTCGATAGTGTCAGGTCTGTCCATCGGCTCATAAGTCCGGTAAATACTATAAGGCTGTCCGTTAAGGATGAGCTTGGGCTGACCACTGTAGTCAGCTTTGTTCATTTCAATAACTCCTTCAGCTCGTATTCCGGCTTGATCGGCCTTGTAAAATTCGTTCTGATAAACACTTTTCTGAAGTCCTATGACATTCGCTTCGGTCGGTTCTCCTGTGGGAACCATCTGACCTGTCGCATCTTTCACATAAGCTCGGCTTATCAGCTTGAATGAAACATCCTGCATATCTAACCTCTCGATAACTTCATGATTCAGAGCTTGACGGTATATTCCTCTCGAAAGCTCTGCAGTTCAGACGATATTTAAGGGAAGCCGGCATTGCTGTCGGCTCCCTTCTTGATATCCACTGCCAGCGAGCATAGTCGATCACGAGCTCTGCATCCCGATCGTCATTTACATCGACATTTTCACCGACAAACTTACTGACCTCCGACTGAGCAACCGTCAACAGACTGGTAAGTCTCTGATCGTAAGTAGTATTGTTCAGAATACCGATGTCGATCTTCAAACGTTCTAACATCACATTACTCATGAGCTATACCTCCAAGTTTTCCGGATCTATCAGGACTCGGGATCGTCCTGTCCAGGGAATGTAACCTCTGTTGTCGGAGCTGCACCGTAACCGATAGCACCGAAAGCAAGAGGAACTGCAGGCTTACCGTCTGCTCTCATAACACCCTTGATAACTGTCTGATCCTCGATGAACTTAGCCTCTGTAGAAACTGAAACTGTCATTTCCTTCTTGATGAGAGCTGCATAGAGGTCGAGATAACCGAAAGCGATGTTGTTATCAGGAACGAAGTTGAGGACAACGATGTCACCACCGTCAACAGGCATTGTGCCATCGATACCAGCAACGATAGCTCCTGCTGCGTTGAATGAAACAGCTTCGGACTTGAGGAAACGATACATTTTCTCGTTCATGATCCAAGTGATACGACCACGGCTCATCTTACCGTCAGCAACACCACCAGCAAGAACGATAGCAGCGAAGAGGTCCTTACCCTTCTTTGTGTTAGCGATCGTAACGAGCTGAGAAGCTGTGTCAGCAATCTCAGTAACGAAGCCAGTAGGCATCTTCACACCAGTACCATAGACGAAAGCCTTGTCGAGTGCGAAACCGATAGCCTGAAGGAGTGCATCTGAGAATACATCAAGGAGATCGATGTCAGAGTCTTCAATTCTTGCGTTGCAAACTGCGAAATAACCGCCAACCTTGTAAGTATCAAGCTCAACAGAACCGAAGCTCAAGTCGAGTTCCTTAACTGCTGCACACGCTTCAGTCCAGATAGCTTCAGGAATTGCTCCCTCAACAGGCTGTCTGCCGTTGTTCTTTGTAAAGGAAGCTCTAACTCTTGCGTAAAGCTTTGAATAATCAATAACGTTCTCACGGATGAGATCGAAGATCGAAACACCGATAAATACTTCGGAGCCTGATACTGTTCTCTTCTCCTTGATGAGAGATCTAACTTCTGCGAGTGTCTTCTGAACATCTTCACGAGCTACGAGTTCAGCTCTCTCAGCGATGCTCATGCTGTTAAGTGATCTGGTCTTAAACATCTTTTTTGTGTTCCTTTCTGTAATTGTATTTGTTGCCGGGATAACCTTCTCGGGCTCTGCAACAGGAGCCTTTGCTCTCTGCTGGTCTTCAACCTCTTCGAGTTCTTTCTCCATCTCGGAGACTTCACCTTCGAGGTCAGCAATCTTCTTGTCGTTCTCAGCCTTATCAGCATCAAGAGCAGTCTGGTCGTTCTCGATAGCTGTTACAGCTTCCTCGACTGCCTGCTTCTCTTCCTCTGTCTGAGCTTCTTCGATTGCCTGAGCTGTTTCATCCGTTCTCTTCTGAATGTCAGCAGCTCTTGTCTCAAAGTCGGACTCGTTAGCTCTTAAAGCTTCGATTTCCTTCTTTGTGTCGTTGATCTTCTTGCGAAGCATCAATGCTCTAAGCATGGCTTATTCCTCCTTAGTAGATTTCTTTGTCAGACGGTCCTTCATCTGCAGCTTCCATGCTTCATTAGCTCTCTTCTTGAGCTCTTCAGCATCCTTATGCCTTGCTGAAACACCTGTCTCTTCGTATGCAGGGAAAGTGCAAACTGAAACTTCGAAAAGTTCGACATCCGTGATCGTCCAATGGATAGAACCGTCAGCTCCGAAGTCGGTTTCTTCGCTGCGGATCATGAATCCTATCGAGCACTGGTCAACATCGCCACGCTTGACTCTCTCGTAAGTGTTTACCGCATCACTGTCTTTCGGATTGATAGTGATCTTTCCCCACAGTCCGTGAGAGTCTTCTTTGAGCTCAAGTGTGTGAGCCTTAGTACGGCCCAACACCAGAGTCGTGTCGTGATTGGTCAGTCCTCTGATATCCCCTCCAACGGAACTCGTGAAAGCTCCCGGAGCGATGGACTCGGATGCACCTTCCCAGATTTCATAGTTGCTATTAAAAACAGCGAAGTAACCTTCAATGGTCATCTCTTCGCTGTCTTCCCTCGTCTTAAATTCTCCCGATCTGAGCTGTAATACCCTCATATCGGGATGCTCTTCCAAAATCGACCTGACTGTCTTCATTCTTAATTGCCTCCGTTTAGTTTGTTCTGATTGCCGGACATATCAGCCGGAATATAGTTCTCAAGAACCTTGAGCTCATCAAGACCTTCCTTCGGTTCGAGGTTGATCCTGTCACGAGCTTCGTTACCTGTTACCCAGCCACGATCACCCATTGCAGTGAATACGGAAGTGATCTGCTGAACGTCCCAATCGAGCAAGGCCCACACATTGCCCTTGATATACCAGTTAGGTGAGAGAAGTATTCCCTTCGTCATCGTCTGCTGGATCTTCTCGACAATGTGCTTGACTGTTGTCTGGATGAAATTGTTGTATTCATCCTTCTTGAAGTCTCCGACTCCGACAAGGAACGACGGAACTCCGACGATCGAAGCTGCTGTCTCCTTGTTCATCTTGACAGTGTCAGAGATCGCAAGGTCCTGGAGTGTCAGAGGTTTAACACTCGTGACATCCATCTGCTCTGCAGGAATTATCCAGGGCTGTCCGGACTTGGCTGTCTTCAGATAGTCGTTTGCTATGCTTTCACGACCTTCAGGCTTCTGGAACTCTTCACCCATCGCTTGAACCTTGACGATCAACGGAGGCTTGTAATCGGATGACATGAAAGCCTTTTCCGTGTGAGCTGCCTGCTTCAGATTGTTGGCAATGTCCTTGATCGCAACTCTGATGCCTGTTCCCTTCCACGGATAATTCTTATCGGGATGAAGTCTGAAGTGTAAGAGATCTTTCGGATCATACTTAACACCATCAATCAGAATCCAATATCCATAACCGAGGATGTCATCAGGCATGAATGAAACACGGCTCATCGGAACGACCTCAAGATCTCGGAGATATCCGTTCTCTGTGTGAGGTCTTACAACTGCGTTTCCATCTCCGTAAAGGAGCATATTCATAGCGATTGCCTCATAGAAGTCAGCTCTTGTAAGGAAGCTGTTAGGATCTATGTCTATCTTTCTCGACAGTTCGTTCTTGATCCTTCTATCTCCGTTTTCGGAGTTTTCCATGATATGCCAGGACACCAGACCGACCAGAGTCGCTATGACCTGACAAGCAGTCAGGATAGTCGGATCTTGGTCGAGTGAAGTATAACCGGCACATTCAATATCACCATCCTTGATGAGTGCGAGCAGCTGCTTTTGTGCTTCCTTCTTGATTGCTGCCTGCGTAGCTGAATCGCTTCGCTTTTTAATTGTCGAGGACTTCTTACTCATTTACTTCCTCCAAACCAGTTCGAAACCAGATTAGGCTTCTCCAAGTCATTCAAATATCGGACGCAAGCAAACACGCTCGCATCAAAAAGGTCGATACGCATCTGCTTATCGACCTTCTCGAACTGTATCATGTCATCACTTTTCTCTATGGCCTTAACGTTGGCCACACAATACTCGTAAGCTTCAGAATGAAGATAATAGAGTTTCTTATCCTTTGCGGATTTCTCTATATGTCTGAATCCTTCAGACTTCAAGTAATAATACTGTGGCTGGTCGATTACATTAAAACCAGCCTTTTTCATTCCTATGACATACTCACGAGCGAACTTTCTGTCGTGGCCGACCTGGACGATCTTGAAGCCTTTATTCCTCATATCGATGAACCACTTAACAACATCGTCGGTGTTGACCGTCGGACTGTTGGCCATCGTCAGCCATCCGTCATCCTTCCATCCGAATAGCGGAATCTGGTCTTCTTCAGCCTTTTGAGCTGCAGCTGTGACCGGGAAGAATCCGTGCGTGATTATTATGTCAATGTTCTTTTCTTTCCAATGACCAAACAGGGCCGCAGCCGTGAGGTCGTGGAGCTTCGACAAGTCAGCACCGCCATACCACTTGATCGGGAGCTTTGCGAGCTCTTCAAGTGTCATGTTGTACTGAGCATCTGAAGCCTGAAACTCTTCAAGCTTGAAGTAAGCTTTCTGAGCCGTTGTGTATATATTCAAAGACCTCGATAAAAAGTCTTTCCTCTGCTGTGGATCGTTCTGAGCTTCCAGAGCATCGTGCATCATGTCTTCAGGTCTGATCGTGACTCCGAAGGACGGATTTGCGAGCTCGTGCTGTTTTGGATCCAAGTAGTCGACATCTCCGTTCTCATCCTTCTCAGCTTTTGAGACGAAACAGAACAGAGTGTCATCCTTGACCACTCCATTGAGGACCTTCTCGGCATACTGAAGTCGGCCATAACAGAATGTGTTTACGTTATCGCCTGCGGTCGTGATGCCAATCATCAGCTTATTCGTGTAAGCTTTCATCGCTTCCTTGAATCGGTTGTACTGAGCAGCCTTTCGATAAGCGTGAATCTCATCAGCGATGCAGATGTTACATCCGAAGGAGTCCTGCTTGTCAGGATTCGCAGCCATGGCTTGTATGTAGATCGAGCCTGCCACGTTTCCGGAAGCGTCGAGGAACTTCTTCTCCATCATGTGCATCTTATCGTTATCAACGATGCGGAACTCCTTCCGGACCTTCCTGGCATCGATCGAGAAGACGATCTTCTTAAATGCTTCAGCTGACTGCTGAAGTGATGCAGCCGTGATATAGATCGTTGATCCTGACTTCCTCTCCAGGAATCCGAGAGCAAGACTCAGACCAGCGATAAATAAACTTTTCCCTGACTTCCTCGGAACAAAGATAAACGCTTCCTTATATCTTCTTTCATTCGTGCCCTTGTAAAAGAACCCCAACAGGTTGTAAATGATGAAGACCTGCCAGTCCTGCAACAATAACGGCTTGCCTTGAAGTGGAGTTCCGTCGATGGCCTCGCCTTTTTCATGGACGAAGAACTGTTCTATAAATCCACAGACGAAGTCAGCGTCCTTATGTCGGAGCTCGAACTCCTTCCGCTTGAGATCAGCAAGGAACCTTGCACACTCTCGCTTATTGTTTCCTGCCCGGTGTTTGCCTGCTACTACGGAGCGAGCATAACCGACAGCCCTCTCGTAATAGCTTTGTGCTTTCATATCTTATCCCTCTAACTTCGAGAGCAGCTGGTCTAAGCCTGATAATGATTCCTTCTTCAATGCGTTCTCATCGATCTTTTTGAGCCCAGCAGGAGTAAGACCTAAGTCTCTCCAATAAGCCAGGGCATCTCTGTTCAGTTCCTGCCAGCTGGAGAGCAGCGGATTCTTCCTCTGGTTCTCAGCTCCACGATCTGACACCACAGTAACAAGAGGATGAGATCCCTCCTTCGTGTACTGTTTGTAAAGTCGATCACGCTCGACAAGGATGTCGACAAGAGTCTCGATGACAGGATCGAACACTTCGTCATAAGTCCCAGCGACATTCATTTTTTGAATAATCAACTTTTTCCAGCCTAATTTGGTCATTTTTCCCTCTTTTTTGGTCGTTTTTGGGGATATTTACCCCGAAAACCTTTAATCTCTCTTACGTTCCCCTGGCCGCCGTGCCTCCAGCTGGGTGTTTTCAGGTCGACACCCCGGGGGGATATCATGTCAGGAGTTCTTTGGCACCTTCTGGAATCTCAATATTATTTCTTCTTGCAACCCTCACCAGAAGCTCCCAGCCTTTGTCTGTGAGCTTGTGTGAGTCTCTTATATGGAGCTTGTTGTGCGTCTTGTGAGACACGCTGACAAGGTTCCACGAGCAGTATGTGAACTGAGGATAAAGTTCTCTCGGGAAGACGTGATGCACCGTGTTTGCTTCAATGCGTCTGCCGTATCGAAGCTCGACCTGGTCAAGAAACTTATCACGACGCAGGATGTACGCTCTGAGGTCTTCCCATCTCTTTACTCTTAGTTCATGTACTGACATAAATAAACCCTCATAGAAAAAGCCTGACAGCGGATAATGTCAGGCTTTATTCTGTCGAAGAAAGGAGAAATCAACGTGATCGAGCTGTGGGTGACGATTGAAAACCCATCACGCAAATTTCCTAATATCACAATAGCACACTATTTTCTGCACTTTTGTGCACTCTTTACCTATTAGGATCAGCAAGGTGTTCATCCGGTTTAAGAGCCTTGAGCACTTCCGTCTCTACATAGATTCCATCATCAACCTGAACGAAGTTGGCTGCGTGACTTATGTCGGATGTGTAGTGACACATTCCTTCAGAACAGTTCTCACACTTCAGCTGATCGCATATATATAAAATCTTTTCACTGCTCATTCGGTTTCAATTCTCCCTCTGTACTATATTTAATGACGCTTGGAACACTGATATTCATATCCTTAATCAGATCACACACATCCCACTGATCCGGTGTCACGTTGTTGAAATAACAGCCCCGTCCTCTCGAATTTAACAAAGGGCACTCGCTGGAGCACTTCTCGAAGTTCTTACAATAGCTCCGGATGATGTTGGATGCAGTGATAAGAGGATTGAAGGAACGCTCATCAGAACGCTCAATTAGTTCTTCTTCCTCTTTCTTTTTACGTTTACTCATATCGGATGTCTCCTTCTTCGTCATATCTCTCGTGTAGATCTATAGGTCTGTTCCTGTCTCGGTTCTCATACTTGGAAGGTTCGACGAAGTATCTCTTTAAGAACTCACCGACGCTGCCCTTACTGAAAGATTCGTCTGATGTCGATATATACCTCGTGTCAGGAACTGTTTTCAGATCCGTGACCTTGACATCATCCATCCTCTGACAGTCAATCTTGTAGTAGTTTCCGTAAAGACTTCTGAACATTTTCTGATTTGGAAAGATGTCGAAGATGGAGAGAGCCTGTGCTCTGTTGACCAGCATCGGGACGTGGAGAGCAAAGCTCAGTGTGTCTTTTCCCATCTTCAGAAGCTTACCTCTGCAGATATCCAGTCTCTGAACGTAAGGGCTGTTCCCGACTTTTGCACGAGCGTCGATGATCTTCTTTTCGAGTGAACCTCCGAAATAGTTGACCGGATCTGTCATCCTGTCCATGACGAAGAAGTCATCATTGAAGAGCCAGATATCGTCTGTGAGTCTATTGTCGTTCAGAGCGACCTTCAGCGAAGCCATGGACCTGTCCCACTTCGTAGAGCCTATCTGCTCATGTGGAATGTAGATATCCGGTTCGATGCCATCAGGACAGCCACCGACAAAAACTATCTTTCTGTATGGAAAGTTCATCACGACGGATCTGAGTGAATACTTCAGCTCTTCTCCCTCATAGTTATTCTTTAAGATATAAACGATATCATATCTGCTCATCTTTCTCGTAGACCACCTTTCTAATTTCTTCTTCGGGGATGTATTTCCGCACTTCATCGAGACACTTGTGCATATAATTGTAGGGCTGTCTCTGAGCGTAGTGGTATTTATCTCCGATCTGATTCCAGCTCATTCGATTGACATATCGATCATAGAGCATATTCCTGATCTTGACGCTCTGGATGTGTTCCAGGACTGTCATCGTCTTGATATTATCCTCTGCGATCTCGTGGATCAGTCCTTCTATTTTCATGCACAAGCAGCTGTACTCGATGTTCTTGCTCTCGACCGAGTTCTCGCCTGTCTGGGACGGAATGAAGTCAGCGTCATATTTTCCTATCCCGGAGAGCTGGGAGATTATCTCGGACTTTCTCTTCTCGTATGAAGCTATCATGTTGTCCTTATCCCATGTACGCATCATCCAGACATGAGCTTCGGATTGTCTGTCAGTCAGGTTCTTTCCCATTTTCTTTTACCTCCGACTGAGCTCCGCTCTTCTTAGTAGTCTTGAAGTTCATTATTCTTTCGAGATTGGTATAAACAACATCCTTCGCTTCCTGACGTGGCAGTATCAGCTTTGTGCTGTCCGGGATCTCTATACTGAAGGTGTCAATTATTGTTAGGATATTGTGAACGGTGAAGAGCTTAACATCGACAACGTTTTCAAAGTGCTTCTTGAGTCTGTCTGCATCAGCTATCAGCATCGGATTCACCTTCTTTCTTATATTGCTCAGGCAATGGCATCCACGCCTCAACTCCGTCCCAATCTCCATTTCCCTCTAATCCGTAGCAAGTAAACCCCTCCGGAGCAATATCATTGTCAGCAACATCTATATCAACTCCCCATGATGTGGAGATTAAAATCTTCTGACCATCTTCGGGCATAGGGCAATCAAATACTTTTTCACTTGATGTGTCGCAAAACTCAACACCATAATGCTCAGCGAATGCAATGCGTTCTTTCACTGTCAATGGTCTGTATTTAACTGGGATCCACTGGCTATCAAGAGCCTTTTCCGCAAGCCTGAGTATTTCAAGCATATCCTTTTCAAACTCTATTGCATCAGAAAGTCCTTTTCCTTCAAAATTAATCTTGCATAATTCGTTCTGAACGAATGGAACAATAATATCTCTAAAATCTTGAATAAGTTCTTTATCCATTTTCTTTCTCCTTAGGTTCATAACATTCAGGTAACGGCATCCAAGCGATCACAGATTCCGTTCTTTCAAAGTTCTCGCCATTCCAATAATCGCAGTAAACCTCATGATGAATGGTTGTCGTAAGATAATATCCCTTACTAACTGGTTCACCGTCAGATAATGGATTCCAGTCACCATTCGGACCTTCGTTTTTGCACAACTCAATAAAATCGCTTTTTGACTTCTCTTTGATTTCTTCATAGACGGAATCGTCAGCAAGTTCGTGTGTCCAGACAGGTCGGCCAAGAATATCCTCAATATACTTGTGGAATATCGAAAACTTCTCACCTGTCAGCATTGCAATTCCTGTGTGTGCCATGACTATAGCTTTTTCTTTATCTGTCATTCTTTATTACCTCCGATGATCGGCTTCGCTCCATCGATCTCAGCCAGGATCTGACGGAACATTGTCTCCGGTGTCACTCCCTGAAGGATCGCTTCGTTGAAGTAGAGCTGCAGATCTGCTCTGAGTTTCCTGGCATCGATGAGCACAGCTCCTTCAGGGATGTTCTTGATAAGGTCGACTGCATAATCGAAAGCTTCACGGTTTTCTCTATACTTGGATTCAAAGCCTGCTGAGTCGTTACCTCCGAAGAACATTTCGTAACAGTCTCGCATCACTTCCAGTCGTTCAATTACTTTGTTAGGATCAGGTCCCATGCTCATCCTCCATGTTATAAAAAAAGTCAAAGGCGGATTGAATACACATAGCAAGTCTGTGCATTTGAATTGTTCGGTCAGTTATATCTCCAAATTTCAACTTATATCGAACATCGCCATTGGAATAACGGATTATTTCCGTGGAAGCCTCAATACAACGCTCTCGGACTTTAAAAGTAAAATCAGGATTTTCATATTTTGTTGTTACCATGCTATCCATAAAAGGTTGGAGTGCTTCATAATCTTCTGCATGATTGATTTCAACAACTTCTTCATCCATAGTTTTAGCTATACGGTTATAAGCTTTAGCAGCCTTATTTAGATCTTGTTTAAGCTGATTTAAATCGAACATCACTTGCCTCCCTTCTCGTAGAGCTCGGAGGTACCGTCGAGGACAGGCTTCCATTCGTCTCTGATGTGGAATCCCATATCCTTCAAGATATCCATGAAGGTCTTGTGAGCTTCGAGTATTTCCTTCTTAGGTTCTCCGGAGTAATTATCAGAGAAATCACTATAACTATCCGCAAAGCTCCACCAGATATTTGTCAGGAGCTGAAAGATCGGAGTCCAGTTATCAAAGTCTTCACACGGATTGACCGCTGTGTTGTTGTAGCCTTTGGCAGAGATCTTCTGATTGAATAAATATCTCTTATCATTGCCTCCGAGATTGTATAAGGTTATTGACACACCTTTTTCTCTTCCGAGATCCATGAGAACATATAATGTGCTAAGTTCATTCTGAGGATCATCGAATGAGAAATCTGATTCAAGGATGAAATCAAGATAAGCATCACAGATCTGTGCACGAATCTCTCTCAGGGCTTTTCTGTTCTTCTTGATACGGTTTTCTTTTTCCTTCCTTGCCTTTTCAGCTGCGTCCTTGCTCTTTGATTCTTTTTGTTTTCTAAACTTTCTGACATTGAGCATCTTGTAAGACATACCGAAGTGGACTTCTCCCTTGATCTTCTCGACAAGTTTCTTGACCTCTTCTTCAGGAAGCAGCTCTTCATCCAGTCTGATCCTGTCGAGCTTGGTGTCAGTTGGCTTGAATCCGTCCTCATAATAGAACCACTGGTTCTTGTCTTCCTGGATCCATCCTGCTTCGAGGAATAACTTCTTGTAGTATTCGAAGTTTTCATTGACCTTGACATCTTCGATATAGTCCTTAACAGCTGCGTAGAGCTCAACTGATGAATCGACCGACTCAAGGATCTCGTTCCTCTTATCTATGTCCTTGACCTTCTCCAGTTCTATAAAGTCACTGATCGAGATCTGGAACATAGTTTCAGCTTCTTCGATGGATTCATTGTTGAGCTTGGCAATTTCCAATCTGTGTTTGATGGTCTTAGTTGAGAATCCTGTTTTCTTGGAGATGGATTCAACAGTGTCACCCAGGTCGAGCATCATCTGGAAACCACGAGCCTGCTCCATGTATGTCAGATCTGAACGCTGCATATTCTCTTCGAGCATTATTCCGACCTGTTCTTTGCGAGAGAGATTATCAGCGATCACACAAGGAAGCTCATCAAGGATTCCGTCGGAAGCTGCGAAACGTCTGTGGCCGATCAGGATCATATAATCACCTGAGTCGACAAGTCCGTCTCCGCACGGTACGACAGTAAGGTTCTGCATGATGCCATTCTCACGGATCGACTCACGGAGCTCTGTAAGGTCTCCCAGATCCTTTCTCGGGTTATCCGGATGAGGCTGGAGCTGTCCTCTGTTTAACATTACGATTGAACGATTATCCATTATCTTTTCCTTTCTTCTTTTGGTCTTTCTGTCTTGATATAGCTCCTGCCCTTCGAGTCGACACAGTAATAAGTTCCGTGTTTCTTGTCGACCAGGATGGAGAGCTTGTAATCATCATTACTGTTCCGGTTCATTTTCAAGTTCCTCCATGCGTATGAAGATCGTCCCCTTCTCGGCATAGTATTTAACGACTCGGAGGTCTACGACCTGATTGTCATCGTTCCAGAACTTCAATATCGTCATAACGTCCTTGATCTCTTTGACATAGTTGTCGCAGTCGGGCTTCGTAGTTTTATACGTTCCCCAGAGCTTTTTCGGGCCTTTGATATCAAAGTAGAGGATGACTGTCAGTCTGATCGGCTTGTCAGATGGCTTCTCCGGTCTGTATTTTTTCATCATGTATGCGAGAAGGTTTCGCTGTGCTTGTACTTCTGGCTTTCTGTAGTGCTCAATATAAGGAATCTTTCTGTGAGTCTTCGGATCATACTTGTATTTGATCGTCTCGCCTTTTTCTTGAGCTGTAGCTCTTGGAAGCCCCTGTTCGTATCTAAGATAAAATTCTGTTTTCATATCACACCTCGTAAGGAAGAGCTGACGGTCCGAGTGAGTTCTTCACTTCCGGGATAGCAAACCCGAGCCTCTTGTCGACCTCACGGATGGCCACAGTTCTCAGCTTAATTGCATAAGCTTTGCGGAATCTGTCCTCAGCGTATGTGTCATTAGATGCCATTGAGCTCAACGTTCCCTCGAACTCTCTAACTGTTGCCACAAGCGATCCGGGACATTTGGATAAGTCTTTATAAATCCCGGAGCGACCATATTCCCATCCACCGTTTTTATTGACGATATCTCTGACAATATCCAGAGCCTTTTCGGGAGGAACGATTGCAGAAGCATAGAACTTATCCACAAGGATCTCGGTGAGGTCTCTGACGCTCTTCGGAGGCTGCTTATTATGTGTGTAATAGTCCTTGATGAGATTCTTGAACTGCTCATCGGTGAGGTTCTTGAATGTTGAATACCAGACTTTCACCTGTGTCTCATCTTTTGTGTCGAACTGCCATCCGATATAACACTTTTTCAAAAGCTCCATACCTGATACAAATGATTGTAAAGTTAGCATTGTTACCTCCTTTTAGACCAAGAAATCATCGATATTCGCCTTGACGATCTCATTGATCTTCGTCTGCAGCTCATCGTGTTCGGTTACTGTTTCCCATCTCTGCTGATGAATGTACGTTGTCGGATGCGGAATGAACTGTCCGTTATTTTTATTCCACTGTTCAGAGTTCTTCTGGACCTCCAGAGCACTCATGATGTTTGGAAAGACTTCCTTGAGTTTAGGGATTCGCTTGAACGCTCTCTCGCTTCCAGTCTTATCGACTTTTCTCGGATATGCGTCCCAGAACTCAAGGAACATCTTGTCCGTATCTGTAAGGAGTTTTTCAGAGCCATTTTGAGGAATGAGAGAAACAACACTTTTCTCTTCTATATTCTCTTTTATACTCTTACTCTTACTCTTACTCTTACTCTTACTCTTACTCTTACTCTCGTGACTATTCGTCACGTTGTCCGTTACGCCCGTCACGTTTTCTTGTGACGTTTCGTCACGTTCTGCCTTTTTCCGCTCTCTATATCGCTTGGCTCTTCGGGCCTCATCGGTGTCAGCTGCAGAGTCGATCATCTTCACGACCTTGGGTAACACGATAGTCCCATCTTCATCGACCTTGACCAGTCCCAGCTCCTTCAGAACTGCCATTCCTGCTTCAACGATATCGGTCGGAGTATCTGTGACCGATGCAAGCATAGCCTCCGAATAAGGAAGCTCAGGAGAGAAACGGAGCTCACCTTCGTGGTCAACTGATTCGACCATGAGCTTGAGATAGAAGTGAGTTATTTCACGGCCATTCGGAAGTGTCTCAATATACTTGATGTCGTGACGCTTGAAGAAGTCCTTCTGGAGCTTGAGCCAGTAATAACGCTTTTCACTCATCTTCCTCACCTTCTTCCTTGAAGACAGTTACCCTCCGGATCAATTCGTGGTATTTACCCTCAATTTCATAGTCAATACGGGCCTTTTTCATGAAGATCGGCTCATCTCCCCTGTCATAGTAGTGAGCATATTCAACCTTGATCTGGTAATAATCAGGGTTATCACTCAGAGCTTCGTCACGGCTTGAAATCGTAATTTTGCAAAAAATGGGCTCTTTTGAGTAAAAACGGAGCGATTTTGCTATTTTTTCGACGGATTCCGTGATTTGTGCCTGCAAGACTTTGTCCTTCATTTGTCCTCACCTCCGAGCGGATATGGAGCAAAGGACTTGAACTTATTTTCGATCTGGACAACGGATTCCTTGACCGGGAGCGTCTTTCCTCCGACTCTGATAACAGTCTTAGCTCCGGCATCGAAGTAAGCTTTGTAAGTCTTGGAAGCCGAGGTGATCTCCTGGATTGCTTCGATATACTCCGTGTTAATAATGATCTTCTCATTCGAGATCGTTCCGTGAAGTTTCAAGAACATCCTTGTTTTCTCCTTTCTTCAGATTTCGGGTGGTTTTAGCCACATTCAGACCTGTTTTTCGGTCTATCCACTGATTGCACCACTGTGACTTGTTTACGTATTTCGGTTTCTTATGGATGAAAAAGCAGATTCCATCCTTTCCAAAACACTTCCGTTCTGTGAAGTTCCTGCAGCTGTCACACTTAAATTTCTCCGGCATCATCCTTCTCCTGTTCTTCCTGGATCGATTGATAGATCTCATTCAGATCCTTGATCGTGGCTTCGATATCCGCTAAACCCTTTTTCAATTCTT
>Ga0265298_10003333_pt1 | contig 21347 bp, 17 predicted proteins | sample AusTroGonzalo_MG_3_FD_193486 | JGI IMG/M metagenome (GOLD analysis project Ga0265298, IMG submission 193486) | Bovine rumen microbial communities from tropical cattle in Woodstock, Queensland, Australia - Gonzalo_01 | ecosystem: Host-associated > Mammals > Digestive system > Stomach > Rumen ...
TGCCCGGCGGAAGCCGGGATCCGTCGGCATCGTGATTCCGGGCGGAAAGATCAGCCTCATCGACGCGGAGGGGAATCCCGTAACCGGGGAAAATAAACGCGGCGAGCTGTGCTACGAAGGGCCCAACGTGGCCATGGGCTACGCGCAGCGGGGCGAGGACCTGGCGAAGGGGGACGAAATGCACGGCCGGCTGCGGACCGGGGACATCGCGGAGATCGACGGGGAAGGATATGTGGCCGTCACGGGCAGGCTGAAGCGATTCATCAAGATGGCCGGGCACAGGATCAGCCTGGACGAGGTGGACAGCATCATCATGGACGAACTGAACATTCCCAGCGCCAGCGTTGGGACAGACGACCATCTGGCGGTATTCGTGACAGACGAACAGTACAGGGAGATGGTGGGCGCCCTGATCCGGGAGAGAATCAGCGCGGCCCAGAAAGGCCTCCGGGTGCTGGTGATTTCCGAATTCCCGAGAAACGAGGGAGGGAAGATTCTCTATGCCGCGCTGCAGGAAAGAGCGGAAAAATGATGAGAAACGACGGTAAACGGGCGGGAATTATTCAAAACTCGGCTGGACTGCTGATTCTGCTGATTCTTTTGGCGCTGCTCCCCGCGGCTTCCGCGGGCGGGGAGGCGGCGGAAGCCCTTTCCTACCGGGTGGAGGAATGCAGCCTGGAACGGGACGGCATGCACCTGTTCGGGGAACTCTATCTGCCGGAAGGCGCGGAGGGGCCGCTTCCGCTGGTTATTCTCTGCCACGGCCTGGGAAGCAACCATGAGAAAATGGTGCCCTACGCGGAGTTTTTCGCCGAAAACGACACCGCTGCCTACGTGTTTGATTTCATCGGCGGAAGCGAGGTAAGCAGGAGCGACGGAAAGATGACGGAGATGTCCGTGCTCACCGAGGCGGAGGACCTGGACGCGGTGATTGACTATTTCCGCGGGGACGAACGGTTTGCGGAAGGCAAACTCTTTCTCTTCGGCGGAAGCCAGGGCGGGATGATCTGCCTGTATACGGCAGGAAAGCGGCCCGGGGATATCGCGGGGCTCGTGGCGCTGTATCCGGCGCTGAACCTGCAGGACATCTGCCGGCAGGACACAGCGAACGGCGTTCCGGATACCGTGCAAATCGGAAACCACATTGTCGGCAGCGTGTATCTGAAGGATATGCTTACCTTCGACATCTATGAGGTGATGAAAAACTATACGGGCCCGGTGCTGCTGATGCACGGGACGGCGGACCCCATGGTTCCCGTAAGCTACTCAGAGAAAGCGGCCGAGGTGCTTTCCGACGCGGAACTGATCATCCTGGAGGGCGCTGGACACGGCTTCAAGGGAGCGGATCTGGAGCGGGCCGCAAACGACGCCCTCCGGTTCATCCGGGGAGAAAAACCGGAATAAAGAAAGGACAGCAGGAATTTTGTCAACACAGCTGATTATCTGCCTGGTTATCTTCGGGCTGACGTGCATCGGCTATCTGACCGGCGCGGGGAGCCTGGCCGCTGTGGCTATGGCCTCCGTTGCCGCCCTGAGCCTGACCGGGTGCCTCACCGCGGAGGAGACGCTGGCATACTTTTCCAACGGGACCGTGATCATGATCGGGGCCATGAGCGTGGTGGCTGCCGGCTTCGGCAGGACCCGCTTCTGCGCCGGCCTTGCCGGCGGAATCTCACGGGCCGCCAAAGGCCGGCCCGCCATGGTGCTGCTGCTTTACTGCATCCTGACGATGCTCCTGAGCCAGATGGTCCAGAGCCCCGTGGTCGTCTTCGGCATTGCGGCGCCCCTGTGCATGGCTTCCGCAGACGCCATGGGGATTCCCAGATCCAGATTTGCGCTGGCGCTCGGCGTCGTTTCCATTGCCACATGCAGCACGCTTCCCATCGGGACCGGCGCCACCCAGGCTGCTGAGCTCAACAGCTACATCAGCGCATACTACGACAAGATTGCGAACTTCTCCGGAACCCTGCCGGAGATGGGCTTTTTCGATCCCATGAAGGCGCGGCTGCCCATGCTGGTTTTCACGGTGATATACTGCGCCCTGGCCATGCCACGCTTCACGCCTGACCGCACGGCAGGGGAGGCGGGAGACGAGGTTGCGAAGGGAGCCACAAAGCCGCCGCTGGCAGCCTTTCCGGAAATCGCCGGCATCGTAATCTTTTTCGGAACGGCCGCGGCGCTCATGCTCCAGGCCGGCGCGCTCCGGTTCCTCGCCGCCTGGCAGATTTGCCTGGCCGGTGCTGTGCTGATGGTCTTCTGCGGCGTGCTGAAGCCGAAGGAAGCCGGGGAAGCCATTCCCGTGAGCATGCTGCTGCTGATTATCGGGGCGCTGGCCATGGCGGGAGCCCTTTCCGGCACCGGGGCGGGCAGCCTGATCGGCGGCTGGATTGCGGGGCTGGTTGAATCGGCCCACAATAACTATCTGGTCGGATTCATCTTCTTCTTTTTCCCGTTTCTGCTGGCCCAGTTCATGTCCAACCGGGGCGCCATGCTGCTCTTTTTCCCCATTGCCATCGCGGCCTGCCATCAGGTCGGCGGCGATCCCCGGGGCCTTCTGATCCTGATCGAGGCAGGGGCCCTGACGGCGTTCATGACGCCCATGCCGACCGCCGCTGTGCCCTATATGATGGCATACGGCGGATACCGCCAGCAGGACCTGGTGAAAGGCGGCTGGCTCTACGCCGTCATCAGCTGCATCCTTTCCGTCGGCTGGGTGATGACTGTCATGCCTGTATTGCCGTGAACTCTGCATCCCGAAATAACGGGACGGCATGCGGGAATTCAGAATTGTTACATAAAAAATCAGAAAAGTGATTCCCATATATTTCCGGTTGCATTTTCAGGCAGAATACTATATTATTTTTACAACGTGATACAGCCATTATAAGCCTTTCCTGCTGACGGACACCGGGAAGCGGGACGAGGGAAAACCCGGTTACACCAATACGGATGATCCAAATGGCTCACATGATTCTGAAAGGAAAGGAGGACATCTGAACATGAGTGAAAACATGGATCGGCGTCCGCCGCGTCCGCCGCGTCCGCGGCCCTGCGAAGCCTGCGGCAGCGAGAATCTGGACGTTGAACGGAAGGGGGACGTGATCGTAATCACCTGCAAGGATTGCGGTCATGTGGTCGAGAAGCCAATCCCGCCTCATCCCCATCATGGTCCGGGCAAGGACGAATGATGAACGAGTATCCCCGGCAGGCATCTTCTGCCGGGGATATTCTGTATCGAAAAAAAGCATAGCCGGAAGCACCTTCTTCGGGCCCACCAGGGAAAACCGATTCAGTTTTTTTCCCACGCTTGTTGAAGCCTTCGTTTTTGTGCTATACTGATACAGGATTTTCTTTATAAGAACAAGCAGGGAAAGGATGCGGGATACGATGGAACAACCGAGCAATGCGGAACGGTTTATTATTGCTTTTGCGAAAATTGAAAGGAGCCTGAACGAGATTACCAGGCGGCCGAAATATGTTCCTTTCAAAACGAATGCCCGGGTGGCGGCGCGGTACAACGCCGTGGTCAGCAACCATCTGGAGGAACTGAATACCTTCGCGGAACTGCGCAACCCGATGGTTCACCAGCGGGACAACAAGGATGAAATCCTGGCGCAGCCGACGGATGCCGTGACGGAAAGCATTGAACGGATCGCGGAGCTTTTGCAGAAGGACCAGAGCGTGATCACATATGCCACTTCGCCGGTGATCAGCTGCCAGACGGAAGACAAGCTCAGCGATGTTGTGGCATGCATGGATGAACGCAAATTCCACCGATTACCGGTCTACTCCGACGGAAAGTTTATGGGGGTGCTGAATACCCAGGATGTAATCCATTTCATTTTGAGCCATGACATTCAATCGGAAAAGGTATCGGATATTCTGGACGAAGCCTCGAAGGAATCCGTGCTCTTCCTGAAAAAGGATACCCTGCTGAAGGAAATGACCAAAATGTTTGAGGATTTTATTTCCCAGAACCATCTGGAACCGGTGGTCCTCGTGACAGAGACGGGCCATTATGACGAGCCGCCGCTGGGCATCATCACGCCGACAGACATGGTGCGGATCGTTTCCAGCCTGGCGTAAGAGATGCCGGACGGCCATGGAGGGACCAGGAAAAGGAGCCTGCGAACATGAGAGACATTGAAACCTTTCCAACACGCGAACTGAACGGAATCCGATATACGGCAGGGAAAGCCGACCTGTTCGGCGCGACGGTCCTGGAGGACAGAATCGTCAATTTTGCCGTATACTCCAGACATGCCACGGCTTGCTGGCTGGTGCTGTTCCATCTGGGGGACGCCGAACCCTTTGCTGAGCTGCCGATTCCGGAGGAGTACCACATCGGCAGCACATATGCCATCATGGTCTTTGACCTGGACTGGGAAAACACTGAATACGGCTATCGGTTCGACGGGCCCTTTGACCTGCGGATGGGACACCGCTTTGACAAAACCAGGATTCTGCTGGACCCGTATGCGAAGCTGGTTTCCGGCCGGGAGAAATGGCACACGCGCCAGTATCCGAGGGACGGCTTTCAGTTCCGGGGCCGGATTATTCCCGAGGACTACGTATGGGAAGGCGACCATCCGCTGAACACGCCGATGAAGGACCTGGTCATCTATGAGATGCATGTGCGCGGCTTTACAATGGACGAATCCAGCGGCGTGGAAGCCAGGGGAACTTTCGCCGGCGTGGTGGAGAAAATCCCGTACCTGAAGGAACTTGGCATCAACTGCATCGAATTTATGCCGCTGTTTGAGTTTGATGAATTCTTTCCGGCGCTGGACGACACACACTGCAACTACTGGGGCTACGCCACCTGCAACTTTTTTTCTCCGAAGGCCGGCTATGCCGCGCTGGGGGAGAAAGGCTTTGCGGCGGACGAAATGAAGAACATGGTGAAGCAGCTCCACAAAAACGGGATCGAAGTGATTCTGGATGTTGTTTTCAACCATACCGCGGAATACGGGGACGAAGGGGACTGCATTTCCTTCCGGGGCATCGACAACAGAACCTACTACCTGCTCAACCCTGACGGCTCCTATGCCAACTATTCAGGCTGCGGCAACACATTCAACTGCAACAATCCCATTGTGCGGGGCTTTATCATCGATTCCCTTCGCTACTGGGTGACCCACTACCATATTGACGGATTCCGGATTGACGAGGCGCCGATTTTTGCCCGGGGAGAGGACGGGCAGCCGATGGTCAGCCCACCCCTGGTGGATTCGTTAAAGAGGGATCCGATTCTGAGCCGGACCAAGCTGATTTCAGAAGGATGGGATGCCGGCGGCCTGTTTACCATCGGGCGTTTTCCCAGGGGATGGGCGGACCTGAATCCCCGGATGCGGGACCACGTGAAATGCTTCGTCAAAGGGAACGCGGACTGCGGCCCCGGCGTGGTCGCCTCCATCGAAGGATCGCCGGACATGTTTCCGAACCGGGCGCCGGATGCGTCCGTGAACTATATTGACTGCCATGACGGGTTCAATTTGTATGACCTGACTGCTTACAACACGGGGCACAACGAAGGCAACTCGTATCCCTCCATGACGGACGGCGGGGACGGGTGCTCCTGGAACTGCGGCGTGGAAGGGGAGACAGACGACCCGGAAGTGAACGCGCTGCGGAAACGGCAGATGAAGAACATGATGACGCTGCTGCTGCTTTCCAGAGGTGTGCCCATGTTCTACTCGGGAGACGAATTTGCCAACACCCAGTTTGGGAACACCAATGCTTTTTCCCAGGACAATCCGGTTTCCTGGCTGGATTGGACACGGCTGGAGAAATTCCGCGACGTATATGAATACACCAGAAGGCTGATTGCCTTCCGGAAGGAGCACCCGGTGATCCGGAAAGGAGATTTCTTCACGGGAAACAACGCGACCGGATACCCGGAACTGTCCTGGCACAGCGAAGAACCGTGGCATCTGAACCGGTTTATGCCTTTCCTGACCTTTGCCCTGATGTACAGCGAAGCTGCCGCGGATACCGGAGCGGAAGAGGACTGCTTTATTTACTGCGCTTTCAACGCCCACTGGGAGGAGCACACCTTCACGCTGCCGGTGATTCCGGCGGGAATGAAATGGACCGTCGTGCTTGATTCAGGGGACGAGGGATTCCGGGAGTGCGGCAGGCAACCGGACGGCCGGGTGACGCTGATGCCGAGAAGCTGCATGCTGCTTCAGGCCGGGAACCTGAAAAGCGGGGCGGCCGGCAGGAAAAACAAAGGGTAAAGGCGGGCCGTGCGGATGAACAAGATCACAAAAAGAGGCATCATCGCATTTTCGCTGCTGCTCCTGATGTGCATCCTGAGCGGGGTTATTCTGTATCGGATGGAATATGCCTGGCATCAGGAAAAGGAACTGAGGCAGGACCGGATCAAACTGAACTCCGTTGCGGAGATGATGGACCGTGTGGACGAAACGCAGGAAGCCGCGGCCCAGTTTTACGAAACGCAGATGCAGAACAACCTTCGCTTCATGACGCAGATGCTGAAGGAAGACCACACGCAGGAAGGCAGCTATACCGGCCCGCGGCGCTTTACGGACGGCGCGGTGGTTGAACTGGACGGGGAGAAGGTGATCTGGCCCGAGGACATGCCCACGGACTTTCCAAAGCTCAGCGCGGATCAGATCCGGCAGGGAGACCGGTACCAGGCTGTGATTGGCGGCGAGAACGGCGAGGGAACCAAAGTAATCATTACCCCGGCGAAGGTCGCGGAGAACGTGTACTATGTGGACTGGACCGCGGAAAGGGAGATTCTGGACGACCAGTATTCGGAGCTGAGGAATGAGGACTTCCTGAAGGCCGCGGAGCAGTCCTTCAACGGAAACCTGCTGATGGTTTCCCTGGACGAGGATGAGCTGCCGCTGCTCTGCGAAACGGTGGCGTATCCGGATACTGACCATGCCGTGGACCTGGGGTTCAGCCGGGAAACCATTGCGGAGCAGCGCCTGGACATGCAGGTGAACGGGGAAGCGTGCCTGTGCGTATACCAGGCGCTGGAAAGCCAGAATGCCGAGCTGATCTACATCAAACCGAAACAGGCGATGGTTGAATGGTCGATGCTGCATGCCGGAACAGTCGCAGCGCGGATGTTCATCATTCTGGCGACCATCCTGTTCTATGTCCTTTCCGTATACCGCTATGTGGCCGGCGGAAGCCTGCCGGAACAGAAAGCCTGGAAATACCAGCCGGCAAACCTGCGCCGTACCGTCATCATGGCGGGCGGGGTGGGCGCGATCATCATATTCCTTTTTTCCCTGACCTTCCGTACGCTGGACGAGCTGCACGAGGACAACATTGTCGACGCGGGCTCCGTCGGCGGGCTCTTTGAGCAGCTGCAATCCATGGCCGCCAGGCGAACGGCCTACGAAAACGACCAGGAGGCCAACTGGTATATCTATCACGGAAAGCATATGGCGGGCAGGATTGCCGAGCATCCTGAAGCAGGAAGCGCTGAAAAACTGCAGGAATACTGCCGCATTTTCGGGATCGATTTCATCACGCTGTATGACGCGGACGGAAACGAGGAAGCCAGCAGCGCCGACTACACCGGAATGACCATGGACACGGGACTGGGAGAAAATTCCGAGGATTTCAGGCGGCTGCTGCGCGGCGTGGAATACGTCGTCCACGGATCCTCGGTGGATTCTGTGACCGGCCTGAACCGGCAGTATATCGGCGTACCGGTTGCCATGGAGAAAAACGGGAAGAAAGCCCACGGAGCGCTGGTCATGGCCATGATTCCGCGGGAACTGCGGGCGGACAATACCGACATCGGTGAACAGATCGGCGTGCTCAAAACAGGCGAGCGGATCAACTTTTTTGCAGATTCGCAGACGGGCGAAATCCTTTATTCCAGCGATCCCTCCCTGCTGAAAAAAACGGTTTCCGAAATCGGGCTTTCGGAAGCAGGCATTCAGGAAGGATACACGGATTTCGCGGAGATTAACGGAGAACGCAGCTATGTGACATCCGTCAAACAGGGAAACGGTGTTTTCTATTATATTGTTCCGAACCATATTCTGTTTTCACGTTCGATTCCGCTCGCTGTCAGTGCGGTGATCTGCTATCTGGTCATCTTTGCAACTGTTGCCATTGCCTGCCTGGCGGGCCGACGCAGCGAGACCGGCACCCTGCTGCCGGCCGGGACGCTGCGGAGAAATCCGGCGCCGGAGAGCGGGAACGACGACGAGGAAGAGGAAGAGATCACGAGGAGAGACTATTCCGAGCTCCTGGTCAGCAAAAGCCCGGCAGACCGGCGGGCGGAAAGGAAGACGCCGGAGGACAGGACCAGCGCCATTCTGAAGCTCGACCTGTTTATTCTGGTGCTGGTCCAAATTATTCTGACGCTGAACCAACGGGGATCAGTAGGCGGAAACGGGACGCTGACCTCCTTTATCCTGGCGGGCCGGTGGATGCGGGGGCTGAACCTGTTTGCCATCTGCGGAAGCATTATGGTGATGGGATTCAGCGCGGCCATTATTGTCACGTCCAACGGGGTTTTATCCCTCATTGCCGGATTTTCCAACAGGCATGTGGGAACGGGATGCCGGCTGCTGTACAGCCTGATCCGGTATGTGACGATTATTATTTCCCTTTACTATATGTTTGACTATTTCGGGCTGCCGATCAGCACCTATGTTGCTTCGCTGAGCGTGATTTCGCTGGCGATCTCCATCGGGTCGAGGGATATGGTTTCGGATATTCTGGCCGGGCTGCTGATTATCTTCGAAAGGCAGTACCAGGTCGGGGACTATGTGGAAATCGACAACCAGCGGGGCAAAGTGCTGGAAATCGGCGTACGCTCGACAAAACTGCTGACAGAAAGCAACGACATCCGGTACATCAACAACAGCAATATCCGCTCGATTGTCAACAAATCCAAGAAGAACTCCTTCGTCAACCTGGATATTTCGGTATCCACTCCGCTGCGGCTGGAGGAACTGGAGGAAGCCGTCAACCGTGGGCTGAAACAGATCGGAGAGCAGTCTGAACTCATCTTCAGCGGGCCGACGCTGGTGGCTGTGACGGGCATGTCGGGTGGCAGCGCGGGCAAGGAGAAAAACTTCTCCGTCCAGATTAACTGCATATGCGCGGAACGGAACCGCGATCGGGTTCTGAACGACCTGAGGCGGGAAATTATCCTTTTCTGCGAACAGGAGGGAATCGACCTGCATATCGGCGGCATGGATTATGGCGGGCGGGGAAGCTATACGAGATGAAACAGCCTGAAACGGCATTTTACGAGATGAAAGGAGCACCGTAACCGGTGACAGGACGATGAATACGGAAAGAATGGCTGAGTACAGGTCTGCTGAAGAGAACTTCTTTGATCTGGACCACGAAAACAAAATTGCTCATATTGTCCTTCAATATGAGCAGACGGGAGATATTTTCGAACAAAGCATGAGAACAAAGATTCCCAGGCTGTGCAGCGATTTTATTGATTGGATCATCAGTTCCTTCGACTATGTGCCGAAAGAATACAAGGCGGATTTATGCATATCGTTCGATGACATGGGCGGGTATACAACGCAGCAGCTGGAGGATATTTTTCGCAAGAATTTCCAGCTGGAACTCAAAATCCGGAACCGACAGGCAAACAAACAGAAAATCCTTGCCCTCCTGCTGTGCCTGATCGGGTTTGCCTTCATTGCGGTTTCCTTCTTTGTGAACAAAAACTGGCAGGATGAGGGAACCCTAAAAGAAGTGATTGCATATGTTCTCGATATTGCGGCTACCGTGCCTTTCTGGGGCGCCCTGGATATTCTGCTGATTGAAAACAGTGAAAGAAGAGGGCGACTGATCAACCTAGGAATCAAATTCCACAAACTGACGGTTTGCCAGGCAGAATAGCTGCTGTCATCACTCGAGTTCCTTTTGCAGCACTTCTTTATACTGTTCAAACTGATCCAGCCGCTCACGGGTGACTTTCGGATAATGGGGATTCATTTCCTCCAGGGTATGAAGGATGATCTCGCTGACGACATAGCGCATATACCATTTCTGGTCCGCAGGAACAACATACCAGGGGGCATTTTTCGTTGCGGTTTTGTTGATGGCGATTTCAAAGGCTTCCTGATAATCGTCCCAGTACTGGCGCTCCTCAAAGTCAGAAGCGGAGAACTTCCAGTTCTTTTCCGGCTCTTCAATCCTGGCCTGGAAACGGCGGGCCTGTTCCTTTTTCGAAACATTCAGGAAGAACTTGACAACCCGGATGCTGTTGTGCCACAGATACCGTTCGTAATTGCAGATATCCTCATACCGGTTCTCAAGGGCTTTTTCGGGATCGATCCTGTCCGCATAGAGCTGGTTTTTCCAGAGCTTCTTGACCCTGTAAATCAACACTTCTTCATAATGGGAACGGTTAAAGATCGCAATGTCTCCCTTCATCGGGGCCTGCTGCACAACACGCCAGAGGTAATCATGCGCCTGCTCCGTTGAAGACGGGGATTTGAAGGCAGCCTCGCTGACACCGTGAGGAGACAGGCAGGAGAGGACTGCTGCGATCGTTCCGTCCTTTCCGGCGGCATCCATGGCCTGGAACAGGAAAATGACGCCTTCTTTCTTTTCGGCGTAGAGCTTTTTCTGAAGCTCGGAGATCTTTTCGAAGTTCTTCTGCATCTTCGCTTCGGCTTTTTTTCGATCCGGCTCGAGAGAGGTTTCTTTGGTGGACACATCGGACAGCTTAAACTTCCTGCTTCCATCATACCGGTACTCTTTCAGCATCTGATTCCCTCCATTATTCTGCGCCGAAGCGCATGATGTATTTTTGTTTCTTTATATGATATTTTATCACAGGGGAAGGCTTCGGACAAGGGCGTAAATTGCTGATTCTGCCGGAGAAACGATAAATTGCTGATTCTGCCGGAGAAACGCTTGCATGAAAGAAGGAACAATGATAAGATAATGTAAAACTTCAGGGATTATTCTGCGGAGCGCAGAAGAAAAAAATAACGAAAAGGAGACTGTTACAATGGCGAAAAAAACATGGGACGAGAAACTGGCTGCACTGAGCGAAGAGCTTGAAAAACTGAGCAAAAAGACGGCTACGGCGGCGGAAGACGCGAAGGCTGTTCGGGAACTGAAGGAAGATGCCCTGAAGGAAATGATCAGCGATACCAAGGGTGACATCGCCGCGATGCAGGAAAACCTCCGGATTGCCGACGAAGAGAACAAGAGCAAGCTGAGCTCCGCCCTGCTGAAGGCCCAGATGACGGTTCGGGCCAAGATCGAAGACCACAAGGTGGCCCGGGACAAGAAACTGTTCGAGGCGTATATCAACGACCAGATCGACTATATCCTCGATTGCTATGATTCTGCCGCATGGCTGATTGCCAACGCGCAGCTGGCCATTCTGGAGACGATGGATGCCGTGATCGAGTATGATGCCAAGTACGGCGAGAAGACGGAAGAAGCGCCTGCCGAAGAAAAGCCCGAGGCCTGATTTTTCAGTGCTTTCTCCCTCCGGATCCGGATCCGGAGGGCTTTCGCATTTTGGCCCGCATTTCTTCGGGCCTGACGGGGGGACCTTGTGAAATCCAGTCAGGCGTGGTTGCGGAAAATCCTGGAAAATGGTAGAATGATGCAGGAAAAACTGCCCGGCGGCCGTATGGCGCGGGCAGCAGGTTCATCGGAAGAAACGAAAAAAGGAGACTTACAAGAATGAAAAAGGGACTTTGCCTGTTACTGTGCGCAATCATGATCCTGATGGCGGGGACTGCATTCACAGAATCAGCAGAACAACCGGCCTACACGCTGGACCGGATGGTGGTGCTGAGCCGGCATAATATCCGCTCGCCGCTGTCCGCGACCGGGTCGCTGCTGGACCGGCTGACGCCGCACCAATGGTTCGAGTGGACCTCCAATACATCCGAACTGTCCCTGCGCGGAGCCATGCTGGAAACGACTATGGGCCAGTATTTCCGCCTGTGGCTGGAAAAGGAAGGGCTTTTTCCCGAAAACTATCTTCCGGAGGACGGCGCGGTTCGCTTCTATGCCAACGGGCTGCAGCGGACGCAGGCTACCGCCCGGTACTTTTCCGCGGGACTCCTGCCGGTGGCTGTGGTGCCGGTGGAGCGCAAGGTGGAATACAACGAGCTGGACGGAACCTTCCTGCCCCTGCTTCAGTTCAGCAGTGAAGAATACCTGCAGGACGTGCTGAAAGAAATATCGGAGATGAGCGGCGGGAACGGCATGAACGGGATCCGCGATTCCGTGAAGGAGGGGATCCTGACCGCGATGGCCGTGACGGACATGGAAAAATCGGAGGCTTACCAGGCCGGCGAGGTTGGCAACCTGCTGGAGGACGATAACCCGCTTACGCTGGAACCCGGGAAGGAGCCGGCTGTCGGCGGCCCCCTGAAAACGCTTACTTCGGTAGCGGATGCGCTGGTGCTCCAATACTACGAAGAGCCCGACAATCTCAAGGCCGCTTTCGGGCACGAGATTACGGAGAAGGACTGGGCGGCCATTGGCAGCATCCTGAGCGAACGGATTAAAGGGCTCTATATGGCGCCGAGCCTGGCACCGCATCTTGCGCACCCGATTCTGGAGGAAATCTACCGGGAAATGAACACAGAAGGGCGGAAATTCTCCTTCCTCTGCGGGCATGATTCCACCGTTGCACCGGTACTGGGGGCCCTTGGCGTGGAAGAATACACGCTGCCGGGCGCCATTGAAACGGTTACGCCGATCGGGGTCAAGCTGGTATTCGAACGGTGGATTGACCGGGAAGGCAAGGCTTTCTGGAAGGCGAGCCTGGTGTACCAGAGCGTGGACCAGCTGCGCAGCATCGAACCCCTGTCCCTGGAAAACCCGCCGATGATTTGCGCGCTGTCCTTCACAGGGATTGAAGCAAACGGGGACGGGATGATTCCGGAGGAAGCCATGATGAACCTGTTCCGTTCAGCGATTGACAAGTATGACGAGCTGGTAGAAAAGTATACGGAAGAAGAGATGCCGGAGGCAGCCTGACGGGGAAATGCAGCCGTGGAAAGCCCTTCTTCGCAAGGGAAAATGATTCCAGGAACAATGGATGCCCGCCATCGCGTACGATGGCGGGCATCCTGCTGTCAACACGGAAACCGGGGCGGGTTATTTGCGCTTGCTCTTGCTGCTCATCTGGCGCAGTTCGGCATCCAGCTCTTTAAAGACGCTCTTGGGGCTGACTTCATCCAGAAGCTCTGCCATTTTCATGGCCTGGTCTTCGGTCAGGTTTTTGTTGCCGGTTACGGTGCGGAATTTAGAGGTGACGATGTAGGTACGGATCTTCTTCGCCGGTTCGCCTTCTTCAATCATGCCGCGGACCGTACTGCTGGAATGGGCAAACTTAATCAGGTCACGGTTCAGCAGTTCATAGGACAGCTTGCCGTCCTTGTCCGTATACTTGTCAACAATCTTCTGGTACTCCGCGCTGTCGATAATGATCTCTTCCCCGGTGATTTCCTCAGCTTTTTCCGGCTTGGCATCAGAGGCAACCTTCTGGTTGGGATTGACGTCGCCGCGCTTGGAATAAGGCATACCGGCCGTCAGCTCCATGGCTTCCCGGAAAGCTTCCTCGGGATAATAGTCCTCACGGGTGTTGGCGGACAGGACCGGCTCGCCGGATGTTTTGCTGATAGACGCAATCCCCGGCTGCTTGGCGCCCTGCTTGAGAATTGTGATTCCGGAGCCGCCGGAAGCGAGCTTGTGACGGAAGGCTACCGCGGAGATCACCGTCAGTTTGACCAGGTCTGTGCGAATCATGAAAACGCCTCCTTTTATGTTTTTTGATGATTCAGGAATGATATACGGTTTTTGCCTGCGCGCAAACCGCTGCATCAAACCCAGAATTGTTCTTGTATTGAAATCATTTTACCATTGATGATGGCGGGACGCAAGAACTGTTTTGCGGGATTCGCGGCGCTGCTTTCGGGATGAACAACCGGATTGACAACAGCAATTTACGGAACTTCCGCCGGCATACGGAGCGCGGCGGATTTATTCCGCACCGGCGCAGACGTTGAACAGTTTCTGGGTATCCTCGAACTTGCCGTCATAGCTGCTGTTCATGACAATACAGAGATAACGCTCCTCGCCGACCGCAAACACGGATACCAGGCAGTTTCCGGCTCGGGAAGTCGTGCCGGTTTTCACCCCGTATACCGCGCTGTTATAATGCGGGCTTTCCGAAAGCAGCATCTTGTTCGTGTTTTTGAGGGAGACGGTTCTTCCTTCGCTGCTGGTGATCAGGTCCCGCGGGAGGCCGCAGATTTCCGCAAGCACGGGATTGCTCAGGAACACCCGGGCGATCTTCAGGATGTCTTCGGCAGTGGTCAGCTGTCCACTGTCATCCAGGCCCACCACATTTTTCACGGTGGTATGGCTCGCGCCGAACTTTTCCGCATTTTGGTTCATGGCCTGGACGAAAACCTTCACGGCGTCATTGGCGGAAAGGGACTGGTCACCGGCCTGTTGCCGGCCGCAATAGACGGCCAGCACATAGGCTGCATCGGCGCCGGAGGGCAGCAGGAGACCTTCCAGCAGATCATGGACGGTCAGCGTCATGCCGTATTCCAGACCGGCGCGTGCCGCATCCAGCGGGGGAATATAGACTTCCATGCCCAGCTGAACCGTTTCCTCCGGCTGTGCGATTTCCAGCACGGTCAGCGCGGTCAGCATTTTGATGGTGGAGGCGGGATAGATCGGATCGCCGCTGCCCACGGCAAAGATCGTCCAGTCGTCCTCCGGGCGGTCCCCAAGCCGGACCAGCAGAATGTTCCTTGCTTCAAGCAGCAGGTTTTCGGTATGGTAAACCTTCGGCGCCGGGGTCGGCGACGGGCTCGGCGATGGCGTCGGAGTCCGGGTCGGTTCCGGGGTTTTCTCCGATGCGGAAGCTGTCGGCTCTGCGGCCGCATCGGCGGAGGCTGTCGGTTCCGCTGAAGATTCAGGGGCTGCAGTCGGTTCTGCGGCGGCGACAGCCGCGGCCGTTACCGGCGCTTCATTGGTTCTGACCCGGGCTTTGGGAATGGTCATGAAATAGTTCACGGCGAACAGGGCGATTTCCATCGAGACGACCAGGATTGCACAGAAACGGTTCAGCAGCATATGGCGGCGCCAGGTACGGGGAATTGCGGGTAGCAGCACACGCCCCACCCGGGTGCGCTGGAAGCCGAGCTTCTGCTGCAGCATGCACAGAAGGGCGCCGAGAACGCTGCCCAGCGTGTTCAGAAGGATATCGTCTACATCCGGCACGCGGTAGTTAAAACACTGGGCAAATTCCACGAACAGGGAAAGGCTCGCTCCGGCTGCTGCTGCTTTGGCAAGCTGCCTTTTCCGGGAATCGGCCGGGTAGAGCAGGACTTCAAAGAAGCCGAGAGGCATAAAAAGCAGGACGTTTCCGAAGAAATTGAACGGATGGGCCAGCCATTCCTTCAGGGCCCGGAAGGGAATCAAGTTGACACGATCAACAGAAAAACTGAACCGGCGGTAGAAATACGTCGGGACCAGCAGGTTATAGAAAAGATTGCCCATGTACAGGGCAAACATGACCAGGAGGGTTTTCAGCCAGACGTTCTGCTTTTCCTCCCGCATTTGCCTGCGGAATATGAAAGCGAGGAGAACCACCGAATAAACCTCCGTCAGAATAAACCCGATCCAGGATTCAAGGCTGAACATACAGGAACCTCCTGCCGTTTTTTTTCAGAAACTGTATTTATTGTAGCCGCTGCGGGGAAGAATTGCAAATGCGCCGCTTCCGGAAAACCGCCCCAATGCACCGGTTTTGCCGGAGACGGCATGAAAAAAAGCGCGGCGTCGGGCGCCGCGCGGAAAGGATTACTGGATAATCATTCGGCCGCAGGTTTCGCATTCCACCAGCGCGCCGTTCTTGATTTTGGACAGCGTAGCGGAGGGAAGGGATGTGTTGCAGCCGGAACACTGGCCGTAGCTGAGGCGAACCACCGGCGGCGAAATATGCCGCTTAATCACCTCATATTCTTCCAGAAGTGCCGGATCCACCGAAGCCTCCAGGCCCTTGGCGATTTTTCGCTGGTTTTCCAGCTCCACCTTCTTCAGGCGGGATTCCTCCTCATATTCGGCCTTGAGCTGGTCAAAGTTCTTCTTGGCGGCGGCGGCTTCCCGGCGAACCGTCATCTGCAGCTTGTCGTGGGAAGCGGCTTCCCTGGAAATATGCCCGATTTCCACTTCATACTGCCGGATGGTCTCCCGGCATTTGCTGACCTCAGCCAGGAAAGCCTTGACTTCCTCGCTGGTCTGGGGCGGACTTGCCTCAAAACGTTCCTGGAGCGCTTTCAGCTGGGCTTCCGCGTTAACGACCGCCTGGGAAATGATTTCCTTCCGGTCCGCCATGGCGGCGATTTCATCCTCAATCTGTTTATACTGCTTCTGGCGATCCTTGATCAGCTCCACTGTTTTTTCCACTTTCTGGCGGGTGGGAGAGCGCTTGATCGCCGTGGCAATGGCCTCGGCCTTCAGATCCTCTGTCTGGTATGCCCACAAGGCTTCAAACTTATCCATCAGGGAACCTCCTTCCGACAGGAGAACCGCCTGTCACGGCTGCAGGGGAAAACAATATGCGGGTACTGCAGACTTAAAAACCCGTATTGTACATTCTATCTCATTCAGTGCATTTTGTAAAGCTTCCGCCAGGGCAAAGAGGCCCGGGGTCTCGGTGGCGTAGTGACCGCATTCAAAGGCTACGATGCCGCGGTCGGCCATGGCGAGGGCACGATGATGCTTGATTTCACCCGAGAGGAAGGCGTCGCAGCCGGCATCCGCGGCCTGGACCCACTCATCACTGCCGCCGCCGGAGCAGAGCCCCAGCTTCCGGACCAGCGCGTCCTCCGGGCCCATCAGCCGGACCGTGGCCTGCAGGGAATCCGACAGGAAGGCAGCCAGCTCGGCGGCGGGCATGGGCTCCGGCAGGAAACCACAGCGGAAAAAGCCTTCTCCGCTCACGTCCGCCAGGCAGCAGAGGGCGGCCAGCGTATCGTTGATGCCGCCGGGCGCCTGGTCCAGATTGGTGTGGGCGGCAATCATGGAGATGCCGTTTTCCAGCATTCTGGAGACCAGCCGGCCTTCATAGTCCTCATCCGTTACGGACTTGCGCGGAGAGAACATCAGGGGATGATGGGTCACAATCAGGTTGGCTCCCACCGCCAGCGCCTCATCAATGACGGATTCCGTCACATCCAGGGCGAAAAGGACGCCGGAGACCTCCCGGGAGGGAGAACCGACCAAAAACCCGGAGTTATCGAACTCTGACTGGGTTTCAAAGGGGGCTACCGCATCGATGATGTCATAGATCTGCCTGGCTGTCATGCGCTTTTCCTCCGATCATATTTATTTTCCGGGTATAAAAATCCATATCAGCAAGAACCTGTTCCATAAGCGCCGTATCCGGAACTTCGGCGGATTTCAGCCCCTTCAGTTCATGGGCCAGAATGTCCCGACGCCGGGCCAGGAAAGGAATGAGGCAGGGGGAGGCGGATTCAAAAAGGCAGGTGCCGAGCCGCAGTTCCTGGGCTGAGAGGGAAACCGCGCCGGGCAGGGCACGGATGACCAGATAAAACCGGCCGGCGGCAAAGCAGGGCTCCTCCCGGTCCGCGTGATAGCCGATGTCCATGAGGGCCGCACGGATCAGCGGCCAGTCCGTATGGGCGGAAAGAATCAGGGTTGCCCCCTGCAGCTTTTGCCGCCCGGAGAGAAGAATCTCCCGGATTGTCCGTCCGCCCATACCCGTGACCGAGATGGCTTCACAGGGCCCGGAGAGGGGAGAAAGCCCCTCACCGAGGCAGAGGGTAACCCGATCCAGCAAACGGCGGCGGACCATTTCCCGCCGGGCGTTGTCGAGGGCGGATGGGCTCCGGTCGGTCAGCACCATATGCTGACAACGGCCGCGCTGCAGCAGCGCGGCCGGCAAATGCGCGTGATCGGTTCCGATATCCGCCGCCAGGCGGCAGGCGGGATAGAGACCGTACGCCAGGGACAAGCGTTCGTCCAGCATCGTCATGCAATCCCCGAACTGTCAGTCCAGATAATCCCGGAGCTTTTTGCTGCGGGAGGGATGGCGGAGTTTCCGGAGCGCTTTGGCTTCAATCTGGCGGATTCTTTCGCGGGTAACGTTGAATTCCTTGCCCACTTCCTCCAGAGTCCGCTGATGCCCGTCATCCAGGCCGAAACGAAGGCGAAGCACCTTTTCCTCCCGAGGGGTCAGCGTGTCCAGCACATCCATGAGCTGCTCCTTCATCAGGGCAAAAGAAGCGGCTTCCGCGGGAGCCGGCGCATCCTCATCCGGAATGAAGTCGCCCAGATGGCTGTCCTCCTCCTCGCCGATCGGCGTTTCCAGCGAGACGGGTTCCTGGGCGATTTTGATGATCTCCCGAACCTTCGCCTCAGAGATGTTCATCTCCTTGGCAATTTCCTCCGGCGTGGGTTCCCGGCCGTATTCCTGCAGCAGCTGGCGGGAAACCCGGATCAGCTTGTTGATGGTTTCCACCATATGGACAGGAATGCGGATGGTGCGGGCCTGGTCGGCAATGGCGCGGGTAATTGCCTGGCGGATCCACCAGGTGGCATAGGTGGAAAACTTGAAGCCCTTGCGGTAATCAAACTTCTCGACGGCCTTGATCAGGCCCAGGTTGCCTTCCTGAATCAGATCGAGAAACAGCATGCCACGGCCCACATACCGTTTGGCAATGGAAACAACAAGGCGCAGGTTGGCTTCCGCCAGCTTCTGCTTGGCGGCTTCATCCCCGGCTTCGAGGCGCTTGGCGATTTCAATTTCCTCATCCGCGGTCAGGAGCGGCACCTTGCCGATCTCTTTCAGGTACATGCGGACAGGGTCGTCAATGCTGATGCCTTCCGGAACGGAAAGGTCCAGCACATCGGCAGAGAAATCCTCCTTTGCCGAAGCGGCTGCCTGGTCCGCAGCCTGCTCATCATCCAGCCCTTCATCGGATGCGCCCGCAGAGTCGTTCACAACAGAGACGCCATAGGCATCCAGCGTTTCAAGAACACGGTCCAGCTGGTCGGAATCCATTTCCAGCTCCATCAGCCGGTCCATGATCTCTTTATACGTCAGCGTCCCCTTGGATTTTCCGTACTCATACAGTTCATTCAGTTTTGCTTGCTTGTTTTCTGGTGAAAGCACCGACAACGGGAATCCTCTCCTTTTTTATCTCATACGTCGCAGGGGCTGAGGGAAACAGGGACTACGGTTTATGCATATCGGTTCAGCTGCATGCTGATTTCCTGAGCCTCCTTCATGGCAGCGGAAGCTTCATCGCCGGACAACCGGTCCACCTGGTCGCTCAGTTCCTTCAGGCGCTTTTCCAGGGCGGTTCTCCGGATCCGGTTCACACAGTCACGGGCCATGGCGATCATCTCATCGGTATCCCTGGCGGCCGGCGTCAGCAGAATCCGGGTGAAGCGCGAACGGCTCGCGTCATCCGGCGCGGCGGACACCAGGGCGGCCGGGCTCATGCCGGCGAGCAGATTCGCATATATTGATTTCAACTCGTCATCCCCAAAATCCTTTTCTTCGACGATATCTTTCGGGATTTGTCCGGAAGCGAGCAGGCTGAGGAGCATTTCCTGGGCCCGGATATCCTCGGAAACCGGCGCCTGGCCGGCTTCGGGAGACCTGGGCGTTTTTACGGCGGGCCGGCGGGGAACGGCGTCTGTTTCCTCCGGAGGTTTCACGCTTTGGATCTGCTCCATCAGGATTTCCCGGGAGAAACCGGTTTCGACCGACAGGGAGCGAAGGTGCGTTTCGCGTTCGACGGGATCCAGCGGCGCCAGGATCCTGGCGGCTTCCCGGGCGAAAGCGATCCGCCCGTCCGGGGAGGACAGGTCGGATTCGGCCCGGAGGCGGCGGAGCCGGTAAGCGGCCGGCGTCAGCACCGGGAGCTTCCGGAAGCCTTCGGCCCCGTCCCGGCGGACAAATTCATCCGGATCCAGCCCGTCGGGAAAATCGAGCACCCGGACAGGAACGCCTTCCTTCTCGAATATTTCGAGGCCGCGGAGAATCGCGTTCTGGCCGGCGGAATCCCCGTCATAGCCGAGGTACACCATCGGGGCAAAACGGCGCAGGAGCTGGGCCTGCTCCGGTGTCAGGGCTGTTCCCAGCGTGGCGCAGACGCCTTCGACACCGAACTGGGCCAGGCTGACAACATCCATATACCCTTCCACCAGAACCACCCGGTCCAGATGGCGCTGCTGGCGGAGCAGGTTGGCGGCATACACGCCTTTTCGCTTATTGAATACCGGGGTATCCGCCGTGTTCAGGTATTTCGGCTCCTGCTTGTCCAGATTTCGGCCGCCGAAGGCGATCACATTCTTGTACATGTCGATAATCGGGAACATGGCCCGGTGGCGGAACATGTCAAAGGAATGTATTTTTCCGGAATCTGTTTCCGGCGTTTTGACAACCGTGAGGCCCGCACCGGCCAGCTCCTCCAGCGTAAAGCCCTGATTCAGCAGATGGTCCGTCAGCCTGCTCCATTCCTCAGGGGCCGCGCCGAGTCCGAACTTCCGGATCACCCCATCGGAAAGGCCGCGGCGATCCCGGAGGTAGGAGAGCACTTCCCGGCCTTCCGGCCGGAACAGCATCTCATGATAAAACCGGGCCGCTTCCCGGTTGGCTGCGTACATCCGTTCCCTGCGGGAGCGGCGCATTTCGTAATCCGCATCATTTTCCATTTCAGGCATGGCCATATGGGCCCGCTCCGCCAGCAGCTGGACGGCCTCCGGGAAACTGAGGCGCTCTATCTCCATGACGAAATGGATCACGTCGCCGCCGGCCTTGCAGCCGAAACAGTAAAACAGCTGGTGCTCCCCGTCCACCGAAAAAGAGGCGGTTTTTTCCCCGTGAAAAGGACAGAGGCCCCAGTGCTTTCGCCCGTTTTTCTTCAGGCTGACATAACCGGAGACAACCTGGACGATATCGGAACGGGAACGAAGCTCGTCCATCCAGGCAGAAGGATATCTGGAAGCCATCAATGTTCACCTGTCCTGTAAGATTGCGCTGGTTCGGTTTGGATGGAAAAAGTCAAAATGCCTGAAAAGAGGATGGAACGAAAAGTTCGGTAAACTTGCGCGTGGCATAGCGATCCGTCATGCAGGAGAGAAAGTCGCAGACGCTGCGCTCCGTCCCGTCGCGGTAACCGATCATGACGAATTCCTCCGGCATTTCCCCGGGATGGGCACAGTAATGGTCGAAAAGGTGGCGAAGCACGTAGTCGCAGCGGGCTTCCTCCGGATCCCGCCATCCGTTCCGGTATACTTTTTCGAACATGAATTCCCGCAGGCCGTCCATGGCGGCCTGTACGGCC
>Ga0265298_10003334_pt1 | contig 21346 bp, 15 predicted proteins | sample AusTroGonzalo_MG_3_FD_193486 | JGI IMG/M metagenome (GOLD analysis project Ga0265298, IMG submission 193486) | Bovine rumen microbial communities from tropical cattle in Woodstock, Queensland, Australia - Gonzalo_01 | ecosystem: Host-associated > Mammals > Digestive system > Stomach > Rumen ...
CAGATGGGAAGGTAATTCGGTATAGGTTTCCACGATGCGGTCATAGGCATCATCCTCCATCGTGGAACAGATTTCGATCAGCGTACCGAGACCGGGGTCCCCCGCAACGAAGAGCGGAGCGGAAACAGCATATGAATCACCCGGCTGGAGGTTGCGTGTGATAAAGATCTCGGATGCATCGGAGAAATAGGGTACCAGTTCACCGCCCGGATTCAGTTCCCGTACGCGCTGGGGTGTGAAGAGTGTGGAGGCGCTGCCGGAGAGCATCCGGACTGAAACCGTGACGGGATCACACTGGGCGTTCCGGACAGTTTCCGCAGGAAGCAGCTGATCAAAGAGCGCCGCGCGCTGAGACGCCAGACGGGGAGACTGCCAGAGATACCGGCGGCCGCCTGTTGTGTTTCTCCAGCTGCGGCCGGTGTATTCATTCAGCACAACACCGCGAAGGTATGCCGTGCGGGGCGTGGAAACCTGCATGACCGGATTGTCGTGCGGTTCCGGTTTGCCGCCAAGCTGATCCATTCCTTCAGGATAGTATCCTTCCGATGACAGGGAAAACACATCCCGGGGTTCCGTGAAGAACAGCCGGTCCAGCACAGCCTGGCGAAGCTCATCCGCTTTCTGCTGCAGCGGATTGTCCCGGACACCGCCTGAAGTCAGCAGGAACGCGGCAACGACCAGCACCACTGCCCAGGGAAGCACCTGCAGAAGCGGGGTTTCCGGAAAGCGGTCGATCATCAGGATCAGCAGCATGGCGATCAGGGCCGGCAGGGCCCATGGGATCACGGAGACTGAACCGGTCAGATAGATCACCAGAATGAGCGCGATGCACAGGAAGGTTGACGGGAAGCAGGAAACATTGCGAAGGCAGGCAAAGCAACAGATCAGCGTCAGCATGACGGTAATCAGAAGGACGGCAGGCTGCTCGATCAGGGGAAGCGCCGTGTGCACCCCCGCAATACGGAGCGAAAGCGCACGGAAAAGGTCTGAGACAGTTGTGATGCCGTTCATGGCTGTGAGCCAGAAGAGCAGGGCGGCGCAGCCGATGGCGGCGGCAATGACGGCGGTCAACCGTTTGATTGCCGCGATTTCGAAAATGAGAATTGTGATCAGGATGGGCAGGAGAACTGCCGGATTCAGGAATGTCGGTTCGAGGATGCCCAGAAGCGGAAGCGTCAGGCCTGCGGAAAGCAGGAAGGAGAGGAGCGCATGGGTCAGGCGGGCACGAAGGATGTCTTTCATGCAGCATTACCTCCTTCCGGTTCGGGGGTAACGTATGAGACTTCGATACCGGCCTGCTTCAGGCGTGAAATCAGCGGGAGAACGTTCTCATCCTCCGGCGCGAAAGTGATCAGATAGAGGCGGATATTCGGACCGCTGCGGTGCATCCGGATCATGATATCCACCATCGGGATATTCAGACGGGCGGAAATGACCACAACGCAGCCGACTTTTCGAAGCCGGCGGCTCTCCATGATCAGAACCCGCTCAAAGCGATCTGTTTCTGAAAAATCAACACGGGCAAGATAATCCATGGCGATGGGGAGGCCCATGCTTTTATCCACGTCCACAGGATGATGCCCCAGGAGCGGCAAACGAACCTGATGGTCTGTGGAGGTCTGATCCTTCAGGATGGAGGCAGTGGTTTCCAGCAACGCATCCCTGATATCGGCTTCCGCCTGCGGATGCCCCCAGGAAGGCGGACGTGAGCAGTCCATCAGAATCAGTACATCCTGAAGGATCGGCTCGTCAAATTTGCGTACGATGAGTTCGCCTTTACGCAGGGAGAGCTTCCAGTGAATTTTTTTCATCGCGTCACCCGGCTGATAGCTTCGCACATCGGAAGGCGCGTTCAGGTCTTCTGTCGCGCGGGCCATGATCTCGCTGCCGGGATCACCGGGAGAAAGCGTAAGGGGTTCAGTGGAAAAAGTGCGCGGAAGCACGGTGAGCGAGAAAGAAGTATCTGTCAGGGTGACACGCTTATGTACGATTCCGAGCAGGTCCTCCACAACGCAGGCACGCAGGCCGACAGGAAAAACTCCCACATGTGCCGCATGGACGGGAAGATGCAGGCTTTGTACCCGCCAGGGCATGTTTTTCAGCCGAATTTCCCGGTCAAGCGTTCCCGAAGGATCAGATATTTCCAGCAAAAGCGGTGCGATGGGAATCAGCCCGCGGTGCCGCATACGAAGGGAAAAGACCAGATTCTCCCCGCGGTGAACGGTCTGCTCCGCCAGATCTCCGTCCACCCTGAGGGTTGCCGAAGCCCAGAGCACGGCAATAAGGCTCCAGAGAACCGCGATGACGATCAGCACCGAAAGAAGCAAAAAAAGCTGACTGCCGGTGCACAGCGCAACCGTCAGCAGCAGCAGAAAAAGAGAAACGGGAAGAGATAATCGCAATTTCATGATCTTACAGTTTTACAGGGACATTTGTATTCTGGAGAATGGTGAGCAGGAACTGCTCTGCAGGGACTCCTTTCATTCTGGCTTCGGGAGAGAGGATCATCCGGTGAGCCATGACCGGAAGGAACATGTGCTGCACATCCTCCGGAAGGACAAAGTCCCGGTCATCCAGCATGGCACAGGCCTGGGCGCCGCGGATCAGCGAGATCGCGGCGCGTGTGGATGCGCCGAGAGAGAAGGCCTGGTCATTCCGGGTGGCGGCGGCCAGAGAGGCAACATAATTCCTGACTTCCGGAGAGCAGTAGACCGTGGTGACCTGCTCCTGCATGGCCAGTACATCCTGGGCGGAGCAGATCGGCTCAATGGTTTCCATGGGCGGAACAGTGCCGCTGTAGCGCTCGAGCACGTCCATCTCCTGCTCGATGGTAGGGTATCCGATCGAGATCCGCAGGAAAAACCGGTCTACCTGCGCCTCAGGCAGCGGATAAGTACCGACAAATTCGCCGGGGTTTTGGGTTGCCAGGACGATAAAGGGCTGCGGCAGCTGATGGGTGATGCCGTCCACCGTAACCTGATGCTCTTCCATGACTTCCAGAAGGGCTGACTGGGTTTTCGGACTGGTACGGTTGATTTCGTCCGCCAGAACGATCTGGCTCATAACTGCGCCTTCCTTGTATTCCATTTCACCGGTCTTGAAATTAACCAAGGTAAAGCCGGTCACATCTGAAGGCATCAGGTCCGGCGTGAACTGGATGCGGCGGAAAGAACAGTCCAGCGAACGGGCCAGGGCGCTGGCCAGGGTGGTCTTGCCGACACCGGGAACATCCTCGATCAGGACATGCCCCTTGCACAGCAGGGCGATGAGGGCGTATTCGATAGCCTCTTCCTTGCCGACAACGGCCTTCCCGATATTCTGCTGAAGGGCGAGAATCATTCTGCCGGGATTAATCATAGATAAATCCTCCTGGATTTAATATTTAAATTATACCTTTATTTGAAGAAAACCGCAAGGTGTGGTATGATGCAAAGAGAAGAACCACGGGATAAGGGACGGAAACGGAGGAAGAACAAAAGAGTATGACCAGGGGAGTCGGTTTCGATCTGTGTGAAATTGCGAGGATGGAAAAGCTGGTGGAAGACGAGCGATTTCTGAACCGGTTTTTTACGGAGCAGGAAGCGGCTTTCATCCGCTCAAAAGGGAGGAATAAGGCGCAGACCATGGCGGGGATTTTTGCCGCCAAGGAGGCGCTGACCAAAGCCCTGGGAACCGGACTTATCTTTGACCTGAGGGAGATTGAAGTGCGGCATACCGAAACGGGGCAGCCCTGCTATGCGTTTTCGGGCGAGGCGGCCGAAAAGGCCGGCAATGACCGGTTTCTGCTGAGCATCAGCCATGACGGCGGGATGGCCGGAGCGGTCTGCATTTGCGAAGACACGGAACGGAAGGGATGAGTACATGACACGGATTTTCGGACACAGAGGCGCAAGCGGCTATGCACCGGAAAACACGATTGCAGCTTTCCGCCTTGCGGCGGAAACAGGCGCTGACGGTGTGGAACTGGATGTTCAGATGTCCCGGGACGGGAAACTGGTGGTGGCCCATGACGAGACTGTCGACCGGGTGAGCAACGGTACAGGGCGGATTGCCGATCTGACCCTGAAAGAACTGAAAAAGCTGAACTTTAACCGTACGCATCCGGAATGCGAAGCTGCTGAGATTCCGACGCTGGAAGAAGTATTTGAACTGCTTCGGTCTACAGAATTAAGCATCAATATCGAACTGAAGAACAGCCTGATCGATTATCCCGGACTTGAAAAGCGGGTCATTGATCTGACAATGAAGCAATTTGATCCGGACAGGATTATTTTTTCTTCTTTCAATCATGCCAGCATGCTCAGGGTCAAGGCGATCGATCCACGGCTGGTATGCGGACTGCTGTATGAAGCTTCTCTGATCGAACCTTGGGAATATGCCCTGAGACTGGGCATGGATGCACTGCATCCGCAGTACGCGGAAGTGATCACACCCGGCGGGAATTGCCGGAAGGCACATGAGGCCGGAATACGGGTGCATACGTGGACGGTGAACGATCCGGAGGTGATGGCGGAGGTTTTGCGGGAAAAGGCGGATATACTGATCACGAATTATCCGGATTTGGCTTGTCAAGAGAGAAGTAAAATTTTATAATTAGGGGAAGGCTCTAGACCTCATCCGGCCTTCGGCCACCTGCCGGGGCTGCCGCCCGTTCTCTGCTGAAAACTGTCCACTGGACAGTTTTCCGGGCGCGACGAACCCCCTCAAGGGGAAGGCATGAATATTTGGAAGACTAAATTGCATTATAAATAAATAGAGAAAGGCGGTTTTGAACATGACGATTCGGGAAAACTATGAACAGTGGCTGAAGGATTTTGCCAATGATCCGGAAACAATCAAAGAACTGGAAGCTATCCGGGATGACGAGAAAGAGATAGAAGACCGTTTTTATACCGAGCTGAGCTTCGGTACGGCCGGTATGCGCGGTGTGCTCGGAGCGGGGATGAACCGCATGAACAAGTATAACGTGCGGCGCGCTACGAGGGGACTTGCCCGTTACCTGCTTGAGAAGCCGGAAGAGGCGAAGCGGGGTGTTGTGATCGCTTATGACAGCCGCCGCTGCAGCGCTGAATTTGCAAAGGATACTGCATTGGTGCTGTGTGCGGAAGGTGTGCCGGCCTTCCTGTTTGATGCGCTGCGCCCTGTTCCGATCCTGAGCTATGCGGTGCGCCATTTGCACGCGATTGCCGGCGTGGTGATCACGGCAAGTCACAATCCGCCCCAATACAACGGGTATAAGGTATACGGTGAGGATGGCGCTCAGGTTGGCCCGGAAGCCGCGGAAGGTATCACCCGGATCATCCGGGCGACCGCGTATACGGATTGTGTGCTGATGGACGAGCAGGAAGCCCTTGATAAGGGCCTGCTGAAGATCATCGGAAACAAAGAAGTGGACGACGATTATATCGCAGATGTAAAAACGCTGAGCATCAATCCTGAACTGCTCCGGAAGGAAGGACCGAAGCTGAACATCGTCTATTCCCCGCTTCACGGGAGCGGTAATGTACCGGTCCGCCGGGTGCTGAAAGAAATCGGCCTGACCAACGTGGCAGTCGTGAAGGAACAGGAAATGCCGGACCCGAACTTCAGCACGATCAAGGTTCCGAATCCGGAGGATCCGGGCGCTTACGAGCTGGCTTTCAAACTGGCGGCGGAAGTCGGTGCAAACGTCATTTTTGCCACGGATCCGGACTGTGACCGGCTGGGTGTTGCGGTCAAGGACGGAAAGGGCGAATGGCACCTGCTGACCGGAAACGACATCGGATGTGTGATGCTGCACTACATCCTGAGCAGCAAACAGAAGGCCGGGACGCTGCCGAAGGATGGCGCGGCGGTGCGGAGCATCGTATCCACCAGCCTGGCAAACCGGATCTGCGACAGCTTCGGCGTGGCCATGTTCGAAACGCTGACAGGCTTTAAGTTTATCGGCGAAAAGATTCAGCAGTTCATGGACAAGGGAGACCACACATTCCTGTTCGGCTTTGAGGAAAGCTACGGCTTCCTTTCCAGCACGTTTGTGCGGGACAAAGACGGCGTGAACGCCAGTCTGCTGATCAGTGAAGTGGCATGCGCCTGCATGGCCGAAGGGATTACACTGTATGACCGTGTGCAGCAGATTTTTAAGGAATACGGCTACTTCGTGGAAAAAGTGGTTTCCACGACACTGCCGGGCAAAGATGGCTTGACCCGGATGAAGGAGATTATGGCCGGTCTGCGGGCGAATCCGCCGAGGGAGATCGCAGGGCTGAAGGTGACCGCGGTGCGTGATTATCTCAAGGGCGTGCGGACTGCGAACGGAAAGGAAGAACCTACGGGCTTGCCGACATCCGACGTGCTGTACTTTGAACTGGAAGGCGGATGCTGGGTATGCGTACGGCCCAGCGGAACGGAACCGAAGATCAAGCTGTACGTGAATACCAACGATAAGACGCAGGACGCTGCAAATGCTTTGAATGACAGGCTCTGCGAAGCCAGCAAGGCTTTGATGGTATAATAATAGGAGCGGGGGAACGATCATGTTTGGACGGTTTATGAACAACTTCTACTACGGGAAAAGCGGGAAGGGCGATTTCCGGAAGGAGGATCTGCCTGCAACCCGGAAACAGCTGTTCTTCGATACGCTGAGAACCCGGTTCAGTGCGCTGTTCAGGCTCAACCTGCTGTACATGATCGTTTTTCTTCCGACGATGATATTGCTGCTGATCAATTTCACGACCATGCTTTCAACGATGACCAACCTGCTGATGGTCCGGGATAACGATTATTCTGCCTATGTGGAGATAATCCAGGAAAGCGGCACCGAGGCCAGAATCAGTGAAGAACAGTTCAACGAGTTGAAAAGCGCAGATCTTGATCCTGCAGACCTGATTGACAGCACGATTTTCAAGGTGCTGATCTGGCTGATTCCCTGCTTCGCCATCACCGGTCCCTTTACATCCGGACTGAGCTATGTTACGAGAAACTGGGCAAGGGATGAGCACGCTTTCATGTGGTCCGATTTCAAGGACGCGGTCAAAGAAAACTGGAAACAGGGGCTGGTGCTTTCCGTAATCACGTCGGTGATGCCGCTGCTGGTTTATGTAGGATGGAAATTCTACGGACAGATGGCCGGGCAGAATCCCATCATGTTTGTCCCGCAGGTGCTGGTGGCGCTGGTGGCGGTGATCTGGGCACTCAGTATCACTTATATGCATCCTCTGGCGGTAACCTATGAACTGAAGATGAGGGATGTAATCCGGAACGGGTTACTGCTTGCTGTTGCCCGGCTGCCGATGAGTGTCGGAATCCGGTTGCTGCACTGTGTGCCGGCGTTGATCTGCGGGGCATTGATTTATCTGTGGAGCCCGATGATCGGCATGCTGATCCTGTTTGCATACTATTGCCTGATCGGTTTCTCCCTGAGCCGTTTTGTGACCGCCAGCTATACCAATGCTGTCTTTGACCGGTATATCAATCCCCGGATTGAAGGCGCAAAGGTAAATCAGGGTCTGCGGAAACCGGAAGATGACGATGAGGATGAGACAGACGAAGAGGATGGGAAGGACGAAGAAGGCTGATCATGTACCAGGATTTTGCGGAAATCTATGACGGACTGATGAACGACGTAGACTATGAAAGCTGGGCGGAATATTATACCCGCCTGCTTTCGATTTACGGGATCCGCAGTGGGAAAATCTGCGAATGCGCATGCGGTACCGGCGGCCTTACCCTGCCGCTTCAGCACCGCGGGTTTCAGATGACGGGTGTGGACCTGAGCCGTGAGATGTTATGGCAGGCAGCACAAAAGGCACGAAAGAACGGAATGAATATCCCATTCGTTCAGCAGGATATGCGATCCCTGAATCTTCACAAACCGGTGGACGCTGTGCTTGCTACCTGCGACGGTGTGAATTATCTGATGACAGATGAAGACCTGCTGAGTTTTTTCCGCGCAGCCAAAAGGGCTATCCGGCCAGGCGGCGCGTTGATTTTTGATGTTTCCACCCCGCACAAGCTGAAGAATATTCTGTGCTCGGGACTGATGTGCGAAGACCGGCCGGAGATTACCTATCTCTGGCAGAATACCTGGCATGAACGGGCGCAGACGGTGGATCTGGATCTGTGTTTCTTTGTCCGGGAGGCGGACGGAAAATACCGTCGGATGGAAGAACATCAGAGTCAGCGGGCCTGGGATACGGAAACGCTGAAGAACGGGCTGTGGAAGGCCGGGTTCAGAGGTGTGTGCATGTACAGTGAGGCTACGCTGAATCCCGCGAAAGAGCAGGACCAGAGGTGGCATATTGCGGCAGTGAATCCGGATAGTTAGGTTTTCCTGGCTTTCCGGACTGACGAAAGAAAGAGATATCGCGCACCGCGCGCGGCAGGACCAGGGCTTTTCCTGGATCTTCGGAGAGGTTTTTTGTGGAAATGATTGATAAAGACGAGATGCTTCAGATTGACCTGTGCGACGGACAGGTGCGGGTGATGCTTTGCGAGACAACGCAGACGGTCCAGCGGTGCGCGGATATTCACGGATGCACACCGGTATGTACTGCGGCGCTCGGCCGGCTGATCACCGGAACGTCGATGCTGGGCATCATGATGAAAGGCGAAAAAGAAAATGTCACGGTTACCGTCAAGGGAGACGGTCCGATGGGAACGCTGGTAGCTGTGGCGGATCACGGAAAAATCCGTGCCTGCGCTGATGATCCGAAGGTGGACCTGCCATTGAGGGAAGACGGCAAACTGGACGTTGGCGGCGCAGTGGGTCATCACGGACGGATGATCGTGATCAAGGATTTGAACCTGAAGGAAAACTATATCGGACAAAGTGAACTTGTGAGCGGCGAGATCGCGATGGATTTTGCCCAGTATTTCACAGTATCCGAGCAGCAGCCCTCACTGGTGGCGTTGGGAGTGCTGGTCAGCGGGGAAACGGTTTTGAAGGCCGGCGGGCTTCTGATTCAGCCGCTGCCTGGATGCCCGGACGAGATTATTGACCAGTTGGAGCTGAGGAGCCCGATGTTTGCGGACATCAGCCGGGAAATGACTTTTGCGCCGATTGAGCAGCTGTGTGAAGATTGGTTCCGGGGGATGAACCCGAGAATACTGGAGAGGACACCGGTTTCCTATACCTGCAGCTGCGGCAGGGAACGGATGGAACGGGCGCTGATTTCCCTGGGGCAAAAGGAACTGACGGAACTGATTAATGAGGATCAGGGAGCAGAACTGGTTTGCCACTTCTGCCACAGCAAGTATTTCTTTACGACGGAGCAGCTGCGGGAACTGCTGAAGGAGGCCGGGAAGAAATGAAGATGCCGATTATTAACTTTGATGAGCATTTCGCGGATTTCACGTCGGAATGGATGAAGAACCATCAGCAGGATTACGAAAACTTCGATCAGATGGAAGAAGATATGCCGCGCATCTATCTGGCGTTTCTGAATACCCGCGCGAAGTGGCTCGGCGGAGTGACTCCCGGGAGCTATTTCACACAGTTTGAAGATCCGAAGGTGCTGGTGGACTGGCTGGCGGCTTACTGTGAGGAAGGGACACCTGTGCCGGACTTGCTGCTTGAACAGATTACGATGGTCGGAAAGCCCTGCGAAAAGAGACTTCTGGAGCTGCTTAAGGATGATGAAGCATCGGATGAAGCACGGATGATCGCGGTGGAACTGCTGCGGGAAATGGATAGTACGCTGCCGAAAATGCAGTATATCCATTGGCAGCTGGACAGAAAGCCGAAGGACGAACTGAAGGATAATGCACTGGAGAGCCTGATCCTGATGGGAGATTGCGTAGTTCAGCCGATCCTGCAGGAACTGCCAAAGGCAAATGCAGCCGGAGAGGAAGCGCTGCTGGAGGTGCTGAGCCATTTTCCGGGGAATGAACAGACATTCAGGCTTGGAATGAAGCTGTTTCGGGAACGGAAAGAACGCCGGGCGCTTTTTGCCGGCTACCTGGCGAAGCTGGGTGATGACAGGGCGCTGCCCGAACTGACAGAGGCAGCCGGAGAGCCCGGATTGTCCTATCTGGCTTTTATTGAGATCCGGAACGCGATCGAGACCCTTGGGGGAGTTTGCCCGGAGCGGGAATATGATGATGATCCGGAATATGAGGCTTTAAGAGACCTCGATCTGACATAAGAACCGGGGCATTCCGATCGCCCATTTTCGGGTGGCCTCATAAAAAAGGGCGGCATAGTGAAGATGGAAAAAAAGGGAGTGTGAAACCGGAATGCTGTGTCCGAGATGCGGATATTACTCTGAGCGGGAGGATACTGTCTGCCCTGAATGCGGTGAGATTCTGACATATGCTTCCGGTGCTCCGGGAGAAGGAGCTGAAATGATCCGTCAGGGCAAACGTGCCAGACAGGCAGTCCGTACCGCCACCGGTAAAGAAAGCCCTGAGGCCAGGAGAAAAAGACGCAGCGGTGCGAGTCATGCGACAATCGAAATGCCTGCCGTGCAGGATAACCGGACACAGGATACTCCGGAGGTTTATACGGTATCGGATGCACCGGATGCGGATGAAGAAGGCAATATAGGATTCGAGCGAAGACGCAGAACAGTCTATGATGAAAACACGGCGCGGGAGGAAGAAGCGGAACTGTATTCTGCCCGGATGGAAAGCAACAGACGGCAGAAGATGAAAATGATCAACTGGATTAAGATTGCTCTGATTGCTGTTGTGGCACTGGTGCTGGTGATCGTCGGCGGGTGGCTTTTCCTGAACAAGACGGAAGCCGGGCAAAAAATCATGGCACGTATCGGAAAGGATGCATCATCAGCCGCCCTGTGGGCTGTCGGTGAAGAACGCATGAACAGCGGGGATATTGACGGGGCGATTGCTGATTTTGAAAAGGCGAAGATGCAGGACGAAGCGGAAGGCGTTGTCGACGTGGACGGCCTGCTGATGCTTGGCAGCGCATATGAATCCGCCGGAAACCAGGAAGCGGCAGCAGCGCTGTATGAGCAGATCTATACGGATACACCTTCACGGACGGAAGCTTATATCAACCACATCCGCATTCTGCAGAGCACCGGTGATTCCAAAGATCTGGCCAAGGCGGGCGAGCTGATGAAGCTCGCATACAAAAATACGGGAGACACTTCCTTTCAGACTCAGCGGCGGGATCTGCTGCCTGCACCGCCGGAGGTTGATCTGACAGCCGGATACTATGAAACAAAAAAATACATCGCGATCACTTCCTATCAGGGATACGATGTCTATTATACTTTTGATGAAAATGCGGAATTGCCTTCCGGCGGCACCTTGTATACCGAGCGGGTTTTCCTGGATGAGGGAATCCATACGCTCAGGGCAGTAGCGGTCAAGGATGATCTGGTGTCGGACGAACTGAAAGGTGTTTATAAGATAATCATGCCGTCTCCCCAGACGCCCCAGTGCAATCTGGCGCCGGGAGCTTATAAAACACGCCAGCGGGTTAAGCTGAAACCGGGCCAGGACAATCTGAATGATGATGATATAGTGATCTACTATACGGTGGACGGCTCCAATCCGGATGCTGACTGCCCAATATATAACGGCGAGCCGGTGCAGCTTCCGAGCGGGCATACCGTTGTTCTCAAGGCTGTTGCTGTGAATAAATACAACAAAGTATCCAATATGCTGGAAAGAAGATACAAGATCGAAGCAAAGCCTTATCCGCAAACGGCCTGGGAACTGACGGAGAATATTGGAGGGCTGGAGCTGAACAGGACGTCCATGATTGATTTCCAGACAGCATATGGCGAGGGAACTCAGGAAACGCTGGACAACTATGAAGGTTTTGAGGGTGAGTGCCGCAAGCTTACCTATGACTGGGGATATGCGGTGATGACACTGGCCAAGCGAAGCTGGGTGCTGGTAGAACTGTATTTTACGGATTCGACAATATTCAGGGCACCCCGGGAAACCGGCGTTGGCAGCCCCGAGGATTTTGTTATCGGAAAATTCAAGGATCTGGGACAGCTTCCGAGCACCAGCGGAAACCGCGGGCTGTATGCGTTGGATAACGGATCGGACGGCAAAATCTGGCTGCAGGAGGATGACTCCAGGATTATCCGTTACCGGATCCGTAATGAGGGCCACTGGTATCAGCTGGAATATTATGTCAGTAAGAGCGGCACGGTGACTGCTGTCGACTGGAAGTATATACCGTAAAAAGGGGACTTTCCGATCGAAACCAACAAAGGCGCCACTGGCGGCTTTGCCCCTAAACCCCTTCGGTATTTACTCACCGGACTGGACGGCAGTCAGGGCGATGGTGTTTACGATGTCCTGAACGCTGCATCCGCGTGAAAGATCGTTGCAAGGCTTTGCAAGCCCTTGCAGGACAGCATAGCACTCTGCGCCGCCGATCCGCTGCGTGATCTTATAACCGATGTTGCCGGCCTGAAGATCAGGGAAAATGAGGACGTTGGCGCGCCCTGCCACGGAGCTTCCGGGCGCTTTCAGCATGCCGACTTCCGGTACCAGGGCCGCATCCAGCTGCATTTCACCGTCCAGCAGGAGATCCGGCGCGATTTTGTGCGCAATCTCCACTGCCCGGCGGACTTTATCCACCATTTCATGCTTCGCGCTTCCTTTTGTAGAGAATGAAAGCATTGCCACACGGGGTTCTTCGATCCCGCAAAGGACACGAGCGGTTTCAGCGGCGGAAACGGCGATCTGCGCCAGTTCCTCCGCCGTCGGGCAGGGGACGACCACGCAGTCTGCATAGACCAGTAAACCATTTTGACCGAGGTCCGGATTTGGGCAATTCATCAAAAAACTTGAAGATACAATGTTGATGCCCGGTTTTGTTTTAATAATTTGCAGGGCGGGACGAAGCATGTCGCCCGTGGAATGGATTGCTCCGGAAACCAGGCCGTCTGCATGGCCAAGCTTGACCATCAGCATGCCGTAATACATGGGGGTGACTGCCAGGGCGGCGGCCTCCTCCCGGGTCAGGCCCTTTGCTTTACGCAGTTCATACAGCGTATCGGCATATTCGCACGTTTTAGGGCTGACGGCGGGATTGATAAGTTCGATGCCGCTGATGTCGGTGCCGGTGCTCTTTGCTGCGGAGGAGATCATATCCGGATTCCCCAGAAGCACAGGAATTGCCAGACGTTCATCCCTGACTTTTGCTGCGGCCTGAACCGTGCGGGGTTCTTCTCCCTCCGGAAGGACGATGCGTTTTGGATTCTGCCGGGCTTTGTTCCATACATGGTCGATCATGGCCATAATCGTTGTTCCTCCCTCAGAATGAAATTCCTTCAAAGCCCTGCCATACGGGCTTTCCGCTGTAGGTCATGGCTTTGGCCTGTCCGCGGAGCACTTTCAGCACCGAGAAGGCAAGGGCTTCCTGTTCCATTTCTCCGGGATAGACGTGGATCGGAGCAATCCAGCCGCAGTGCTCCCGGATTCCCTCTGTGATATCATCAAACCGCATCAGGCCCCCGGTCAGCAGAATAGCATCCACCTTTCCGCAGAGCACAGTGCTCATTTCGCCGATATTTTTGCTGATCTGATAGATCATGGTGTTCCACACCAGCGTAGCCTTGGGATCTCCCTGGTCAACCAGGGCATGAATGGTATCGGAATTGGATGTGCCGAACAGGCTGACAAAGCCGCCGGCTCTGGAGCACATCCGCCGAACGTCATCCGCAGGATGATCCTGCAGATAATCAAGCAGGGCAAGAATCGGCACATAGCCGATACGGGTAGGGGAGAAGGGACCTTCCCCGTCCGCCCCCATATTGCCGTCTACCATCCGTCCGTGATCATGGGCGCCTACCGTCACACCGCCGTCGATGTGGGCCACGATAAAACGGCATTCCTCATAACGTTTGCCTATGGATTCCGCGTGTGCCTCCGCAACAGCTTTCTGGTTCAGCACATGGGAGTGGCCGAAGCGGTAGATTCCGCGGATCCCCGTCAAACGGGCATAATCGCAGTACTCATCCACGTTGGTCGGGTTCAGCGTATAGGCAGGGCATGGATAATCCTGGATGAACCGCCATGCCAGCAGGACACCGAGCTTTGCGGCATGCTCACTGCCGCCGACAGCCGCCAGGGTATCATCATACAGCTTTTGATCGATGATGGTTACGCCGCTGGGCTGGGTGTGCGCACTTCCTCCGCGCCCGACGACCACGTCGATCTCCGCCGGATCAACCCCGTCTTCCTTCAGCATTTCCAGAATCACTTCATACCGGAAAGGGACCTGATCGTTGACATGAGGGTATTGCAGCAATACCGGGGCGTCATGAAAACGGCTCTTTTCCAGAATGGATTTTTCGTCTTCAAAGACGCTGATTTTTGTGGAGGTTGAACCCGGGTTGATAATCAGCAGTTTATATCCTTTTTTCATCCTTTTTCCCCATCAGCAAATATTGATGCAGCTCTGTACAGCATCGCGGTATTTTACAACATTATGCCTTTTTATTCAATCCTTTTTGAAACGGGAAACGGGAAGAGAACAATAATCAGAACAGTTGCGTCAGGCTGTCCCGCTGTGCGCTGATTTCGCTGAGCAGCGGCGCATAATCGGTATCCGTCCTGCTTCTGAGCAGTTCCGTGATTTCCTGAACGGGTTTACAGATCGGCGTGAGGGCCAGGTTGGCCATGACGCCTTTGAGGGCATGGGCCGCCTCAAAGGCTTTCCCCGGATCACCTGCCGCAATTGCTTCGGGCAGCCTGTCGAAGTTCGGATCCTTTACGGCTTTCTGTACCAGCATCAGATAGAAACTCTCATTGTTCAGGCATCGCACCAGTGCTTCGTCCACATCGGCGCCCCAGTCTCTCAACGTTTCAACACTCAGCATTTGCAACGTCCTCCTCTTAAATCATTTCCGATTAGTTTTTTTAATTTTGAAATAGAAACCGTTCAAACTCTTCCGCCGGCACCGGCTTCGAGAAATAGTAGCCCTGGACGATATCACAGCCCATCCTCTTCAGGGTCAGCATCTGCTCCTCTGTTTCAACGCCTTCGGCAATCATCGGAACGGACAGGCACCGGGAGATGTCCAGGGAAATCTCCAGCATACGGATATTGCCGTTTTCGCTGAAAGCGGTGCGGATAAAGAGCATGTCCAGTTTCAGCGCATCGATTGGCAGGGTGGAGATCATGTTGAGGGAGGAGTAGCCGGAACCGAAATCATCCATTTCGATTTTGAAGCCCAGCTCCCGCAATCCGGAAACAATCTGAATGATATGCTCCGCATCCTGGGTATAGGCGGATTCGGTAATCTCAAGATGAAGGTCGCCGTATTCCAGACGGTTTTCCTCTACCAGGTTCCGGAGGGTTTCCGTCAGTTCCGGGTCGAGCATATCGATCCTGGAGACATTGACGGAAACGGGAACTGCATGGCCCAGGGTATCTTTCCAGCGCCGGATCTGTGCCGCGGCTTCCCGCCAGACATAGTTGTCAAGGTCACGAATCAGGCCGTTGTTCTCAAACAGCGGGATAAAAACGCCCGGACTGATCATGCCAAGCTCCGGATGCTTCCAGCGGACCAGCGCTTCCGCGCCGCTGAGCACAGGCGCTTCCGGCCGGATATCATACTTCGGCTGGAAGAAGACGGTAAACTGTTTCTGTGTCAGCGCTTCCTGGAAATCATCCAGCAGGCGTTCTGCATATACTTCCTTCTCATGAAGGGCGTTGTCGTAGACAGCGACGGAAACGGAGAAACTGTTCCGGATGGTGTCCGCTGCGCTTTTGGCACGGTCAAAGCGACGCTCCATATCAATGCTTTTATCCACCCGGGAGTATACGCCGATGCGGGTCCGTATGCGTCCCTTCAGTCCTTCGCTGGCGGCGGCGGTGATCTCCTCGGCGAAGGCGTCGTAATCCTCCCTGTGCGGGCAGTAAACCTGGAAGGTATCAGCTTCCCGGCGGCAGACGATGCCTCCGTTCTCTTTCACGGCGGCAAGGAGCCCCGCACCGAGCTGCTGCAGCACGACGTCCGCGTAAGCTTTGCCGTAACGCTCATTGATCAGGCGGAAATGGTTGATGTCCACCACCAGCGCGTCCGTGTCCTCCTCCCGATGGTACAGGTCGTATTGCTCCGCGTAGCGGTAGAAGTATTCCCGGTTATACAGGCCTGTCAGCTGGTCCAGTTCCGTGCCCCGGATAAGATCCCGGTTCTCAGACAGTTCAATGCTGCGCCGGATCCGTGCCAGGATCACTTCAACCCTGGGATAAGGTTTGGAGATAAAGTCGCTGGCGCCGATGTTCAGGCTCTCCACCTCTGACTCTGTGTCGCCGGTCAGCACGATTACCGGGATCCTGCTGAGGTCAGGATCCTGCTTGATCTCCCGCAGGATATCCAGTCCGTGCATGTCCGGCAGGATCAGATCCAGCATGACCAGGCTGAGGGTATCAAAATGCTTCCGGACGGCTTCCAGCGCCTCTGCGCCGGTTTCCGCGATGAGAAGTTCATACTTGTCTTCCAGATAGGCTTTGAGGAGTTCCCGGTTTACAAACTCGTCCTCAATGATCAGAATCCGGCGCATCCGGTTTCTTTCCTGCAGATCGGGCATCCTGCCTGCGTGGGTCCGGTTATTCATGGGTACTGTCTCCTGTTCCTGTTATTTTTTTTCGGGGCTTCGCCCGCCCCCGGAATTTTGGCCGATCAACGTTTCCAGCGTGTCAAAGAGCGCATCGGGCTCAACGGGTTTCGACAGATGCGCGTTCAGTCCCGCCTGCATGCTCCGCTGTACATCCTCGTCAAAGGCGTTGGCGGTCAGGGCAATAATGGGGATGCTTTCCGCATCTTCCCGTCCGGAAGCGCGGATGGCCCGCGTGGCTTCGAGCCCGTCCATCTCCGGCATCCGCATGTCCATCAGGATTGCGTCATAATATCCGGCTTCATGCTCCAGATACTTGTCCACGGCGATCCGGCCGTTCTCCGCCAGATCCGCCTCCATTTCACGCATGCCCAGAACCATGACCATGATCTCGGCGTTCACTTCCACGTCTTCCGCCAGCAAAATGTGCCGTCCTTTCAGATCAGCCCGCTGCACAAAGCGGCGTTCATTCTTCCGCTTGAACGCTTCCCGGAACTGCTCCAGCACGTTTCCCGCAAATAACGGTTTGGCAACGAAGGTATCAACGCCTGCTTCCTTTGCTTCTTCGGCTACCTCATCCCAGTCGTAGGAGGTCAGGATGATGATCGGCATATCATGCCCCACCACGGAGCGGATCTGCCGGGTAGCCTCCACGCCGTCCATCTCCGGCATCTTCCAGTCCACCAGCAGCAGATCGTAGTCCTCACGCCGGGCGTGACGGAGCTTGACCTTTTCAATGCCCTCCGCGGCAGAGGCTGCCGTTTCGCAGGTAATGCCGGCCTGTCCGAGCACGAGCTGTGCGTGGTCCAGCGCGATCAGATCATCGTCGATTGCCAGCACGTTCAGTTCCTTTGAATGGATTTCGCTGTCCGCTGTGTCCCCGGTATGCCGGTCGGATTCGCCCAGCGTCACCGTGACGGTAAAGACGGTTCCGCCCCCCTTCTCGCTTTCCACCTCGATATGGCCGTTCATCAGCTCCACGATGCTCTTTGTAATCGGCATACCCAGGCCGGTGCTGCCATATCTGTTCGTAGAGGCGGAGTCCTCCTGGCTGAACGCTTCAAACAGATGCGGCAGGTATTCCTTGCTCATTCCGATGCCGGTATCCCGGAAAGTCATCTTCAGCACGGCTTTTCCGTTGAAGCGGTTTCCTTCTTCGATCAGGAAGCTGACAGTGCCGCCCTCCGGGGTAAACTTGACAGCGTTGCCCAGAATATTGATGATGACCTGCCGGAGCTTGGTTTCATCTCCGATATAGTAGTCGTCGATTTTTCCTTCCGTATGGCAGTCGTAGGTCAGGCCCTTGTCCCGGCACTGCCCGCTGATGATGGAGTTGACGTGCTCGAGCAGATTGGAGAAGGAGAACTCATCGTTCCGGATGATCATCCGGCCGCTTTCGATCCGGCTCATATCCAGGATGTCGTTGATGATCCCCAACAGATGCTGTGCAGAAACACCGATCTTTTCCAGATATTCCCGGACCTTTTCCGGCAGGTCCGGTTCGTTCAGCGCGATATTGTCCAGACCGATGATTGCGTTCATCGGCGTCCGGATTTCATGGCTCATGTTGCTCAGGAACGCAGTTTTTGCCTTGCTGGCTTCTTCTGCGGTTTTCAGTGCTTCGCTCAGCTCCTGCCGCTGCGCCAGGTCTCTCCGTGTTTCCGCGTCAACGTCCGCGAAGCCGGCGCTCACGTTGTGCACCAGGTGATCGTCCCGGTCCTCCGGATGCCGGACGCCGGCAAAGCGGACCGCCTCCCAGGATTCCCTGCCGTCCACGTTAATCATATAGCGGAAGGAGATGACCCGGCTGTCCTTCAGGGCTTCCTTGATGTTCTTCGGCTGGATGAAGGCCAGGAAATCCTCCCGGTATTCCGGAAGCACATAGTGATTGCAGTATTCGGTCACGGATTTCACATAGTCAAAATCATCTCCCTCGTGGAATCCGTGCATGTCTGCCCGCGCCTGGTAGCAGACGCCGTGGTCTTTGTCCAGTTCCAGATAGTATACGCTGCGGTAATCGCTTGCCAGCGCCGTGATCATCTTTTCCTGCCGGTCCTGCGTTACCTGCTGTTCCAGCAGCTTTTCCTGCAAGGCCAACCGCTGTTCCATCTCCTCGCGCTTTACCCGGTTCTCCGCCTCGGAGGTCTCCTTTTCCAGCATCAGCCGGGTGTTCTTCCGGTTCTGGCGGATAATAAAGACGAACATTGCGCCCAGCACCAGCGCCGTCAGCACGGACTGAATTACGCCGCGGGTTACAATACCCTCGGAAACAGAGTTAATCTGCTCGCTGATGGTTTTTTCCCGCACCAGGTAGGTCAGCAGCCAGTTTGTGCCCTTCACCGGCACATAGCTCAGCGTTTCCCGGATTCCGTTGTACGTGAAGGCAGTGACGCCCCGGTTCCCTTCTTTGAAATCCCGTCTCACCTTTTCCAGGGAATAACCTTCGTCATACTCGGCATGGGCCAGCGCCTCCAGCAGGTTATCCTCCGCTGCCAGTCCGCCCAGAACCGTATCGGTCAGGGCAACGCCGTCGGCGGTATAAATATTGCAGAAGGTGGTGTCCGATCCTTGGGTTGTCATGCTTACGCCCTTGAGCATCACGTCCATGTCCTGCTCTGTAAAGCAGGCAACCAGCTGTTTTCCGTCGATGAAGCAGTTTTGATCCCGGATGGGCATAGCGATGACGACCGTCTTTTTTCCGTCGTTGCCGTTTTTGACCTGGATCTCCGGGCCGCTCAGCGTCAGATGGTTGAATCCGTACAGGTTCATCTCGTCCCGCACACCTTCGTCAGCCGTGTAAATCAACCCGTCAGTATCCACGAATGCAAAGCGTTCCAGGTTCAGCAACCGCTTCATGTTACGCTGGTAGTTCCGCATGTGGTCCAGATTGCTCAGATCTTCTGCGCTGAGCATACCGACGGCGGTCTGAACATCATGGATGTTGTCCTGCAGGTTGTTTCCCACTACCTGCTCCCGCCGCCCGGCCAGTTCGTCCAGATACAGCAGGCTCACGGACCGCGCTGCATCCGCTGTGTCTTTGTGTGCGTTCTGAGCTGTCCAGATCGTTCCGCCGACCAGGATCACAATCAGGAGGATGCTTCCGATGACTGCTACCAGCGTAATACGGGTGTTATGTTCTTTGCTCATTTTGCTATTTCTCCCTGCTGGGCTTCCCAGATCAGTTCTTCCAGTGTCTGATACAGATGCTCCGGTTCCACCGGTTTGGACAGGTGTGCATTCATCCCGGCCTGCAGGCTGAGCTGCACATCCTCATCGAAGGCGTTGGCCGTCATCGCGATGATCGGGACACGCTTTGCGTCCGGCCGGTCCAGAACACGGATTGCGCGGGTGGCTTCCAGCCCATCCATTTCCGGCATCCGTACATCCATCAGGATTGCCTCATAGGTGCCGGGTTTGCTCTGTGCGAACATTTCCAGGGCAATCCGGCCGTTTTCAGCATGATCGGTGGTGACCTCCTTCATGGTCATCAGCTGTTTCATGATCTCTACGTTGATCATGATGTCTTCCGCCAGCAAAATCCGTCTGCCCTTCAGATCCGCCCGTTTCTTTTCCTTATACAGGCTCATGTTGTTTTTCCGGGCCAGACGCTCGAATTCGTCGATTACGTTGGAGGCGAACAGCGGCTTGGCCAGGAAACTGTCCACGCCGATGTGCAGTGCCTCGTCCATGATTTCATCCCAGTTGAAAGAGGTCAGGATGATCACGGTCGTCTCACTGTCGTAGCGTTTCCGGATTTCCCGGGCGACATCAAGTCCGTCCATCTTCGGCATTTTCCAGTCCAGCAATACCAGGTTGTATGCTTCATGCTTCGTATGCTGTACCTCCAGCATATGAAGTGCATCTTCGCCGGTATAGCAGGTATCTGCCATAATGCCAACTTCATCCAGCACGATGCGGGCATGCTCCGCAGCGATTTCTTCGTCGTCCACAATCAGCACCCGCATATCCTTCGGATTGATATACCGGGTAACCGGTCCATGATGCTGACAGTTCCGCAGGGATACAATCACTGTAAATGCGGAGCCTTTTCCTTTCTCGGATTCTACGGAAATGCTTCCGTTCATCATTTCAACGATGTTCTTTGTAATTGCCATGCCCAGGCCCGTACTGCCGTATTTGCTGTTCCGACTGCTGTCCTCCTGAGCAAAGGGGTCGAAGATCTTCGGTACGAATTCAGGGTCCATGCCGATGCCTGTATCCCTGATCACAAACTTCAGCGTAGAGTGATCACCGAAGATGCCCGTGCGTTCTACCGTCAGGAGCACGCTCCCCGGAACCTCGGTGAATTTAATGGCGTTGGAAAGGATGTTGATCAGCACCTGCTTCAGCTTCATATCGTCCCCGATATAGTAATCGCTGACACCGCCCAGCATCTGACATTCGTATTTTAGTCCCTTTTCCCGGCATTGGGTCAGGACCATGGCGTTGACCTGTTCCAGCATGTCCCGGAAGGAGAATTCTTCATTCCGAAGGAGAATGCGTCCGCTTTCGATCCGGCTCATGTCCAGAATATCATTAATCAGGCCCAGAAGGTGCTTTGCGCTCTCACCGATCTTCTCCAGGTATTCCCTTGTTTCTTCCGGCAGGTTCTTATTCCGCAGCGCCAGGCTGTCCAGCCCGATGATAGCGTTCATCGGCGTACGGATCTCGTGGCTCATGTTGTTCAGGAAAGCGGTTTTTGCCTTGCTCGCCTGCTCTGCCGCGGTCAGGGCGTCGGCCAGGGCTTTCTGCTGCGCCATGGTTTCCCGCATCTCCGCGTCGATGTCCGTGAAGCCCAGGCCGATCGCGT
>Ga0265298_10003335_pt1 | contig 21344 bp, 18 predicted proteins | sample AusTroGonzalo_MG_3_FD_193486 | JGI IMG/M metagenome (GOLD analysis project Ga0265298, IMG submission 193486) | Bovine rumen microbial communities from tropical cattle in Woodstock, Queensland, Australia - Gonzalo_01 | ecosystem: Host-associated > Mammals > Digestive system > Stomach > Rumen ...
AAGAACACTCCTGAGAGACTGGAACTTAAGAAGTATAACCCCATTCTCAAGAGGATGACAGTCCATCGTGAGATCAAGTAATACGTTTTAACCATGGCAAAGAAAGTAGTTGCTACCCTGCGTCAGGGTAAGGTCTCAATGGCCAAGGTCATTAAGATGGTCAAGTCACCCAAGACCGGTGCTTACATGTTCACAGAGCAGATCGTTACCGACGAGCAGCTTAAGGACGCTATCAAGTAAATCGGGTTTACTTACAGAATATTAGGAGAGCGATCATAACGGTCGCTCTTCTTTTTGTCTGTAGTTTTGCATTTGTCACCTTATTTATTTAATTTTGCCGTATTCACCGAATAATATGGGACTGTTTTCATTTTTCTCCAAAGATAAGAAAGAGGTACTGGACAAAGGCCTGGAAAAGACTAAGACCAGCGTGTTCTCCAAAATAGCCCGCGCTGTGGCCGGAAAGACCACTGTTGATGACGAGGTGCTTGACAATCTGGAGGAGGTGCTCATAACATCGGATGTAGGTGTGGAGACTACACTTAAGATAATCAAGCGCATCCAGGAGCGTGTGGCACGCGACAAATACATGGGAACTGCCGAATTGAACGGCATTTTACGTGAGGAGATATCGGCATTGCTGGTGGAGAACAATCCGGATGATGATTCAGAGCCTTTTGCTATCCCGTCGGGACGCAAGCCGTATGTGGTGCTTGTGGTAGGAGTGAACGGAGTAGGCAAGACCACCACCATAGGCAAACTTGCATACCAGTTCAAGAAACGCGGCCTTAAGGTGATGCTGGGCGCTGCCGACACGTTCCGTGCCGCTGCCATAGAGCAGCTGCAGGAGTGGGGACGCAGGGTGGATGTTCCGGTGATAAGGCAGGAAATGGGATCAGACCCTGCTTCTGTGGCGTATGATACTCTTAGTTCCGCTGTGGCTAATGATGTGGATGTGGTACTGATAGATACTGCCGGACGTCTCCACAACAAGGTGGGACTGATGAACGAGCTTACCAAGATACGCAACGTGATGAACAAGGTTGTGGAGGGCGCTCCCGATGATGTCCTGCTGGTATTGGACGGATCCACCGGTCAAAACGCATTTGAGCAGGCCCGTCAGTTCACATTGGCCACCAAGGTTACCCAACTGGCCATTACCAAACTGGACGGAACGGCCAAGGGCGGTGTCGTGATTGGCATATCTGACCAGTTCAAAGTTCCTGTAAAGTACGTGGGACTGGGCGAAGGCATGGATAATCTGCAGGTGTTCAACAAGACGGAATTTGTGGATTCACTGTTCAAGATGGATTGAATCATGAGGCACGGCACAGTGGACATAATTACTTTAGGCTGTTCTAAGAATCTTGTTGATTCTGAGAAACTTATGGCTCAATTCAGAGCCAACGGGCTTAAGGTGAGACATGATCCGGAAAAGGTCAGTGCCGAAACTGTTATAATTAACACATGCGGCTTTATAGGCGACGCTCAGGAGGAATCAATCAATATGATCCTGGAGTGCTGTGAACTTAAGAAAGCAGGCAAGATAGGGCGTCTGTACGTGATGGGATGCCTGTCACAGAAGTTCCACAAGGAGCTTATGGCCGAGATTCCTGAAGCAGACGGCTGGTACGGCAAGTTTGACTGGGGCGGAATCCTTAAGGAGATGGGACGTGAATGGCATGGCGAGATAGAGAATGACCGCATCATAACCACTCCGTCACATTATGCCTATCTTAAGATTGCCGAGGGATGCAACCGCGGATGCGCCTATTGTGCCATTCCGCTTATGACAGGAAAGTACAGGTCACGCAGCCAGGAAGACATATTGGACGAAGCACGCAAACTGGTTTCAAAAGGCGTTAAGGAGATACAACTGATAGCCCAGGACCTTACATATTACGGTAAGGACATAGCTCGCAAGCCTGTAATCGCTGAACTTGTACAGCGTCTGTCAGATATTCCCGGTGTAGAGTGGCTACGCCTGCACTATGGCTATCCGAATGACTTTCCGATGGACCTGCTGCCTGTGATGCGCGAGCGTGAAAACGTGTGCAAATATATGGATATTGCTCTGCAGCATATAAGTGATCCTGTCTTGAAGAGCATGCATCGCAACATCACCGCCCAGGAGACCCGTGAACTGCTTAGCCGTATCCGCCAAGAGGTTCCGGGCATACATCTGCGTACCACTCTGATGGTCGGATTCCCTGGTGAAACCGATGATGATTTCAACCGCTTGCTGGATTTTGTTAAGGAACAGCGCTTTGAACGCATGGGTGCTTTTGCATACTCTGAGGTGGATGGCACCTATTCCGCCATTCACTACAATGATGACATATCGGATGAGGTCAAGCAGGCACGCCTGTCACGTCTTATGCGTGTACAGCAGGATATTGCCGAATCCATATGTGAGGCTAAGGTGGGCAAGACCTTCAAGACCATTATTGACCGCTTGGAAGGGGATTATTATGTGGGACGCACTGAGTTTGATTCACCTGAGGTGGATCCGGAGGTGCTCATCAAAGCTGATTGCAGGCTGACAACGGGTAAATTCCATAACGTGAGGGTTACCAGGGCCGATGCATTTGACTTATACGGAGTTATAGACAAATAATTAAACTAACCTATATGAACAACAAGCAGTTTTTGACAGAATTGTCCGGCAGATGCCAGATGTCGGCAGAGCAGGCTGCCCAACAGGCCCAGAAGCTGATAGGGGTAATGGAGGAGCTGTGGCAGAACGGTGATTCCGTGAGTCTTTCAGGATTCGGAGTCCTTGAAGTCAAGAAGAAGAACGAGCGTGTGTCAGTCAATCCGACTACCGGCGTGCGTATGCTGGTACCTCCCAAACTTGTGCTTACATACAAGCCCAGTTCATTACTTAAAGAAAAACTCAAATAAGGCGGAGCTATGGATAAGAAGATAAACCTGACACAGCTTGCCGACCTTCTGTCACAAGCTGGCGGAATGTCAAAATCGGCATCAGAACAGTTCGTAAAGAACTTCTTTGACATAATTTCCCAAAATGTCCTTTCTGACGGTCTTGTCAAGGTCAAAGGCCTGGGCACTTTCAAACTGCTGCAGATGGAAGACCGCGAGAGCGTGAACGTGAACACAGGTGAGCGTTTCACCATCGAGGGGCATCAGAAAATCTCCTTTACTCCCGATTCGGACCTTAAGGAGGTTATCAACAAACCTTTTGCTGCATTCGAGACTGTAGAGATCACTTCCGAACAGGCTGATACTCTGGCAAGTATGAATACTGTCAGCCAACAGGAGGAAGAATCTGATGAATCATCGGAAGTGATTGCAAAAGAGGTAATTCCTGTAGCTGCCCAAGAGAAAGTTACGGTTGTGGAGGATATGCCGCTTGAATCCGGTAAAGTCAACGATAATGAAGCAAAAGTTGAACCTACGGTAAAGGATGTTACACAGAAGAGAGGAGTCCGTTTCCTTATCAAGTTACTTATATGGATACTGGCTATTCTTCTTATAGTGCCGCTGCTTCTTTATCTCTTCTGGCCGCTTATAGGCAACAGCGTGCTTGAGTTTGTGGAACGTGATATTAAAACCAGGAATAAGACGGAATATGTGGCAGATTCCATCAGAAGCGTTCCCAAGCCTGTCATGGAAACCGCTCCGGTTACTCCGCAGCCGTCCAAGCCGGCAGAGCAACCCCAGTCCCAGGAGAAACCTTCCCAGACTGCTCCTGCACAGCAGCAGGCTCCGGTCCAGACTACTCCTGCACAGCAGCCTTCTAAGCCTGCCGAAACCACTCCGGCCAAACCCGCAGCAAGTACCGTTACAACCGGACAGGGTACTTCCGGTTATCCCGCAGTGAAGCTCAACAGCGCTGATACAGCCAAGGACCTTAAGGACTTTACAGAGGCTGATACTGTGAACTTCATTATGGATGGCGATCTGACAGTCCATACGCTTAAGAGCGATGAGACTATTACAAAGCTTGCTCTCAAGTACTACGGAACCAAGAAACTCTGGCCGTACATAGTAAAATACAATAATGTCAAGGATGCCTCCAAACTTCATGAGGGCGCCAAGATAAGGATACCTGTACTTAAGGCAAAGTGACGTTTTGGTATAAAAAGTGTAAAAACATTAAAAAACTAACTGAAAGCAATACTATTTAAACCTTTTTAGTCCATAACAGCGTGCAAATAGTGATATATTTGGGCCGTGTCTGAGCAAAAAAGGCTCATGGCACATTTGGACTAACTGTAATTATAGATCTTATGAGTGAAAACGTTGACATTAAGGAGCTGAATGAGCGCATAGAACAACAGAGTGCGTTCGTTACCAACCTGATGGCCGGTATGGATCAGGTTATTGTGGGACAGAAACATCTTGTGGAGTCATTGCTTATAGGACTTCTGTCCGACGGCCATATTTTGCTGGAAGGTGTGCCTGGATTGGCCAAAACACTTGCCATCAAGACTCTGGCATCATTGATAGACGCAAGTTTCAACCGAATACAGTTTACCCCGGACCTTCTGCCTGCCGATGTGGTCGGTACAATGATATACAGTCAGAAAGATGAGACATTCATTCCCAAGAAAGGTCCCGTGTTCGCAAACTTCATCCTGGCCGATGAGATAAACCGTGCTCCCGCCAAGGTGCAGAGCGCATTGCTTGAGGCCATGCAGGAGCGTCAGGTTACCCTGGGCGGCGATACATTCAAGCTGCCTCGTCCTTTCCTGGTAATGGCTACACAGAACCCGATAGAGCAGGAGGGTACATATCCTCTGCCCGAGGCACAGGTGGACCGTTTCATGCTCAAAGCTGTGATTGACTACCCCAAGATTGAAGAGGAGAAGAAGATCATACACCAGCAGATACATCACGAGATAGGTACGGTAAAGCCTGTCATGAGTACTGAAGACATAATTGAGGCCCGTAAGGTGGTGGATATGGTCTATCTGGATGAGAAGATAGAGCAATACATTGCTGATATCGTGTTTGCTACACGTTATCCTGACAAATACGGCCTGAAGGAGATAAAGGAACTCATATCATTCGGCGGTTCTCCGCGTGCATCCATAAACCTGGCTCTTGCAGCCCGTTCATACGCATTCATTAAGCGCAGAGGTTATGTCGTGCCAGAGGATGTCCGCGCCATAGCACATGATGTACTGCGTCACCGCATCGGACTCACATATGAGGCCGAGGCTACCAACGTGACTCAGGACGAGCTTGTAAGCCGCATCTTGAACAAGGTTGAAGTACCTTGATTTAACCTTCTATCAATCAGTTTAGTATGGAGACAAGTGAACTGATAGCGAAGGTCCGGAAAATTGAGATCAAGACCCGTGGTCTGTCCAGTAACATTTTTGCCGGTCAGTACCATACTGCGTTCAAGGGGCGCGGTATGGCATTCAGCGAGGTGCGCGAGTACCAGTATGGTGACGAGCCCCGCGACATAGACTGGAATGTTACCGCACGCATGAACAAGCCCTACTCAAAGGTTTTTGAAGAGGAGCGTGAGCTTACCGTTATGCTCATGGTTGATGTATCGGACAGCCTTAATTTCGGCACCAAGGTCATGATGAAGCGTGAGATGGTGACCGAGATTGCCGCCACGCTGGCATTTGCAGCCATTGAAAACAATGATAAGGTGGGACTTGTGTTCTTCAGTGACAGGATAGAGAAGTTCATACCGCCCAAGAAAGGACGCAGGCATATTCTCTATCTGATACGTGAACTGCTTGATTTCCAGCCAGAGAGCAATGCCACGGACATTACGGTTCCTCTTGAATTCCTTACGGGGGCGGTCAAGAAGCGTTGCACTGCTTTCCTGCTGAGTGATTTCATTGACCCGCATGATTTCCGCAACGCGTTGAGTATTGCAAACCGCAAGCATGATGTTGTGGCAATACGTGTTTACGACCGACGTATGGAGGATCTTCCGGATGTAGGTCTGATGAAACTGCTTGACGCGGAGAGCGGAAAGGAGATGTATATAGACACCTCATCGATGAAAGTCCGTTCGGCGCACAGGAAATGGTTTGATGACAATACTGCCCGTATTCAGGATTATCTGACACGCAGCAGCGTTGACATGGTTTCGGTCAGGACTGACCAGGATTATGTCAAGGCGCTCATGGGGCTGTTTGCAAAGCGAAACTAGTTCTAATTGAAAATTGATGAAACGTTTACTTATATATCTGTGTCTTGCTGCTATCCTTCCGATAACAATATCGGCCCAGAACGTTATTGTTCAGGCAGAGGTGGACTCCATGATGATGTGGGTGGGGCAGCAGACCGGATTGCGTCTGTCGGTGACCTGTGACGCCGGCAAAAAGGTGGTTTTCCCTGCATACCGCGATACGATAGTCAGGGGGCTGGAGATAATACCGCCGGTCATTACCGATACCCAGTATGTGAACAACGGCCAGCGTATGACACTGACGCGTAATTATGTGGTCACATGCTTTGATTCGGCGCTCATATACATTCCTTCCATGCCGGTGGAGGTGGATGGTACGGAATATCAGTCCAACCGTCTGGCTTTGGCTTTCATGACTTACGACATTCCTGAAGGCGAGGAGACTAAGATATTCGGTCCTAAGGAAAACATGAAGACACCTGTCAGGCTCTATGAGGCCAAAGGACTTCTGGTTTACTGGTTCCTGGCCATTATGGCAATAGGCTTGGGCGTTTATCTGTTCATCAGGTTTAAGGATGACAAACCTATTATAAGGAGAATCAAGATTGAGCCTAAGGTTCCGGCTCATGTAAAGGCATTATCGGAGATTGAGGATTTGAGACAGTCCGGAGGGCCTCACAGTGAGGATGCCAAGGGCTATTACACACAGCTTACCGACATTTTGCGTGAGTATATAAACGAACGGTTCGGTTTTAACGCCACCGAGATGACGTCTTACGAGATTCTGGAGCGTCTGGAGGAGAGCCGTGACAAGGAGTCGCTTGCCGAACTGCGCGACCTTCTCTCAACTTCCGATATGGTCAAGTTCGCCAAGTTCAAGCCCATGCTTAACGAGAATGACCGCAACCTGGTGAGCGCCATGGAGTTTGTAAACGACACCAAGATAGAGGTATTGGAAGAGGACCTTAAACCCAAAGAGGAAGAGACTATTGTGGAGGTAAAGCGCAGTAAGGGGGCGCGTATCATGCTGCTGGTGGTCGGAGTCGTATTATCGGCAACAGGTGCGGTGTTCCTTGTGCTTACGGTATTGAAGTTGTATTATCTGTTCTTCTAAAATTAACGAGCCATGACATTTGCAAACAGCGCATATCTTCTGTTGATGCTACTCATCATACCATGCGTTATATGGTATGTGCTCAGGGCCAACAAGAGGCGTGCCAGCATGTCGGTACCAACCACTTCCATGTACGGCGGTATGGGCAGGAGCTGGAAATATTATCTGATTCATTTACCTTTCATTCTTGAGATGGCGGCCCTGGTACTGCTGTCGCTCATCCTGGCGCGTCCGCAGACCACTGACCGCTGGCAGGATACCGAGATTGAGGGTATTGACATAATGCTTTGCGTGGATGTATCCACCAGTATGCTGGCCGAGGACCTCAAGCCAAACCGCATAGAGGCCGCCAAGCAGGTTGCCGCCGAGTTCATCAACGGCCGTCCTAATGACAATATAGGCCTTACGATATTTGCCGGAGAGGCTTTCACGCAGTGTCCGATGACCGTTGACCATGCTGTGTTGCTCAACATGTTCCAGAATGTGAGCAGCGACATTGCCGCCAAGGGGATAATAGAGGACGGTACTGCAATAGGAATGGGACTGGCCAACGCCATAAGCCGTCTTAAGGACAGCCAGGCCAAGTCTAAGGTCATAATACTGCTTACTGACGGTTCAAACAACCATGGTGAGGTGTCGCCCCTGACTGCAGCCGAAATGGCCAAGAGTTTCGGAATAAGGGTCTATACCATAGGCGTTGGAACGAACGGTACAGCACCATATCCGGTTCAGGGTGCGTTCGGCAAGCAGTACATAAACGTAGCCGTTGAGATTGATGAGAATGTGCTCCGTCAGATTGCACAGACTGCCAGTGGCCAGTATTACCGCGCCACCAGTAACAGCAAGCTGAAGGAGGTATATGAGGAGATTGACAAACTGGAGCGGACCAAACTGCAGGTCAAGGAGTTCAGCAAGAATCAGGAGGAGTACCAGCCGCTTGCGCTGGCGCTGCTGCTGTGCCTGTTGCTGTCCATCCTGCTCAAGCAGACCGTTCTGCGTACAATACCGTAAACAAGGAGTTACACTATGTTCAAGTTCGCAAATCCCGAATATCTGTATCTGCTGGCACTGGTTCCGGTTCTGGTAGTGCTCCATGTGTTCTCCAACATACGCCGCAAGAGAAAACTGGCAGAGTATGGCGATGAGGACCTGTTGTCCAGACTCATGCCGGATGCATCGGTCAGCCGGCCCAATATCAAGTTCTGGCTGCTTTTTGCAGCATATACACTATGTTGTTTCCTGCTGGCAAGACCACAGTTCGGATCCAAGCAGGAGACCGTGACCCGCAAGGGTATAGAGACTGTCATAGCATTGGACATATCAAATTCCATGCTGGCCGATGACGTGGCTCCCAGCCGTCTGGAGAAGTCCAAACGCATCATTTCAAATCTGGTTGACCAGTTCAAGGATGACAAGATAGGTCTGATAGTCTTTGCCGGCGATGCTTTCGTGCAGCTGCCTATCACGAGTGATTTCATATCGGCCAAAGTGTTCCTTAACACCATCAGTCCGGCACTGATTACGCGGCAGGGAACCGACATCAAGACTGCCATTGAACTTGCCACACGCAGTTTTACACCCAATGAAGGGGTAGGTAAGGCCATAATAGTGATTACGGACGGTGAGAACCACGAGGGTGGGGCCGAGGAGGCAGCAAAGGCTGCGGCAGAGAAGGGTTATATGGTATATGTTCTGGGAGTTGGCCTGCCGTCGGGTTCACCGATACCGGGCGAGCGCAGCGGAGAGTTCCGCAAGGACCGTGAAGGCAATGTGGTTGTGACGCGCCTGGACGAGGATATGTGCCGCAGGATTGCCGCCGCAGGCAATGGCGTTTATTTCTATGTGGACAACTCAAATGCCGCCGAGAAAGCTCTGCAGAAGGAGATTGACAAACTTGCCAAGGCCGATGTGGAGAGCACCGTTTATACAGAATATGATGAACAGTTCCAGATAATTGCGTGGATGATACTTGTTGTGCTGCTGATTGAGCTTTTCATTTGCGAGAGCCGCAACCCGAAGCTCCGTAATTTCAGTCTGTTCAAAACCGATGAGGAGAAAGTAAAATGAAAAAGATAATGTTGTTTTGCCTTATGGCCGCGTTTGTGGCGGGTGCTTACGCACAGCGCTCAGACCGTTCATTTGTGCGTAAGGGCAACCGGATGTTCCAGGACAGCCTGTTCATCAAGGCAGAGGAGAATTACCTCAAGGCCATTGACATGAACCCTGAACTGTATGAAGGAAACTTTAACTTAGGCAACGCCTATACCGCTCAGCAGAAACCCAATGAAGCTGTTGAACAATACCGCAAAACAGCGAATGCATTGGAATCACGCAAGAAGGCGCTTATGGAGAATCCTGCATCAAGCCCTAAGGAACTGCAAAGCTGCAAGGAGAATCTTGCCAAGACATATCATAATACAGGCGTGGTATATCACATGTGCGAGCAGTATGACAAGGCTGTTGAGGCTTACAAGCAGGCGCTCCGCAACAATCCTCAGGATGACGAGACACGCTACAACATGATTCTTGCACAGCGCATGCTGGATCAGCAGCAAAACCAGCAGGACCAGCAACAGGACCAGCAACAGCAGGACCAGCAGCAGGATCAGCAGCAGGATCAGCAGGAGCAACAGCAAGACCAGCAGGATCAGCAGCAAGAACAACAGGAGCAACAACAGCAGGAACAGCAGGAGCAGGAGATGTCGCAGGAGAATGCCGAACAGATCCTGGAGGCTGCCATGCAGGATGAGAAAGACGTCCAGGAGCGCGTTCAGGAACAGCTCTTGAGGGTCCAACCCAAGAAACCGTTAGAAAAAGATTGGTAATATGAACATAACACACAAGACAAAAAGATTTCTGTTATCGGTTACGCTTGTGATGCTGGCCGCGGCACGAGTCCTTGCCGATGACGTCAGTTTTACCGCACAAGCTCCTCAAGCCGTAGTGCAGGGTGAACGTTTCAGAATCACATACAAGGTCAATACCAACAATGTCAAGGAGTTCCGTGCTCCCGACATGAAAAATATCAACATATTGTCCGGTCCTACTACGTCTACATCATCAAGCATGTCGGTGGTAAATGGCAAGGTAACCAGCTCATATACACTGACATATACTTATATTGCAGTAGCTGCGGAGGAGGGTAATGTGGAACTTGACGGTGCGACGATCAAGGCTGACGGCAAGCAGATTACTTCAAACAAGCTGACAATCAAGGTGCTGCCTCCCGATCAGACCACACAGCAACAAACCACGCAAGGGCAGGGCAGCAGCCAGTCCGCACGGCAACGGCCTTCAGGGCAGAGCACGGCGGCTGCTTCAGGTGAAGACCTGTTCATGTTAGCCACTGTTGATAAGACTACCGTATATGAGCAGGAGGCACTGTTGCTTACATTCAAGATCTACAAGTTGCCGGCAGTTGACCTGAGGACCATGAGCAACAAGATGCCTGACCTCAAGAACTGTCATGTCCAGGAGGTTGAGCTTCCGCAGCAGAAGGAATTCAATCTGGAACATTACAACGGCCGCAATTACCAGACAATGGTGTGGAGCCAGTATCTGCTGTTCCCGCAGCATTCCGGTGAGCTGGAGATTCCTGCAACACCGTTTGAAGGCGTGGTGACACAGCGCGTCGAGAACAGGAGCGATGACATTTTTGACATGTTCTTCAATTCCTCCCGTTACGTTGAGGTGAAGAAAGACCTTACCACGCGCAGCATAAAGATCAATGTGAAGCCGCTGCCACAGGGCAAGACCGGTGCTTTCTATGGTGGAGTGGGTGATTTCAGCATAAGTTCCACCATAAGTTCAACCGATGTCACGGCCAATGATGCCGTTACTCTCAGGGTAATCCTTTCCGGTACCGGAAACCTGAAACTGGTCAAGACACCGGAGATAAAGTTCCCACAGGACTTTGACATATATGACCCAAAGGTTGAGAACAAATACACTATCAAGAGCGGACGTCAGACCGGCAACAAGGTATATGAGTACCTGGTCATTCCGCGTCACGCAGGCAAATACACCATTCCATCGCTCGATTTCCAGTTCTTTGATCCCAAAAGCGGTACATACAAGACTGTAAGCACCGAGGAATATACCCTGAATGTAGCCAAAGGGCAGGGCGGGGGTGAGTCACAGACATCGGTATCATACGTGAGCAAGGAGGATCTCAAGTTCGTGGGGCAGGATGTCCGGTTCCACGCCACGTCGACTGCGCTCAAGTCCGACAACTCACAGTTCTTCGGTTCATTGCTGTTCTGGCTTTGCCTGATTCTGCCGCCGGTTATTCTCATTGTTGTTGCAGCCATCTCCAGAAAGCGGATTGCAGACAGCGCCAACGTGGCCAAGGTTCGTGTCAAGAAGGCCAGTTCCGTGGCTACCAAACGTCTTAAGGTGGCTCATAAGCTGATGAAGGAAAACCGCAAGAACGAGTTCTATGACGAGATGATGCGTGCCCTCCTGGGATATTTCGGCGACAAGCTGTCAATTCCTAACGCAGAGCTTTCCAAGGACAGGATAGGAGAGACACTAAGCAGCCGTAACGTATCGGAAGAGTCTGTAAGACAGGTGATAGGCTTGCTTGATGACTGTGAATATGCGCGTTATGCTCCGGGCGATGACACGGGCCGTATGGACCGTCTGTATGAACAGGCTGCCGGAGTTATAGGGCAGATTGAAAATTCCATAAAATGAATAAGGTTATGAAAAAGATAATAGCTCTCATATTTGCATTCATCCCTGTATTTGTTGCAGCCCAGGAAGAAAACGGAATGACACGTCTAGTGGCTGATTCCGCACAGGTTGCAGCAGTTCCCACGCTTGCCAAGGCTGACAGCGCGTATATACAGGGCGATTACATTACAGCTATAGACATGTATGAGTGGATTGTTGAGAATCAGGGCGTTAACGCAACGTTATATATGAATCTAGGCAACTGCTGGCTCAAACGTGATGAAATAGCAAAGGCTATTCTATACTATGAGCGTGCATATCTGCTTGATCCGTCCGATCCGGATATCAGGTTCAACCTGGAACTTGCGCGTACCAAGACCGTAGATAAGGTAAATACGGTGAACCAGCTCTTCATAGTAGTCTGGTTCAAGAGGCTTCTGGCAGTGCTTGACGTGAACGGTTGGGCCGTTCTTACGGTGATCATGTTTGCCATAACCGTGCTTCTTGCCGGACTGTTGCTGTTCTCCAAGAAAACAGGCTTAAGAAAATTATCTTTCTCTTTTAGTGTGTTTTTCTTGCTTTTGTCCATTTTATCATTTATCTTCGCTACAACGCAGATGAGGAATATCCGTGAGCGTGACACGGCCATAATAATGTCACCGAGCGTCACAGTCAAGAGTACTCCTACAAGCGCAGGCACAGACCTGTTCATTATTCATGAAGGTCATAAGGTCCGGATACTTGACTCATCCATGAAGGAGTGGGTGGAGATAAGGCTTGAAGACGGTAATACAGGTTGGGTGCCGGTAAACGTAATGGAAATCATTTAACGCGTTATGGAATGACTGAATTACAGGGTCTCATAGAGACAGACAGAGTGGCCACGCTGTCAGTTAACGGCAGCGACTCCCTTTTTTGGGACGGTGTGGCCAATCTATATACTTCAGTCATAATCTGGATTCCTCTTGCTATAACTGCTATATTCTTAATAATAAGGAATATAGAGTCAAAAAAGCTGCTATTGGTGTTGCTGATGGCGGCTCTTGTCGTATTGGCTTGCGACCAGCTTTCATCATCTGTATTCAAGCCGCTTTTCCATAGGCTCAGACCCACAAGGGATCCATTCATTCTGGATATGGTAGATACCGTAAACGGCTATCGTGGAGGACTTTACGGTTTCTTTTCAGGGCATGCAGCCAACTCGTTTGGTCTGGCTGTGATGTTCATGTGGCTTGTAAAGGACAAACTCTTCAGTATTTCAGTTATCATTTGGGCCTTAATAAACTCATTGATAAGAACTTACTTAGGAGTACATTTTGTTGGTGACATACTTGTAGGTGCCGTTGCCGGATGTCTTACAGGCAGTCTTATGTATTGGATTTACAGCCTTTTGACAAGGAACAACAGAGTACACAGGACACAGCATGGTTCAAGCTTGCTTTATACCAGGTCGGGATTCATGCGTAATGATGTGTTCACGTTCATGTGCGTGCTGTTCGGTACATATTCGGTAATACTCATAGGTTCCTGCATAAGTCAGGGAATCATGTAAATAAAGGACTGAGAATAAAAAAAAACAGATAAACTGATTGATAATACTTAATTTTAATGCTTATGACCAGATTAATCACATTCAATGAACTGCGTCAGATCAAGGCGCAACTTCCGGAGGGCAGTATGCACAGAATTGCCGATGAGCTGAATCTTGATGTAGAGACCGTAAGAAATTTCTTTGGCGGTACGGATTACAAGAAAGGTTCAGCTGTAGGTTTTCATATTGAGCCAGGTCCCAATGGCGGTTGTGTATTTCTGGATGATACGACGGTTCTTGACAGAGCGCTGGAAATTCTAGCAGAAAGCAAAAAGTAAACACATCAGGTTTTTTCCTTATGTGTAATCTGACTAATCTTACGATCGGACAATTTGATTTGTCCGGTCGTCTTTTTTATCTGTAATAAACTTGGAAAACACCTATCCATTGATTTGCTCTAAAAATTCACATAATAACTATTATGTTAAATAGCAAAAACAGGAATCAATACCCCACCATAAAAAACAAAGAATCCCCACAAACTGCGGGGATTCTTATATAGATAAAATCAATTAAAAATCAGAACTCCATTCCGGCTTCCTTCATTCTGGCCTCAACTTCGGCAAGTTCCTTTGACATGTTCAACTGATTGTATATCTGCTGAAGCGGAGCTCCCCATCTTTTGGCTGCTGTAGGCTCAAGCTCTCTGTACTTGAGGAAATAAGGAAGGATCTTCTTGTAGCTGTCTTTCTGCTCCTGAAGTGCATTTCTGAAAGCAGCGCTACGTGAATCAATGAATCTTCCGTTCTTGTCAATGGTCTTGGAATCATATACTGCATCAGCCTGGAATATCATGCTAAGACCAAGGTTGAAATATGCATCTGCAAGAGACGGATCCCTGTCGATAGCTTTCTGATACTGGCTGATAGCCTTCTCATAATCCTTGTTGTTATAAGCGATAACACCCAGGACATAATAGTTGTTTGCCTTATCAGGATCTAACTTTACCATATCCTCTATGAAAGCCTCCAATGCAGCCATATCGCCCTTGAGGTTGTAATAGTTCAATAGATTGCTGTAGAAGTAATCCTCTGTGGGATATTTTGTCAGACCATCCTTAAGGTTCTTGATCCAGTTGGCGGTATCACCCATAATCTTATATGCATCGCACATCAACTCCAGAGCCGGTTCTCCGAACTTCTCGTCTGCAGTGGCTATAGTGGCATATTTCAAGGTGTTTTTCCAATCCTCGAGCCTGCTGGCTGCCAGAGCTGCAAAGTATGAGTAATAAGGCTTGTTTTCATAATAGAATGAATCATCCTCAACCAGATGCTTCAACATTGGATGTTCTGCAGTGTTGAAATATGATTCAAACATCTCAAATGCCTTCTTGTAATCAGAACGGTCGTTGAAATAGAATATTCCGGCAAATACAAAATTACCCATCTGCTGATGTATGGCCGATGCGTGATTGTCGCGTACTTCTCTTGTGGTCTTACCCTTTTCATTGGGAATCTGCTCAAGTGAGTCAGCAATCATGTCATACTGGATCCATTGTGAAAGGTAGTTGTAGCAACGGACAGTGTCAAATTTCTGGTTGGCATCATTTGACTTTAAATATTCGTCCAGGAAGAAACGGTAATAAACCTCGGCAGCCTCATACCATGTCAGGTACCAATCTTTGACATATTGATTCTTAATGGCTTGGTCTATCAGTCTTTTGGCATTGCTCTTGTCAACGACATCATCTCTTTCCATCTCTTTCTTGGCATCCTTTACAAGGGCCTGTGCGGCCTTGGTTGCCTTCTTGATTTCTTTCTCAGTCATCTGGGCATATGATGAGCATGATATTCCCAGAGCTGCAATCAAAACAAATACAAGCTTCTTCATGTTGAATAAGTTTTATAGGTTTTACGTTATTAATATATCATTCTTTATCAGTTGTTAAAATCACTCGTTTGCAGGTGCTTCCTGAGGGGTTTCTGCAGCGGGTTCCTCCCCACCCTCCACAGGATTCTCATCATCTACCGGTTCACTGTCCACCTTACAGATGGAACCTATCTGGTCATTACGCTTTTCCAGATTAATGAGTCTTACGCCCTGAGTGGCACGACCCATCACGCGGAAATCAGATACGCTTACACGCAGTGTAATGCCTGATTTGTTTATGATTACCAGATCATTATCATCGGTAACTGCCTGAATTGAAACCAGTTTGCCTGTCTTGTCGGTAATATTCAGGGTCTTTACACCCTTGCCGCCGCGGTTGGTCTTGCGGTAGTCCTCAATCTCTGAGCGCTTACCGTAGCCCTGCTCGGAAACTACCATGATGGTCTCCTCCGGCTGCTCGTCGACAGCAATCATTCCTACAACCTGGTCCTCACCGTCATCATCCAATGTCATGGCGCGTACGCCTGTAGATACACGGCCCATGCCGCGTACGGTGCTCTCATTGAAGCGGATGGCACGGCCGTTGCGGTTGGCTATGATTATCTCCTTGTTGCCGTCTGTAAGCAGTACGTTGATTACCTTGTCGCCCTCATTCAGGTTGATGGCGTTTATACCGTTCTGGCGCGGACGTGAATAATCCTGAAGTATTGTCTTCTTGATTACACCGTTCTGTGTGCAGAATACCAGATAATGGTTGGAGGTGAATTCTGCATCAGCCAGGTTCTTTATTGCAATATAGGCGTTTACTGCATCACCAGGCTCAATGTTGAGCATATTCTGAATGGCGCGGCCCTTTGAGGTCTTACCGCCTTCCGGAATGTCATATACCTTAAGCCAGTAGCAGCGTCCCTTCTGGGTAAAGAACAGGATGTAATTATGCGTTGTGGCTGTGAATATATGCTCAATGAAATCCTCGTCACGCTTGTCACTGCCGCGGGAACCTACTCCACCCCTGCCCTGCAGGCGGTACTCCGTAAGAGCTGTACGCTTGATGTAGCCCAGATGTGACATTGTAATGATCATGGGCTCATCGGCATAGAAGTCTTCTGGGTTGAACTCCTCGCTGGCATATACAATCTCTGTCTTGCGATCGTCACCGTACTTGTCTATGATGGCCTGCATCTCATCCTTGATAACCTGCTTGCATTTTTCAGGGTCATCCAGAATGCTCTGCAACTCCTCAATACGGGCCATGACCTGATTGTACTCATCGTGCAGCTGATCCTGCATGAGTCCGGTAAGCTGACGCAGACGCATGTCCACGATGGCCTTGGCCTGGATATCGTCCAGTCCGAAACGGTCCATCAGGTTCTGTATGGCATCGTTCGGGGTCTTGGCGGCCTTGATTATCTGTATTACCTCATCTATGTTATCGGATGCAATGATCAGACCTTCAAGTATATGGGCGCGTTTCTTAGCCTCCTCAAGGTCAAACTTGGTGCGGCGGATAACCACCTCATGACGGTGCTCTATGAAGCACTTGATAAGGTCACGCAGGTTAAGGCATTTGGGACGTCCCTTTACAAGGGCAATGTTGTTTACGCCGAATGATGTCTGCAGTGCAGTCATCTTGAACAGCTTGTTCAGCACTACGCCGGCATTGGCGTCTCTCTTAACGTCAATGACTATACGCATACCTTCGCGGTCTGACTCGTCATTCACGTTGCTGATACCTTCAATCTTCTTGTCTGTAACAAGCTCTGCAATGAACTTGATAAGTTCGGCTTTGTTCACTCCGTAGGGAATCTCGGTCACAACTATCTTGTCATGCTGCTCACCTGCCTCAATCTCGGTCTTGGCACGCATTATGACGCGGCCGCGACCGGTCTCGTATGCCTCACGTACGCCGCTTATACCATATATATATGCGCCTGTGGGGAAATCAGGAGCCTTGATGAACTGCATCAGCTCATCTACTGTTATGTCAGGGTTATCCACCATGGCCATGCAGCCGTTAAGAACCTCTGTGAGGTTGTGGGGCGGCATGTTTGTGGCCATACCTACTGCGATACCGGATGAACCGTTCACCAGCAGGTTGGGTATGGTGGCCGGAAGAACGGTAGGTTCTTCCTCCTTATTGTCATAGTTGGGTACAAAGTCAACGGTGTTCTTGTTGATGTCCTGCATCATCTCCTCGCCTATCTTGCGCAGACGGACCTCGGTGTAACGCATGGCAGCGGGGCTGTCACCGTCTATGGAACCGAAGTTACCCTGTCCGTCAACGAGAGGATAACGCATGATCCAGTCCTGTGCCAGACGCACAAGAGCACCATATACTGAAGAGTCACCATGCGGATGGAAATGTCCTAACACATCACCTACCGTACGCGCCGATTTGCGGTATCCCTTGTCCGATGTGTTGCCGTCACGCATCATGCTGTACAATATGCGGCGGTGTACCGGTTTGAGGCCGTCACGGGCATCCGGGAGAGCTCTGGCCACAATGACTGACATTGAATAGTCAATGTATGAGGACTTCATCTCCTCCTCAATGTTCACCCTGATAATTCTGTCCTGGTTTTCCAATTTGATTGTTTTTTTTCTGTTACGAATCTTATATTGCTCCTATTTCATAAAGCCCTCAAAGATACTTCAAAAATAGTTCACGCGCAACATTACGCGCGTATTTTTAATAAGGTGTTGATAAGTTTCCGGTTAGTTTTTCGGACTTTATGGCATAACTTTTTGAATGGCATGTGATTTGTTCATATCTTATGGCATAAAATGAATTGAAACGGGCAGGAAACCGCTTATATTTGCATTTGGAAGCATATCGGATATATTGCCTTGATGTGTTATAAAATAAAGGATGGAATACAGGATATCAGACAAACTTAACTCTATACTGTCACTCTCCAAGGAGGAGGCGGAACGTCTCACCCATTCGGAAGTGACTGCAGAGCATCTGCTTTTGGGCATGCTCAGAGACGGACAGAACAAGGCTGTGGAACTGCTTGTGAGGATGGGCGTTGACCTGTCGGAGCTGCGCATGCGCCTGGAATCGGCGCAGATTGCCTCCGATACCAATGCCGACAAGGTTCCCATAGAGAAGATAGCCCTGTCTGTAGCAGTGACCAGGCTCATCAAGATAAGCATGCTTGAGGCAAGGCTCCAGAAGAAGGATGAGGTTGAAGCAGAGCATCTTCTGCTGGCCATAGCCCGTGACCGCTCCAGTCTGACAGCCAACATACTGTCATCATATAATGTTGACTACCGCAGCCTGCTTGCCCAATTGAACGGCACTAGCGGTGAGATACAGATGGGTATGGGAACGGCAGACAGTGATGAAGAGGATGACGACGAACCGTCACCTCAGTCTGATGCAGGAAAACAGAGACCGGCCAGGACTGCCACCGCCAAATCCGGCAGTGACACGCCTGTGCTGGACAGCTTCAGCACCGATATGACACAGGCGGCACAGGATGGCAAGCTGGACCCTGTAGTGGGACGTGAAAAGGAGATTGAGCGCCTGGCTCAGATACTTACCCGCCGCAAGAAGAACAACCCCATACTGATTGGCGAGCCAGGTGTAGGCAAGTCGGCCATTGTGGAAGGCCTGTCACAGCGTATAGTACAGCGCAAGGTGTCACGCATGCTGTTCGGCAAACGTGTGCTTGCACTTGACATGGCGGCTGTTGTGGCCGGTACAAAATATCGCGGCCAGTTTGAGGAGAGACTACGCTCAATAATCCAGGAATTAAAGAAAAATCCTGACATAATCCTGTTTATTGACGAGATACACACCATAATAGGCGCAGGTTCCGCTCCCGGATCCATGGATGCCGCCAATATGCTCAAACCGGCCCTTTCACGTGGCGAAGTCCAATGCATAGGCGCAACCACGGTCGATGAGTACCGTAAATCAATAGAGAAGGACGGTGCCCTGGAACGCCGTTTCCAGAAAATACTGGTGGAACCCACTAATGCCGAAGAGACATTACAGATTCTGCAGAATATCAAGGACCGTTATGAGGAGCATCACAACGTCACATATACGGATGAAGCCATAAAGGCATGCGTGAGTCTTGCGCAACGGTACATTACAGACCGTTCATTCCCGGACAAGGCCATTGACGTAATGGATGAAGCCGGCTCACGCACACATCTGTCAAATCTTTCCGTTCCCAAGGAGATTGAGGACAAGGAGCATCAGATAGACTTTACACGTGAGGCCAAGAATGATGCCGTAACCCGTCAGGACTTTGAGTTGGCAGCCCGGTTCCGTGACCGTGAGAAAGAGCTGGAAACTGAATTGGAGGGCATGAGAAAGGATTGGGAGAAGTCTCTTAAGAGTCATCGCGAAACGGTTGATGAAGAGAGTATTGCCACCGTGGTTTCCATGATGAGCGGTGTTCCGGTCCAGAAAATAGCGCGTGAGGAAGGCGAACGCCTGAAAGGCCTGGCCCCTGCCCTTAAGTCAAAGGTAATAGCGCAGGATTCGGCAATAGACCTTTTGGCAAGAGCCATACGCCGCAGTCGTGTTGGTTTGAAAAATCCCAACAAACCCATAGGCTCTTTCCTGTTCCTTGGCCCGACCGGTGTAGGCAAAACACTGCTTGCAAAGGAACTGGCCGAGCAGATGTTCGGAACGTCAGACGCACTTATCAGGGTTGACATGAGCGAGTTCATGGAAAAGTTCGCAGTGTCACGTCTGGTTGGAGCTCCTCCCGGATACGTGGGTTATGAGGATGGCGGCCAGCTTACCGAGAAAGTACGCCGCAAGCCTTACTCCATCGTTCTGCTTGACGAGATAGAGAAGGCTCATCAGGATGTGTTCAACATATTGCTGCAGGTCATGGATGAGGGACGTCTTACCGACAGTGAAAGCCGTACGGTGGATTTCCGCAACACCATTATCATAATGACCTCCAACATCGGTTCGCGTCAGATTCAGGAATACGGCCGCGGCATTGGTTTCGGCACATCCGATTCCGGTACTGATATGGCCCGTCAGGATATCATACGTAAGGCCCTGAACAAGTCATTTGCTCCGGAGTTCATAAACCGTATAGATGAGATCATCACATTCAACCAGCTTGACCGTGATGCGGTAGGCCGCATAGTTGAAATAGAACTGGGTCAGTTGTCATCCCGAATGGAAGGCATGGGTTACACCCTTTCAGTGACAGACAAGGCCAGGTCTTTCCTGGCAGACAAGGGTTACAGCCGTGAGTATGGCGCCCGTCCTCTCAAACGTGCCATCCAGACGTATGTGGAGGACAAGCTTGCCGAGATAATGATTGACGGAGAGTGTCCCATAGGTTCAACGCTTACCGTTGACATTAATGCCGAGGGCGCGGACCTGGCTGTCACTGTATAACCTTAAGATAGACATAGAGTCAGTAGCAGACTCCTGTTCAGCCAAAATGTCAGACGTTTCCGCGTCTGGCATTTTTGTTGTACTATACGGGCAGGAAACAAATAAAAACATCATACATTATGCAGAAAGGTAAAATCGGGGTAACGACAGAGAATATATTCCCCGTTATCAAACAGTTCCTCTACAGTGACCGTGAGATATTCCTGCGCGAGATAGTATCAAACGCCGTCGATGCAACCCAGAAACTCAGGACATTGGCCTCCAAGGGCGATTTCAAGGGCGAGATGGGTGACCTTACGATACATGTTACGGTAAACAAGGACAATATCACCGTAAGAGACCGCGGAATAGGTATGACCGCTGCCGAGATTGACAAGTACATCAATCAGATAGCCTTCTCGGGCGCCAATGATTTCCTTGAGAAATACAAGAATGACGCAAACGCCATTATCGGCCACTTCGGTCTTGGATTCTACTCGGCATTCATGGTTTCAAAGAAGGTTGAGATCATCACCAAGTCATATCAGGAGGGCGCACAGGCCGTAAAATGGAGCTGTGACGGATCACCTGAATTCCAAATGACTGACGCCGATAAGTCTGACCGCGGAACCGATATCATACTCTATCTGGA
>Ga0265298_10003336_pt1 | contig 21342 bp, 15 predicted proteins | sample AusTroGonzalo_MG_3_FD_193486 | JGI IMG/M metagenome (GOLD analysis project Ga0265298, IMG submission 193486) | Bovine rumen microbial communities from tropical cattle in Woodstock, Queensland, Australia - Gonzalo_01 | ecosystem: Host-associated > Mammals > Digestive system > Stomach > Rumen ...
GAAGATTTTTTCAATTACCGCTATTATCCTCGTTCTAATCGCTGTTTTTGCGTATTTCCACGTAAATCAACGGTTGAGCGCCGTTTCACTCAACGAAAAAACTGTCATTTTGGAGATTCCTAAAGGCAGTTCTCCTACAAAAGTTTTACAAATCCTACAGGAAAAAGAGATCTGGGAAGACGATTTTGCCTTCACCTTGTGGTGTAAATTGAACAAACCGTCCCTCAAGGCGGGTTGGTACGAAGTTCCCGCCCACCAGACACTCGATGAGCTCGGTTCGCTCTTCCAAAGTGGCAAAAGTGCCGTCCGCAAGGTGACCATCCCCGAAGGTCGTGCCACCTGGGAAATCCCGGCCTACCTCCAGAAGAGCTTCCCGAACCTCGACACCGCTCGTTGGAACAGCCTCGTCCAAGACTCGAAGTTCGCCCACTCTCTTGGCATCGAAGGGAACACGCTTGAAGGTTACCTGCTGCCGGACACGTATCCATTCGCCATCAACTCCGATGAAGAGTCCATACTGCGACAGATGGTTGCCGCAAACCTCAAAGTCCGCGACGAGATGAAAGACCGCAAAGGTTCCATGTGGGAACAGCTTGGCAGCTGGCATCGTGTGCTCACACTGGCAAGTGTCGTCGAAGAAGAGACCGGCATTCCCGAAGAACGCCCGCTCATTGCAGGCGTCTTCCACAACAGGCTCCGTCTTGGCATGCCACTCGGGGCGGACCCGACAGTGCGGTTCATTTTCAAGAACCTGACAGGCCCCATCTACAAGAGCCAGTTGAACAGCAATAACCCGTACAACACCCGCAGGTTCCCGGGACTCATGCCGGGCCCGATTTCGAATCCGGGTCGCAAAGCTATCGAAGCTGCGCTATTCCCCGAAAAGACCGAAGCTCTTTACTTTGTTGCAAAAGACGACGGTTCGCACACGCACTTTTTCAGCAGCACGCTCGCCGATCACAACAAGTATAAGGACATCGCCGCAAAAAATCGTGGCGAGAAAAAGTAGTTAGGAGTTGGCAGAGCTTAGACCGCTTCGCTTTTAGATCTTAGAGCGGCTACGCCGCAGTAGGTTGCCCTTCGGCAACACTTCGATAAACTCAGTGCACCGCTCTGTGCATCGGCTCAGGAACATAATTCTATTGGAGCCAGTGCTGAGCAAAGTCGAAGCAAGTCTGTCGAACCAAAGTCCTAAGCTCTAAAACAGATTGTAATCCCCGATACGTATAAAGTAGCGGTAATCCTTAAAGCGTTTTAAATCGCCGAAAGTATCCGTATCTACAATGCGGTTCATTCCGGCGTAAATCGTAAACGAGCGGTATTTATAGCGAAGCGCAGGTTCAAAAACAAACTTGTCCACGCTCAACTTGGCACTCGGTTTATCTTCAAAATCGTGGACATACGCCATCGAGAGCCATACTCCAAAGCCATTGCGTTGCACACCGCCATTCACACGGAGCAGCGCATACCCATGCGTTGCAAGTTCCGGATCAAGATAGTCTTCCGACCAAGGCGTAGCCGCCACATGCAAGCGGTAACGGTCTTCCATGGCGATATTGTCAAAATTCTTTGGGAACTTGAAATGGCCATCACGGTAAGCATCAAAGCCCATCGCAGCACCAACAGTCACCGAAGCATAACGCGCTGGAGAGCAGGAGTACTTCCCGTCTAGCGTGTAAATTCCATAAATCGGCCCTCTCTGGTGGAACCCGAAGCCGATCAAATTCAATCCAACCGATGCATTTGCCGTAAAGCCTTTTGATGCAAACCAAGGATTTCCATCGCCACTCAACAGAGAATAACGAACACTTTGCATCATGGGATTCGTCTCATAATTGTCGCTCGTGTTGACAAAATCATCGTCAAAGAAATCGTGTACCGGCACAGCAACCGGAGCCAATTCAAATTCACGGCTGCCGAACAGGAACTTGACCTCTATCGATTGCATTTCATCGAGCGCATACTTAGCCATCAAGAAAAGATCATTGCGTTTTTCATATTCAAAGCGGTTTTGCGCAGGGACGTTATCATTCTCGAACGCTTTTAAAAACCGGAGTTTCATCAAGTCATAACCAAAGTCAAACGTCCAACGGCGACTGATCAAGTTCGTCACTTCGAGACGCGGGCGGAAGCCGTACGACGATGTGCCATAGAATCCCGCAAGCTTCAAATTAATTTCCATCTGGTTCACGTAATTGAGCGAGACTTCGCCATAGGCATTTGCACCGATTACATTGGAACCAAACCCGCCTACAGCCATGTCTATTGTCGGGTGAACACCCACATCGATCAAAAGGCCGCCATCGGATTGCATATTGAACGAAACAGTATCGTACGGAACCTTCGATGCAATGGCATACGCAAAATTTTTCGGTGCGGCAAAACCAGTATCTTTGGGATTCCAGTAAGACAGCACCGACGAATGGAACTCAGCCGAAAGGCTGTCGAATACCGGATTAAATTCAAACCAGGCTTCGGATTTTTGCTTGTTGGCATACTCCCTGCGACCATCGACAAGCGGAATAATTTCACGCAAGCGATGTTCCACTGCCGCAAAACCCATTTGAATCATTGTTTTGCGGGAAGTATCTCGAATGGAATGCGCCCTTATAAAAACGCCTTGATCTACCAACTGCGACAAAACATTTTTCTTGAGCGTTCGTGTTTCAGCATTTCCGTCAAGTTCATAACGGATAGGATCCGTGACAACAATTAGCGAAGCTTCTTGCGGAACTTTAGACAAAGGAAGCGCCAAGTACGGGCAAAGTTCTCCTGAATTTTCATTACCCGCAATCGGAAGCGAGCTTACAATATCTGCATACGACGGATTTTCAATCACGCTATCGCATGTAAGGAGTGTAAAGGGTATACGGAAGGAACCACGCTGGCGATAAAGAGATTCCTCAAATCGAAGGCGCGAAAGCGAACGCTCAATGGAAGCCGAATCAGGGACAAGCGCATGCATACTGCGATGAATACGGCCCGCGGAATCCGCATAAAGCGAGAATCTTTGGCGAATCGAAGGAATCCCTTCTATCGAAATCGGAAGAGTAAACGCGTCATGTTCCGTTTTTGCATTAATCGAATTGACCCCTAAATAATCGGCAATATCGGCATCGAGCATCAGCCGCTGTATATCGTCAATCGAAACGCCAAGCGACCACAAAGCCCCCATCCAGGCGCCCCACGATGTTGCCACAATGGAATCCACAGGAATCTTGTATTCTTCAAGAGCATACAAAGCTCCCAAATGGAACCACGGCGAACGTTCGCCACCGCCAAGATAAAGCACAGATTTTCTCTTCTTGGCCTGAAGCGAATCCGGTTCCAATTTCATGGCGCTCAAAAGCGACTCATCAACGGAATGAGCCGCCTGTACAGGCGCCACATAGGCGGTGGCAGAAACCGCCACCGACAAAAGGAGCACTTTTTTAAGCCAACCGAGCGGGATTGGAAACATACCGACCTGCCTCTTCAGCGGTCACATAATTAGAGCGCACAAGTTCAACTAGACAATCGTCCATCAAGAGCATGCCTTCCGAAGCAGAAGCCGCCATCACAGACGAAAGCTTGAAATGGTCACCACTGCGTATGTGAGCAGCCACGTTCTGCGTGTTAAAAAGAATTTCCCAAGCAGGAACCGCTCCACCGCCTTCCGCAGCCGCAGGCAAAAGTCTCTGCACAACAACAGCCTTGAGAGCAGCGGCAAGCATCGTCCGCACAAGGTCCCGATTTTCAGACGTTGCAGCAGAAAGGAGAGCATCGACAACGCCAACAGCGTTACCCGCCGTCACGTTCATGACGACCAAAGCGCCCGCTTCCGCGGCCCGCAAGACATGAATCAAAGTCGAACTGGATCCATCAAAATCGCCCATCCAGAACAAATCCGTTCCGCCCCGAAGCCCCTGTTCAAGCTTTTCGGGAATGGAACCAATCGTATTTACAAGTTTGAGACTCTCGCCTATATTCACCGGCAGTTCATGACCTTCGTCCAAATCACAGAATCGCAAAATTCCAGACGAACACATCGCCGAAACATACGATGTCGCCGTGACTGTTTTGCCAGAGCATGCTGGACCAGCAAAAACAACGAGCCCGGAACTGAGCCCAAGCAAATTATCAAGCGCGGCAGGTACCCCCAGAGATGCAAAATCCGGGCACTCCGCCATCAGCGGGCGGAAAATCGCAGCATTACCCATTGCTTCACGGAAATACTTCACGCGCCACTTAGTGTTTACCCAAGGGCCACCGACAAACGTCCCCGATTCTCCTTCAATCGAACCCAAAAATTCGAGCAAAGAGCCGAACGGGAGCGCAGACGAATCTGGAACAGCGCAAACACGCCCCGCAAAACGGACCGCCGAAGGCGCCCCTTCCGTTACAATCAGGTCGCTAGCCCCGATATTCAATGCATATTCCAAAAGAGATTCAATTTCTGAAGCCATGATGAACCTCGCTATTAAGCCTTACGGTAAGACGCAAAACGACGGCTATCGCTTGCACGTTTCCAAGCTTCGACGCCCTCTATGTAACCAGAATCTACGCACATCTGCAAAGATTCATCCAAAGTAATTCCCTGATCTTTCTGGTTGCTAATGGCAGAAAGAATCTGCGACACATCGCCCTTGCGAATCATCCCTGCAATTGTCGAAGTCACCTTCATGGCTTCGGTTGCAAGTACAAGCCCTTGATTCTGCACGACAGGAATCAAATGCTGCACGATTACGCCCTTGAGCTGGTCTGCAAGCGAGCACGCAAACGCGGTGCGATTTTCGCGAGGAACAGACATGAGGAGTCGAGAAAGCAAAGCATTAATGTTATTTCCGCTCGCAACGGCAAATACAAGTGCCCCGGCATTCGAAGCCTGCATCAAAAGCGAGAGTTCTTCCATCGATTCCAAATGATCGTACAAGATAACATCAGCACCTGTGCGGATGGCAAGTTCAATACCCGCAACACCGGAACGCACATGCAGCCCGACTTCGCGTTGGGCAATGGAGCCGTTCGGATTCTGGAGCAAACGTTCAATCGGTTTTTCGACCGTCTGGATAAACACTTGTCTGTTGGCGGCAATGCATTCACCAAAAGCAGTCATCGTTGTAGAACGCCCACTCGACGAAGGCCCTGCAATCAGCACAAGGCCACTATTGAGCGTAGCCATTTGCATGCAGAATTCAGGCAAATAAAGATTTTCGAGCGCCAACGATTCCATCGGAATAATGCGGATGGAAATACTCGGAATCACATCGTTCCACGTCACCGAAATGCGGGCGCGCCCGACACCGGGGAGTGCAAAGGTCTTGCTCAAATTGCGGCCAACAACGATTTTGGAACCATCTGCAAAGCCCGATGTCGCTTCGGTCAAGCGTTCCATCAAATGTGTTTTATCGAGCACTTTTTCAGATGCCACAAAAAGCTTTCCCGACTGGCGCATGGTAATCTGGCGGCCAGCATACAGATAAACATCTGTCACGTTAAACTTGCGAGCGTAAGCGATAACTTTCGCAAGAGGCGTAATCGGATGTAAAACATCGGGAGCCGCGACTGCAGCACCTTCACCCGTAGCAACAGCAAACTGAGACGGAAGCTCTGCCGATGCCGTTTCTTCGACGGGAGTTTCGCTTTCCGCCGGAACCTGTACATTCGCCATGCTCGTAGATTCAAGCCCTTGGACCTTTTCGATAACGACGGTCGAAGAAGAGGCTTCACCATAAAGGCTGCTGTTGCCTTCAATTTTTATAGCAGGTTCTTCGGCAGGCTGCGGCGCTGCAGAACTGACCGCCGGAGCAGGCATCGATGCAGGAGCAGGAGCTTTTGCCGCTTGAGACGGCTGCGGAGGCGAGGGTCTCGATGCAGAAGCCATGGCCTGCGCGGGTTTAGCTGCGGATGCAGCACCGGCGGCAGGCTTCGCGTTTTTCGCCTCAAGATTCTGCACAAAGGCAAGCACCTTTGCATACATACTTTCTTTCAATAAACCGGCACGAACGAGGACCTGACCGATATCCATCGAGTCGGTAATTTCGCCCCAATGTGCCTTGACCTGGTCCTCGGAAACAACTTTGTTGTGAACAAGAACCTTAGCCATGTATTGGTTTCTCATAGGAAATCCCTCCGACTAAACCACCAACTTGCAATCGCGAGGAACACGCCTATGTAACCCACTGCATAAACGGAATTCCAAAAAACATACATATCCGGGAGCGCAACACCATGCACAACATAGTTTGTCACATTGAACCTGTAAAGGCCGGGGAATACCGCATGGATCACGACCGCCGCCTTTTCAAGAATGGCAGAAGACGTTCCCTGGAGTTCGCCCATACGGCTTGCAAATTTTACCTGTTCCAAAAGTTGATCGCTCAAGTGGCCGGCAAAATACACCCCCAGCGTAAAGAGCGCCGAAAGCACCGTGCTGCTGAAGCTGCTGAACAAAAGGGCGACAGCAATCACGACAGCCATTTCACAAAATATCAAATAAATTGCAGTTAAAAGACTGAGCGTAGGGCTAGAACTTGTCAGGAGCAAAATGCAATAATAGATTCCCGTGAGCAAGCACAAGTGGACCGCGACAACCGCCAAAAGCCCAAAATACTTGCCAACGATAAACGCCGCACGGCTAATCGGCTTGGACAGAAGAGTAAGTACCGTACGCCGCTGGATTTCTTTTTGCACAAGGCTAATGCCCACGAAAATGGATATCAAGAGCCCCGATAGGCTCATCACCGAAAGCGTCGTGGACTTGATGACATAAGCGCGATCGAACACCGACCACTCGCCAAGTACAATACTGAAAAGCGTAAGCGCAATAGCCAAAAAACCAATGTTGTAGAGAATCTTGTCGCGAATAGATTCGCGGAACGTATTGAGTGCTATAATACTAATATGCTTAAGCGTCTGCACGTGCAATTTCCTCCGTCAAAATATCTTCGAGACTAGGACGCTTGTGGTCCATTTTTTCAACGGCGACACCGTTAGAAAGGCAATAACCGAGCAAGCGGTCGCGAGCCACATCGTCAGCACAAATGTATTCCTGCGGATGCCCCGTCTGCGAAACGCCACGCGGCAAGTCTGTCGCAAGAATCGCCTGGCGCGTGCGAACATGGTATTCCACACCGCATGATTCCGTAATTTCATCAACAGTCCCTTCACGCACAATATGCCCATCGACAATCATCGCCACGCGGTGACTGATAGATTCCACGTCAGAGAGCAAATGGCTCGAATAGAAAATCGTCACTCCATCGCGGTTGAGCTGCTGGATAGCCTCACGCACATCGCGACGACCCATTGGATCGAGGCCACTCATCGGCTCGTCAAGAATCAAAAGTTTCGGCTTTGCAAGAATCGCCTGCGCAATGCCCACGCGCTGCATCATGCCCTTGGAGTACGAACGCAAACGTCGGTCGATCCAGTCCTTGTTCGCATGCAAAAGTTCAAGCGCCCAGCCAATGCGGGATTCAAGTTCCGCTCCCTTGAGGCCCACGAGCTTGCCGTAAAAACGCAGAAGTTCGCGCCCCGAGAGGTAATCATAAAAATACGGCTGTTCCGGAGAATAACCAACATACTGACGGCTCTTCACATCGCGCGGGCTGATGCCGTTCACGAGAACCTTGCCCGAATCATAATTCAAAAGCCCCGTCAAGACCTTAATCGTAGTGGACTTACCCGCCCCGTTAGGTCCGATAAAACCATAAACCTGCCCCGCCTCAACCTTGAAACTCACGTCCTTGAGCGCAAGCTTTGGTTTCATGGTGAAGCCACTGCGGTATGTCTTGTGCAGGTGTTCAATTTCAATCATAAAATCACTCATACACGTAATCACTTTTCAGAAGGATTTTCGTTGGCACTGTTACCGGATTCATCAGCAACATCTTCAGAATCGTCAAGACCAGCCGCTTTGTAGGATTCCTCAATTTCACGACGGCGACGCTCCGCCCTCTCTTTTTTGTTGATGAAAAAATAAATAACCGCACCCACCAGGTACACTATGATGCCCGAATAAAAAATCGGATTGATGGACGAGCCTTCGAGACCGGGAAAAAGATTCAAAATGATTTCATGGCCAAAAAGCGCAAGCAGAACTAAAACAAAGCCTAACGCACGGAGAACATAAGTGACAATCACGAGTTTCTTCATCTAAAACCTCAAAAACGATGCCGCACAACGCGCGCGGCATTCACATTTTGAATATATCTATTTATAGATGAAAAAGGCGAGCAAGAGCTCGAATATCACTCAATTTTCGGAAAATTAGTGAGAAAAACGACATTTATGCAATGTCAAAGCAAAAAGAAGGTCACCCTGAACAAGCGTGATAGGGGCAATGCCGTTCAGAGTGACCAGGGGAAAAAGAGCCTATTTTACCTTTACGCAGCGGACGGATGCTGCTATAGACTTGTTATAGTGTTCATACGTTACTTTGTCCTGCACGCGAACCATGACCGCACGGGAATCATCGAATGCATCGGCCGTCCAGAAGCTTGCGCTCACGTTTTCGTCTGCAAACTTTCCGTCGTAGTAGCGGAAGCCATCCTTGCCAATGTTCAACACCTTGAAATCAGCCTTTTCAAAGTCAGCCTGCTTCGGGAGTTCCCAGCCAGTGGGACATGCATCATTTGCAGACTTCCAATCGTAAAGACGGCCATACTTTTTGCAGTTATCGAGACTGTTGCCATAGCAATAGCTGGAATCAAAATTCAAGAGGTTTGCATTTTCGGCCATCCAAACGCGTCCACCCGTTTCGACAGTAGCATACGTTTGACCTTGGCACTTGAGCGTCTTGGCTACTTCATCATATTGGCAGTTATCCTTCTTTTCGCATGCTGTAAAAAGCATTGCTACAGCAAGGACGAGAGTGACAACCGCAATAAAATTGAGCTTCATATATTCAATCTCCTTAAGATTGTTTTTAGATGATTTTTTCAAGAGCTCTTTTTTTCGGGCACAAATGTAGATGGAATTAGCCGTTTTGACTAATACTTTCTTTCAATTAGATTGATAATTAATTTTGATAGATTATGGATTTTCTATAAAAATCAGCGAAGTATTACGAAGCTTTGTAAAAGCGAACGAGAGCAGGCGCAGCTTTTTTACCCTTTCACATGAATTGCCGCAGCAAATTCTTTGAGCAGAGCAGGATCATCCACCTTTTCCCAAAGAGTTCCGGTCACGATGATATTTGCGCCCGCGGCAACACGGATGGCCGCGGTTTGCGGATCCTTGATGCCACCACCAGTGATGATGGTCATTTCGGTAGCCTTGCGCGTATAGGCAATATGTTCGACCGGCACAGGCTCTTCGGCACCACTGCCAGCTTCGAGGTAAACGTAACGCATGCCCATGAGTTCTGCAGCAATAGAGTTCACCATGCTGAGCTTGGGCTTGTTGGCAGGTACAGGCATCGTGCCGCTAATGTATTCGACAGTTGTGCGCTTGCCGCTATTGATGAGCTGGTAGGCCGTCGGAATTGCTTCCATGTTGAGCGCACGCACCAATGCGCCACCGCGGACCTGTTCATCGATGAGATAGTTTGGATTGCGACCACTCACAAGCGTCATGAAGAGCATGGCATCAAAACCAGGCACCACCTGCGAAGCTCCACCCGGGAAAAGCACCACCGGCAAATCGACATTCGCTTTAAGTGCTGCCACCTGCTTGGGAAGTGTAAAATTGCCCAGATAAGAACCGCCAACCAAAAGCAAGTCGGCACCATTTTCGGCAGCCATCGCACCGGCCTTGACAAATGCAGCTTCGTCCGAAGTATCCGGATCCAGCAGCACGGCAAACAAGGCCCCACGCTTTTCGATTTCAGCATTCAAACGGAGTTCAGTCTTCCCAAGTTTCATAAAATAATCCTTTTCGAGCACTCATGGTGCATGACAAGATAAAGATACAATAATTAAAAAGAAGGCGAGCCTTAACCCGCCTTCCGTCCCTCATTTTCCTCCTAAACACTCAGAGGGATCAAATTCAATTCTTGACGCAGCGGACAAACATCCTCCGATCATAACTCGTTAACGCCAAGACATTATAAATGTTGAACTCATATCCTAGATAACCGGGGCTAAAGCGTTTTGATCTTTCGCTATTCGTAGGAATAAACACATACCTGCTATTTTCCACACTAACCCGTATTCCATATTCTGCATCAAATTCTGTTTTAGCCGTATTGTATATACCTAGTCCAAACGGTTCTTCGATTGACGGTGTCGCAATGAGATATGCCCCCGCATCTATTTTTTTCCATTCATCTTCGATAATTTTAAAGAATTCTTCCCAATCATCGAAAGTGGGAATCCTCCAGCCCTCAGGGCAAACGCCTTGGCTCACTGCAATGCTATCCAAATCAACATCAAGCAAATAAACATGCCAATTATCCGGTCCCATAACAGCATTACATTCTTCAGTAATCCACTGATCAAAAAACACCGTATCTACATTCTCACCATAACCATAAGACTCGCACTTTTCTTTGGCCTGCGGATCCATATTTTCAAAACGTTCTATACAATTTTGAACATATGCTGAATCATAAGGTTGTGAATCTTTCCTCATATATATATCCGACAATGCATCCCGACATGCATCCATATTCGCATACGACCAATTCTGCAAAACAGATTTGCCTAATCCCACCGCCGTCTGCCAATCATACTGACGGCCAAAGATTTCACAATTTTCAGTTTTATCGTCATAGCAATACGTTGTATCAAGCATTGCACCATTGTAGTTCAAGTTTTCCGCCATCCAAGTCGCCGTTTTTTCGCCAAAATCAATTGTTACCGTCTTGTAAGTTCTTCCATCACGAGCATCCGTCATCGTTCCAAACGAGTGTTCTACATGTTTAGAAGTCAAGTGCCAGCTTTCCGAGCGACAAACAATTTCAAATTCCCTCAAATTGCTAATGCTATCGGGAAAACCAAACGATTGCCCTTCTAACGAAGTTGTGCAACGTCCCACACCTATCCATGCAGATAAAATTCCTGCAAGATATTTTTCGTAAAGTTTTATCGTTTGATACATTCTAACACCCTGAGCATCCATTCTATCATAGAAAGCCTGCGGAATACTCAATACCCTTATCAGTTCCATTATTTTTTTCGAAATTATTACATCCACCCCTTCAAGACCCGCAAAAGAACCTTTTGTTTCAAAAACAGCAGCAGCATTTACACCCAACCACGTAGAATATGAAAGGAGGTCTGCATCATCAATTACAGACAATAACGCATAATAATCTAGACTTTCCAATTCTATGCAATCTGAAGTCATACCATAGAGCCCAATCGCATCAAGCAATTCTCGTTTTGCTTGATCCATCGCTTGCGCAAAACTAGCACCCAATCTAACTAAAAAGCGCACGCGAACGTACACCAAATCAGAAAGCACGTCTACAACAATAGGGACACTATCACGGACATCCGCTACGGCTCTAAAAACACGATGATTCTTTTCGCCATAGTCAACACCCTCAGAATTCACATTCATGAGCTTCCCCATATCAGCCGCAATCAACACATATGGGGATTTCAACGCCTCCACTTGAATGTTGAAGCGTCCTTCATCATTGTCGATGGTATCCGCATAAACAACTCCCGTTGTATCCAACGAAAGAGAATCCAATTCGTAAAGGGTCACTATAGAACCTTTACGCACTCCACCCAAAGCAAACTCCAATTGTGTACTATCCAAAGATTCATACCGCTGGCTCATCATCGCCAAGCCTTTCACCGTAATATTTTCAAGCAAAGAAGTTTCTTCAGTGGAACCACCATCATGCGCCAACAGAGACCGATCAGCATCTTCGGAGCAGCCCGTATACATCAACAGAAGAACAAACGCCATAAACAAACAGAACGCCGCTCTAATAAAATCACCCACCAACGAATTTCGTCTTGAAGATTTCATGATATCCTCCTAATCCTTATCAGCACTCTTGTTAGTCATCGGGAAAAACTGCATATTCAAACGATACACTTCATCCGTATCATCTTCCCTTGTCGCGATGGCAATAATTTTCTTGCGAAATGCCGCGATTTCTTGAACTATTTCTTCATATGCTTTGCGTGTGATACCCAGCGTAACGCCTGAAAAATGGCGCTTATTTTGCGGCACGCCTTCGATTGTTTCCAGCGCGAATTCGCCCATTTGGCGGTGCAGACTGCGAATTGCCACGGGAGTCACGTCCATGGGGCCCGTAGTCACAGATTTTTCAGTCTGTACGTAATTTCCGTTTTTGTCCTTTTGAAGCAAATTGGCCTTGACCAAAAAGCCTAGCGATTCGCTGACTTCTGCAGCAGAAATTTTAGGGCGGCAAGCACGAGCAATTGCCAGGGGCTTAGCCCCTGGCATTGAAGGAGCAAGCTCGCGCAGCACCGGATTTTTCCAGCTATCGAAATAACGGAAGGCATCGCCTTCGATAATTCTTACTTTATGCACCTCAGCAATGGCAAGCATCCTGTTGAACACGAACTTTTTTTCTTCATCCGTTTTCGCATGATCGAGCTTCACCATTTCGAGAAAATATTCTTGTTCGTAGCCAACAAGACCCATCGCCGCTGCAACTTGGAACGAAGCATCTTCACTTAAATTCGAGCGGCCCTCGCTCACATATTTCAGGAACACCGGCGAAGAAAATCCCACCGTTCGCGTAAACTCTTGCCAAGTAAATGCTGACTTCGCCTTCTTTTCGGCGTAATAGTCAGCAATATACTGACGATAGTTAGTGTACTCAAGTACATCCTTCATCTTTTCCTCCGAACACACGACCTCCTGACCGCAAAGTCAAAAGCCGTTCCTGCAATTAAATATAAATCAAAATTTTCAAAAAGTCAATATTTTAAGGATAAAAATTTATTGATTTTTACTGAATTTTCTGATTTTTGCAAATTGTATAAAAAATTTGAATATTTTTAGGATACATATAAATTAGCAAACGAATGAAAATTTCTTAAAAAAGAAGGCGGGCCGAAACCCGCCTCCCCTTTCCTCCAATTGATTGATTCCTCCCTATAAAATCGCCCTTAGTTAACCCGGAAGAATCAATTTCATTGAGCAAAGTTCAACACAGACTGGATGACATTGTCATCGAATGTGACGCCAGCCGCACAATCCGAGATGGCGATGAACATTGACAACATCATTACAGCTATTGCAATTTTTCTGATATTCATAACACGCCTCCCTTTGGTTTTATTTTTTGATGCAGCGGACTGCACCCTTCAAGTATGGACTGTAAACGTCTGGATTATACGCATTACGCTGACCATTCATTTTCCCAAACGAGCCATGCGTCTGATCCGATTCAAAAGCCAAGTTCCCATAATCATAAATAAAGAACTCGATTTTATACGGAGGCATGTCCGCCACGATAAAAACGTTATTGAATACAACAGCATTATATTCACCATTAACGTCAATATCGCCTACGCTACTCAATCCAAAGCCTGTTGCCGTTTCATCATACAGAGCCGGCACAACCTTATTAAAGCTAACTCCATACAAAGAACCCATATTTTTCAACAGGAGCTGCCAATCATTCAACGTCGGAATTCTCCAGCCATCAGGACATACGCCCTGACGATCATTGATTTCATCCTGAGTGAACGGGATAACATACGAGCCATGGAATTCATAGTTGCGCGAACTATCCTTACTCAAAACGTCCTCAGCCATATCATCACTACCAACGTTCATCGCCGCCATCCATGTATAAGCATGCCCAAACAGGCGACAGCCTCCATCATAATTCCGATAACAAGACAGTCCTTTAGACAAATTAGCCTTTAATGCACTATCAACAATCGACGATGCCGTATCGGCAAAATCAAGGTTCTCGGCCATCCAAGTCTGCGAGACTTCACCCCAATTATACGAAACCGTCTTATAAATTTTACCATCACGGCCATCTTCCATAGATCCGGTTTGGTAGTCAATTTTCTTAAACCCTAAGACCCACCTTCCAGAACGGCACACAACTGCATAAGGCATCTCTTCTGCGGAAGAATAGATATCATCAACCATAATAACAGCTTCCTCATTTTCCCGAGCCTCAGTGCACCGTCCCAAACCGCTCTTTCGAGCCATAGAAGCAACATCGTACTCAATCATCTTTATCGTGTTCAACAAGTACTGACTATACTCGCTGTCCAAAACAGAGATTACCCTTGAAGACATGTAATACAGAGGTACATAGTTACGGAAATCAGCCGCAATTTTTTCCGCATTAGGCACATTCGTTACCATTTGCGCCACAAAGGCCAATTCCGAGTTTTCATCATAAATTTCATCAAAGGAACCCAAGTCCTCATAGACGCCCAAATCTTCAAGCACATCGCGTTCAGCATGCTTGTTGGCATCGTCGAAAGACTCTCCCGCTGCATAATACGACCGTAAAAGCGGAACTTTTATCGTCGTCAACAAGTTAACATTAATACCACCTTCTTTTCGTAAATCGACAACCGCTTTTAACAAATCTTTCCAACCCACATTTTTCCCAAGTGAATCATTTACCATCGGTTCTCGCGATTCAATCAGCACATACGGGCACTTCAAAGAAATATCATCAAACGCAAATCGACCACTATCGTCACCAACGGTATCCACAAAGAATCGTCCAGTCGTATCAAGAGTGAAAGGATCCATTTCATAAATGGTAACAACTGTACCCTTTCTCGCACGCAGAACATTATTATAATTCCGAGGCAGAGTTGCAGTTCCCTGACCGGCATCTTGAACATTCATTATTTTCGGATAGACCTCACTAACACGGCCCGCCAAAGCGTAAATGCGAGTTTCCTCGGTAACCCCACCGGCAACGTGGTCATCCGAACACGCGTTGAGTATAAAGGCCAGCACAGCAGCCAACATGCTAACAAGCCGTCCACAAACGTAAAAGTTATTCATGAAATCCTCCTACCCCTTTCTATTTAAACTTCTGTTTGTTATCGGGAAAAGTTGCATGTTCAGGCGATATACATCGTCTATTTCCGTTTCTCTTGTCGCAATTGCGGCAATCCGTTTACGGCATGCATCGATTTCTTGAACAATTTCTTCAAACGCTTTATGAGTCAAGCCAAGCGTAAGGCCCGAGAAATGGCGCTCGTTCTGAGCGATTCCTTCAATAGCATCCAGCGCAAATTCACCCATCTGGCGATGCATTCCGCGCACAGCCATAGGAGTCACGTCCAAAGGACCCGTTGTCACAAATTTATCAGTCTGAGTGTAACGGCCTTCGTCATCTTTTTTCAACAGCCCCGCCTTTACCAAGAAATTCAGCGTTTCGCTGACCTCGGCGGCCGTTATTGACGGGCGGCAAGCGCGGGCAAGCGCAAGCGGCTTTGCTCCCGGCATGGAAGGAGCGAGTTCACGAAGCACCGGATTTTTCCAGCTTTCAAAATAACGGAAGGAATCGCCTTCTAGGATTTTGGCCTTATGGGCATCTGCAATCGCAAGCATTCTGCCAAAAACGACTTTCTTTTCGGCATCCGTCTTTGCATTGTCGAACTTGACCATTTCGCAAAAATAATCACATTCGTAATCAACAAGATTCATGGCACGGGCTACACGGCCCGCAGCAGCATCACTCAAGTTCAAACGGCCTTCACTAGCATACTTGAGATGAACCGGCGAAGAAAATCCCGCCGCACGCGTAAAATCTTGCCAAGTGAACGCAGACTTGGCCTTTCGATCAGCGTAATAATCTGCGATATACTGGCGATAACTCGTGTATTCTAGTATATCTTTCATCGATTCCTCCTAGCGAACAACATTCCCGCAAAACAGCCAATGTCATCCAACATTTTTAAATATAAGCTTTAATTTTTAAAAAGTCAATAGTTTTTATCATAAATTTTTTGCGTTTTTTGCAAAATTTGAGCACTTTTAAAATTTTTATCAAAATTTTTGTATTTCAGATAATACAAACAAGGTTTCAGCAGGCTAATTACGGGGCAAAAAAAAGAAGGCGGGCCGCAGCCCGTCCTCTGTCCCTCTTTTCCTCCTAAACACTCTGAGGGATCAAATTCAATTCTTGATGCAGCGAACGGCACCAGGCTCATATGGGGCAGCCCGATTACTCTGAAGCCATTCCGTAAGCTGGTCCGGATTGTTGTACTTGTAAACAAGGACATGCCATACATCCGGGAATTTCAAACTGAATCCACTTTTGTATCGCCACATATTAAAAAACTCAGCCACATAATAGGATGCATCAGCCATGATAAAATAATTATAAAGACCAAAATGTTGCACAATCACATGATCAACTTCTACTCCAAGAATCTTTGCAAAACTATTCATGCCAAAACCTGTCGCCGTTTCATCATAAAGCACTGGAACAACATAGCCATAATCAACGCCATATTGTTCACCCAGATTTTGTAACAAAGTCATCCAATCTTCCAACGTCGGAATACGCCACCCATCCGGGCAAACACCTTGATATGAATTTTGATTTGCAGGAGTAATGAAATCCGTATAATTCCATGTCCACGTTCTCGTAGGGACATTTACCGAATCATTCCCTCTATTCAATAACACATCACAAGAATCTGCAACATCCATTACGGAACCCCATTCAGGATAATTCGGATCAACAGCATACGCATTCACGTATGCATCTAGGCAGTTTTTACTTACAAGTATCGAATCTTGTTGGGGCCCCACTGAATACGTCTTTATATCATCGGTACCAATATTCATTGCAGCTTTCCATAAATACTCATGCCCATAAATGCCGCAAGTAGAATCATTCATATCTTTACGATAGCAATCTACGCCCCCTAATAAATTCACCCTTAACGAACTATCAATACTTAAAGAAGTCGTATCAGTAAAATCAAGGTTTTCCGCCATCCATGTCTGCGAAGTTCCACCAAAATTATACGTTACAGTCTTATAAGTTTTTCCATCGCGATTATCCGTCATAGAGCCCTTAATATGCTCAATCATTTTAAAGCCCACAGTCCATTTTCCAGAACGGCACACGACTGAAACCGGATTGCGATTCAAAAGGCCTTTAACTTCAGCAGCTTCATTTTCACGAGATTCAGTACAACGTCCTAAACTATCTAGACGCGCCAAATAACCGATTTCATAACCAACCATTTTCATAGAATTCAAATAATACCGTTCCATCGCTGCACCCTTCATTAAAAAATACTTAGGCGATGCAAACGCTAGCGTAACACCTATAGTCTCAAGATCATATTGTATTTCATCTTTACTCATCGGAGCTAGTTTATTTACATAATACAATTCTGAATTTTCTTCAGGCATCTCTTCAAAGGAGCCCAAATCCTCATATATTCCAAAGCTTTCTAGAATTTCACGTTCTGCCATCTTACTTGCTTGAGCATAAGAATTCCCTTCCGCAAAATATTTCTGCAAAAGCGGTACTTTCGCCGTGGTCAAGATACTTACATTCACATTTTTTATGGTTTGCAAATTAACAACAGCACTATACTATGTAGACTTAGTAACACGAACAATAGGATTATAGAAGTCATCAGACGGTTCCGTTCGAGGAATATAAAGAACCGAATCGTACGGCACCTTATTTTCAATCAACACATACGGGCTACCCAACGAAATATTTTCGAACGCAAAATGGCCACTATCATTATCTACCGTATCGACAAAAACGCGCCCCGTCGTATCGAGAGTCAAAGAATCAAGCTCGTGAACAATCACAATTGATCCCTTATCCACAAATACCGAACTATTATACGTTGAAGAATCAGCGTTATCGGCAGACACCATAAGTTTGGGATACACATCGCCCACGCGGCCAGCCAAAGCATAGTAACCCTGTTCTTCGGCGGCACCGCCATGAGCACCATTTATCGGAGAATTGTCTTCAGAGCAACCCGAATACATCATGAGAAGGGCAAACGCCATTGTCAAGCAGAATGCCGCACTACCAAAATCACGCAAAAGCGTTTCTCGATTTAAATTTTTCATAGTTTCCTCCTAGTCCTTTTTATTTAAACTTTTGTTCGTCATCGGGAAGAACTGAACGTTCAAGCGATAGACTTCGTCTGTCGCAGATTCACGAGTTGCAATCGCGATGATTTCTTTGCGGAACTCGGCAATTTTCTGCACGATTTCTTGATAAGCCTCACGGGTGACGCCCAGCGTAAGGCCAGAGAAATGACGTTCGTCCAGCGGAACACCCTCAATCGCATTTAGCGCAAACTCGCCCATTTGGCGATGCAATCCACGGACGGCAAGCGGTGTTACATCCATCGGGCCTGTTGTTACAACCTTATCCGTCTGTTCATAATTGCCGTTTTTGTCTTTTTTCAGCAATTCGGCCTTGACCAAAAAATTCAGCGTATCGGTCACTTCGGCGGCACTGATTTTTTCGCGACAGGCATGAGCAAGAGCGAGAGGTTTTGCGCCGGGCATGGCTGGAGCAAGTTCACGAAGCACCGGATTTTTCCAGTCTTCGAAAAAGCGGAACGATTCGCCTTCTAGGATTTTCATCTTGCGCGATTCCGCAATCGAGAGCATTTTGCTAAACGCAGAGCGCTTCTCGTCATCGGTCTTTGCATGGCAAAACTTGACCATTTCGACAAAAAACTTGCATTCGTAATCAGCAAGATGCATGGAACGCGCCGTGCGCTCCGCCGCCTCTTCGCTCAGGTTGAAGCGCCCTTCGCTCACATATTTAAGGTAAACAGGCGACGAGAACCCCGCCGCTGTAGCAAATTCCTGCCACGAGAACGCAGACTTCGCCTTTCGATCGGCGTAATAATCTGCGATATACTGGCGGTAGTCCCTGTATTCAAGAACATCTTTCATTTTTCCTCCTAACAAGCGACCTCTTTATGCCGGATCGTTTGTTGACAATCTAAATATAACTCTTAATTTTTCAAAAATCAACAGTTTTACAATATATTTTATCAATTTTTGTAAAGATTTAAAAGATTTTTATAGAAAATAGAAAAATTAGCCGTTTTCACAATATAATTTTAGAAGACACGGAAAGCCGCAAAAAAAACTTTTTGGGTGCTTTTTACGTAAATTTCGCCATTTTTTGAAAATCTGAGTTTTTTACTACATTTCTTTATCATGAATCTTTTCACAAAAATCGACATCCCCGCCACAGATTGGCAAATCGACTACAATTCTCATATCGTTTTTTTCGGTTCGTGTTTCGCTGACAATATTTCTGTGCAGTTCGCATCGAGGAAATTCAAGGTTCTCGTGAACCCCTTCGGAACAGTCTATAACCCGCTCTCCATTGCAATGCAAATTAAAGCGATTGCGAACAAGAAGGTTTTTGGAGGTCCGGAAATTTTTCAGGACATGCGCCCTGATCGCGCGGGGAACAACGCCTCTTGGCATTGCTGGGATGCGCACGGTTCACTTTCGGCGGCAACCCGTGAAGACTGCATCGCGAAGCTAAACGAAGCCGCGACCCATGCGCTGGAATTTTTGCAAAAGACCGATGTCGCATTCATCACGCTCGGAACTTCATTCGTGTATTTCTTGAAGGACATCGGGGCGGCCGTTTCGAATTGCCACCAGCAAAACCCTAATTTGTTCATACGCAAAATGATTTCCGTAGATCACGTAGTAGTAGCACTGAAAAGCATCGTGCAAGACTTGCAGAAAATAAAACGCGACATGCAAATCGTCTTCACGGTTTCACCGTTACGGCACATGAGCGACGGCGCACACGGGAATACGCTTTCGAAAGCAACGCTGCAACTCGCAATTGATAAAGTTATTCAAGAGATTGCTCCGCCAGGCTCCCACGCTCCGCTCGGAGTAAGTGTAGCTCGCAATGACGTGAAAGCAGAGACAATCAGTTATTTTCCCAGCTACGAAATCGTAATGGACGAGTTGCGCGACTACCGTTTTTACGACGACGACATGATTCATTTGTCAAAGACGGCAGAAAGTTACATTTTCGAGCGTATGGTCGAAACGTATTGCAGCGAAAAAACGCGCGAAGATATCCGCAAGGTGGAAAGGTTCATGAAAATGGCGAACCACAGAATTCAAGACGAGAGTTCGACAGCCACCGCGACATTCCAGCAAAAATTACAAGCAGAAGCACAAAAGCTCGAAAGCCAAATTGCGGGACTTGAGTTAAACGTGTAAAAGGAGATTCCCCGTCGGAGCGGGGAATGACAGGCAAGATTTTACCGAACCCTTCGGCGTTTTACGCCTCAGGATGACGCATGACAATGCAAAAAGAAGGCGGGGCGCACCCCGTCTTCTATCCCTCTTATTCCTCCTAAACACTCAATTAGAGGGATTAATTTTTGATGCAGCGGATTAGATACGTATCATAAACATAATGGTAATTGTAGGTTTTCACCATCCAATAAGCATACGTCATCCGGTCATCGACCAAGACTCCACTAGCGCCAACATGCGCACCATCCTGAAAATCAGGAACAGCAATATAAGAACGAATTGGAGAAGCAAACATCCAATCCCCATTTTCATGATAAGGGAGCAAATCATTCTTCATTCTAAAGCCAAAACCGATTTCATCAGCAAGAACCGTACCCACCCTAGCAGAATCCACTCCATACAGTTTCATGATATAATGTTGTAAGATTTCCCAATCGCTTTTATTTGGAATTCTCCAACCTTCGGGGCAAATCCCCTGATAAGACGAGGAATTAAAATTAGGCATCAGTTCCGTATAGTTCCAGGTCCACGAACTCCAGTCATCACTTTCTTCAAATATAGCAGCACAGTACCCAACGCCACCATTACCCCACCATAAATTTTCCAAGCAATCTTCTTCAGGCGAACTACAGGCAATCGGATGCTTCATAGCCTCGCTATCAGCCATTACACTATACGAATACATACATGTATCCGGCATATAGGTTGTATCATTCAAAGAATTAACAGTCAAAAATCGTACCGATTCCTTATCAAGATTCATCGCAGCTTCCCAAAAATACACACGACTAGAAACCTTACAGTCAGTTCCATGCAAATCATCAGTGCAGAACGAACGCGATTTCAAATCGACTTTCAATGAATCACCCACTGCAGAAAGGGTTCCTGTATAATCTAAATTTTCCGCCATCCACGTTTGATTTTTTCCATTTATATTGTATGTTACAGTTTTATACACTTTACCATCACGAGAATCAACAAATTCACCTTTCGTGTATTCAGCCGATTTATAACCAGGAACCCATTCGCCAGAACGACATACAATCATCGAGGCATTATGATTTAGTTTGAACATTTCGCCCTCATTCTTTTCAGTACACTGAGCATACCCCATTTTCTTTGCCCAAAAGCTAAGTTTATATTTCAACATCTTTATCGCATCCCAATACTTCTGTTCTTTACCTTCTGATG
>Ga0265298_10003337_pt1 | contig 21342 bp, 25 predicted proteins | sample AusTroGonzalo_MG_3_FD_193486 | JGI IMG/M metagenome (GOLD analysis project Ga0265298, IMG submission 193486) | Bovine rumen microbial communities from tropical cattle in Woodstock, Queensland, Australia - Gonzalo_01 | ecosystem: Host-associated > Mammals > Digestive system > Stomach > Rumen ...
ATTCAGAATGGAATGGTCGTCGCTTAACGGATAAAAGTTACCCTGGGGATAACAGGCTGATACCACCCAATAGTTCACATAGACGGTGGTGTTTGGCACCTCGATGTCGGCTCGTCACATCCTGGAGCTGGATTCGGTTCCAAGGGTTCGGCTGTTCGCCGATTAAAGTGGCACGCGAGCTGGGTTCAGAACGTCGTGAGACAGTTCGGTCCCTATCCGTCGTGGGCGCAGGAAAATTGAGGAGATCTAACCTTAGTACGAGAGGACCGGGTTGGACATACCTCTGGTGTATCTGTTGTAGCGCCAGCTGCAGCGCAGAGTAGCTATGTATGGAATTGATAACCGCTGAAAGCATCTAAGCGGGAAGCAACCTTCAAGATTAATTTTCCCATATTTTTATAATAGTAAAATCCCAAAAAGACGATTTGGTTGATAGGCTAGAGATGGAAGAGTAGTAATACTTTGAGTCGACTAGTACTAATAGATTGAGGATTTAACCATAACTAATTTGTTGCACATTATCATGTTTTCAGAGAACAATTGACAATTTTATTTGTTTAATATATAATTAATTTATCAGTGATTATTGCAGAGTGGAAATACCTGTTCCCATCCCGAACACAGAAGTCAAGCACTCTAACGCCGAAGATAGTGATAAGCTAAAATAGGACGTCGCTGATATTTTTTTGTAAGGGCCCTTAGCTCAGCTGGTAGAGCATCTCGCTTGCACCGAGAAGGTCAGGAGTTCGAACCCCCTAGGGTCCACCATTTGTAAATTAACTGACAAATTGTCAGCTTTTTTTATGATTTTATATAGTGCTAATATTATAGTTATTGTATTATATAGTTATAGGAGTATGTATGAATAAAGAAGAATTAATTAGATTAAAAGAACAATTACAAGGGGCATATTCAAAATTAAATGGTGAATTGAATTTTGATAAGCAGATAAATAATTTTGATACTAAAAAATTCGAAAAGGAAATGGATAATAACAAAAAATATTACATTGGAATTAATCCAGGAAATTTATTGATGGATGGTTCTGTTGATACTAAACCACTAACTATCGATGAAATTGAATCATTAGTAGATACTGATGGGGTTGTAAAACAATTAGAACTTGGCATAGAAAAATCTGTTAATAACTTATCTATGGAAGGTATTAATTTTGATGGAGTTTCAACTGAATTGTATGGAAGTGTTTTTTTGGATTATGATTTTGTAAAACTGTTTTTTGATAAATATTTTGGAGATAATTTAGTGGATAATGAAGCTTGGGGTGGAATTGACACTTTTATAAGTGAAAATTTTAGTAAGCATGTTTTACCATATGCTGTAATTGGATTTGGAAAATTTGAAACAGAAGATTTACCTACACCATTTAAATTTGTTCAACTTCAAGGAAATGAAGGCGTTGTTGATTTAAATGATTTCATTAAGAAAACAGAAGCATTAGGATATGAATTTACTCATTTTAATAATGCTAAAGTAGATGGCGATTTTGCAACAGGGTGGTTCATTAGGGCATTTAATACTGATGAAGTAGACTATCCATTTATGGCAAGAGTGAATATATGCCTAACTAATAAAAAGGATTCTACGAAACAATTATAATTTTATAAATAAAACAAGCATTTAGCTTGTTTTTTTGTTTATATTAAAGATTAATCCTATTAATATCATATAAGATATTAGACTAGATCCACCATAACTAATAAATGGTAATGTTATTCCAGTTATTGGAAATAAACCTAGATTCATTCCTAGATTTTGCACTTGTCCATATATTATTATTGAGGTTATTCCTACTAAGAGATATTTATATCTTTTTTTATTTATTAAACATAGTTTTAATAGTAATATATCAAATACTAATAATACTAAGATAAATATAATACTAAATATTATTCCAAAGTTACTAAAAATAATGCTTACTATGAAGTCTGTTTCACTTTCTGGAAAATAGATTGGTGTTTTACCCAACCCATATCCAGTTAGGGATGTAGATCCTGTGGCGGCTAATGCATTTCTTAATTGTTCACTCTCATTATTTTTCCACATAGTTAGTCTATCTATTCTATAAAAAATATTTGTTCCAAATAAATGAACAAAAGTCTCTTGTTTATAAATATATAAGTATAAGAATATTGATAAAATAATTAATAATAATATTATTGATATAATATACCATCTATATCGTATTCCATATACAAATAACATAGATATTAATATTATAAAATAAATAATTATATTGCCTGTATCAGGCTCTAAAAAGGTCAAAATAGAGGGTATTATAGTTAATAATATACATTTACTTATAATTATCATTTCGCTTTTGAATGACCTTTCTTTTGCATTATTTTTAGATAGTGTAGTTGATAATATAATTATTAAGAATATTTTCATAAATTCACTAGGTTGAATTGATATATTTAATATATTAAACCATGCTTTTGATCCATTTATTTCTGTTCCAAATATTAATACTAAAACTAGTAATATATTACCTATGGTATAGAGTAATTTATCAAACTTAAAAAAGAATCCCTTTTTCTTTTTATAAATGAAAAAAATTAGAATAAAAGATAATAAATACCAAATTATTTGTTTAATATAAATATTACTATATGCTTTATTAATAAGAAATGTACTACTATAAATAGATAGAATGCTTATTATAAAAAAGAATATTATAAAAATTATTATATTTTTGTTTTTCATATTTATATTCTTAGTATTATTTAAATTATTATGCATAAAATTATAAAAAGGAGGTTATATGGATAAAGATTTACCTAATATTTATAAAGGAGTTATTAATAATAGTAATAATCAAGATTCTAGTATTTTAAAAGAAGAAATAAAGAAACAAGAAGTAAAATCAAATAATGATGTAGAAAAAGATATTAAGAGGATATTAACTTCAAAAGAGTTTATTTATCATGCAGATGTATTAATTACTTTAAAAGATAATTGTAAAATTAAAAAAACTATTATTGGTTCAAACAATAATAGTCTTATAACTATAGATGATGAATTAATAGATATTAATAGTATTCAAGAGATTGAATTAATCTAAACTCCTTCGACTAAAGTATCAGCTAAACATCTCATGCAGCATATACATTCAAGGTTCATAGTGAAAAATGAATCAGTTGAAGAATAACTACCATCTTCATTTACTATTAATACTCTAAATGTAGCACAGCATCCATCTATTTTTTCTACTCTAAATACTGAAGAAGTAGCAGTAGGGTCAGCTACTCTAGTTGTAGGCATAGACCAAGGTGTAGTTCCATTGCTATTACAAGTATAAAGCATTACAGGTCTTGTATTATAATTCGAACATGCAAATTGACCAAGTATAGGTTTATCACAACTATCGATAGCATTATCACACTGTGAACAGTTTTTTTGAAGTAAATATATAACATTTAAGATATCGCTTATGCAGTTACAATTGTTTTGACACATATAAATTCCTCCTTTATATTTCTAATATAAGATATTCTTCTGCTTATAAAAAGTGTAGGTTTAAGTCTTGAGTTTTTGCCATTTTATAGTATAATTATAGTAGGTGATATGATATGAGTTTTAATTATCAATATATTATTATTGCTGTAGTATTAATATTTATTTTATTAATAGTATTAAAAGCAAATAAAAAAGATTTTCATATAGAAGCTAATAAATTAATTGAGTATCTTGGAGGAAAAGATAATATTTTAAATATGGAAGTTAATATGTCTAGATTTAAAGTTACTCTTAAAGATGTTTCTAAATGTAATAAAGAAGGAATACAAAAATTAGGAGCTAAGGGTATAGTAGAAATAGATAATCAATTAAAAATAATACTTGGTCCTAATGCTAAAGCCTTAGAAAAATATATTGAAGATTTAAAAAAATAGTTCTTAAGAACTATTTTTTTAATACATATATATTTATTGATGGATAATTAAGTAATCTAAAATCAAATTTATCATTACCTATACCATTAGATATATAAAAATCTTTGCTTTTAATTTTATAATATGGTTCATAATATTCATTAGATGCACTATCTAAGAATAGTTTTTTGACTCCAGGAATATTAACTTGCCCATTTAATGAATTAGATGATAATACCAAATTAACATCATAATCTTTTATTTCATCAAAGCTATCACTTTGATGGAATACTAGAATCTTATATGGAGCATTATTTTCAGTTATAGTAGTGTTTAAAAAGGATGTATCTATCTTTGTATCTAAACCTATTAAAAGAATCTTTTCGTTCTTTTCAGAATAAAGATTATCAAAGAAATTATTAATCGAAGTAAAACCACTATTTTGCATTATTCCATCATAAAGATCGTTTTTCTTATCATTATCTCCGGTAACATAGTATTTACCGTATTTAGCATTTATACTACCTAATTCTTTAGTTATTTTATCTGTTTCTTTTTGGGATAGATTATATTCTTTTTTTATTAGATCTCCTGAGAATATTACTACATCTACTTTTTTATCATTTATTCTTGTTTTAATATCTTTTATTTTATCTATATCATCTTTAGAATTATATAAGATGTCAGAAAAATGTACTATTTTAAAATTATTAAATGAATTAGGAATATTATCATTTTTTATTTCATATTCATTTACGAATATTATATTGGTTTCGACATATCTACCATATAAGAATATAAGAATTATTATTAGTATAAAAATAAATATTATTTTTCTTATTACATGGGTTTTCTTTTCTTCCATATTAACTCCTTATATTAATTGAATTATTAGTAATACTAGATTATGACATAAATGAAATGCCATAGTAGTAAAAATATTATTAGTTTTATAATATATATAAGCAAAATCTATACCCATTATAATATATGGAATAGAGTATAATATTTCATTTATATTTAATTTTGATATATGTAATAGACCAAATATAAGTCCAGACAATATAATAAAAATATATTTGTTTTTAATAATATTTTTTATAGATTTTCTAAATATTATTTCCTCTACGAAAGGAGCATATATTACTGATGAAAATATCATATATAAAGGAAATTTTTGTATATAATCTCTTACTATTATTTCATTTGAAGATAAATCTTGATTAGTTATTTTAGATAGAATAATATTTGTTACACTCATTAAAACAATTCCTAATAGATAGATAATTATATAATTTGATATATGTTTCTTATAGTTCTCTCTAAAGTCTTTTAAATCTTTAATTAATTCTTTTCTATATAGAATAATCAATATAATTATATAAGATAATTCTATTAAAAATGTTATTATTATTTTATTATTAGTAGACATACTGTAATAGTTAATGTTTACTAAGAATAATAATCCTTTTATAAGAATACTATATATAAAATAAGATAAGAAAATTAATATATTTTTTATTATTCTTTTCATAATTTTATCCTCTTATAAATTATATCATATTTTATATAAAAAAACATTTACTTTAATATATATATTTGTTATAATACTTTTAACAACTTTGGGAGTGAGGCAGAAGCCTCACTCTTTAGTTTATATTTGGAGGAATTTTTATGATAGAAAAAATTCAAGAATTAATTAAAGAACCATTAAGTAATGAAGGTATTGAGGTCTTAAGTGTTTCTTGGGAAGTAGAAGATGGTGTTAAAAACCTTATGATAGTTATTGATAAGAAACCCTATGTAGATTTAGATACTTGTGTTAAGGCTACTCATATAATTAATCCGATTATTGATGAGTTAGATATTGAAGAAGAAAATTATGTACTTAATGTATGTTCGAAAGGAGAGGAATAAGATGAACGGAGAAGATTTAATTAAAGCAATAGATATATTATCTGAAGAAAAAGGAATTCCTAAAGAAGATTTATTTTCTTATCTAGAAGCAGCTCTAAATGCAGCTTATAAGAGAAATTATGGTGCTGCAAATAGTAAGACTATTATTGATAGAGATACTGGAGAATACCATGTTATTTCTTATAAAGTAATTGTAGATGAAATTAATATGGAAGAAGAAGAGGATGCTCAAGTATTACTTGAAGAAGTTAAAGATAAAAATCTTAAAGTAGGAGATGTTATTGAAGAGGAAGTAACTCCTAAAGACTTTGGTAGAGTAGCAGCATCTACTGCTAAACAAGTATTAGTTCAAAAAGTAAGAGAAGCAGAAAGAAATAGCATTATGGAAGAATTTTCTGATAAAGAAGGAGAATTATTAATTGGTACATTATCAAGAGAAGATAAAGTTAATTATTATGTAGATTTTGGTAGAGCATCAGGTATCCTTCCTAAGAAAGATTGTATTCCAGGGGAAGTCCTTGAAATGGGATCACAAATCAAGGTATATGTTACTAAGATTGAAGAAGGCCAAAAAGGTGGACCAGTTATTATTCTTTCAAGAACTCATTTTGGATTTGTAAAAAGATTACTTGAAATGGAAATACCAGAACTTGCTGAAGGAATTGTTATTCTTTATAGCGTTGCTAGAGATCCAGGATCAAGAAGTAAAATAGCAGTATATTCTGAAAATGAAAAGATTGATGCTGTAGGAGCTTGTATTGGAGAAAAAGGTATAAGAATAAATAATATTTCTAAAGAATTAAATGGAGAAAAAATAGATGTTGTTAAATATGATAAAGATCTAAAAGAATTCATTAGAAATGCACTTAGTCCTGCTAAAGATGTTGATATATATTTAATAGACCAAAAAGAAAGACATGCAGTAGCAGTAGCAGAAGGAGATAATTTATCACTTGCTATTGGTAAAAATGGACAAAATGTTAAATTGGCAGCTAGACTTACTAAGTGTAAGATAGATGTTAAAACTTTAGTACAAGTACAAGAAGAAGGAATTAATATTTATAAATATTACGAGGCTTAATATGAAAGAAAAAAGAAGAGTAGTACTTAGAACTTGTGTAGTTACTAAAGAACAATTAGAAAAGAAAGATTTACTTAGAATAGTTAAGAATAAAGAGGGATTAGTTTTCGTTGATGAAAATGGTAAACAAAATGGAAGAGGAGCATATATTAAAAAAGATTTAGAAGTTCTAGAACTTGCTAAAAAGAATAAAGCTTTAGATAGAGCATTAGATACTACTATTTCTGACGAAGTATATACTCAAATAGAAAATTCTATAAAAAAAAAGAAAACGACTAATACTAAGTAAAGAACAAATTAAAAATTTAAATAAAGAAAGATAGAGGTGATATATTATGATGAGCGTTAAAGAATACTCAGAAGATATTAATCAAAGTATTGAAGTAATAATTAAAAAAGCAAATGAGCTTGGATATGAAGTTAATAGTGAAGACGATATATTAAGTGAAGATGCAGTTATTGACTTAGATACAGCACTTACTATGAATGTAAAAGAAGAAGAAAATGATAATGTTTACATCGAAGAAAATAATGATGAAAAAGATTATGATTTAGAAGAAGAATTAGATGATAAAGCTGAAGTATTAGCATCAGCATCTAATTTAAAATATGATGATTCAGTAAAGGTTCAAAAACTTAAAAAGAAAGATACAACTAAAGAAAACAAAGAAGATTTACAAGCTAAAAGAAAAGAAATGTATAAAAATAAAGCTAAACTACAAGAAAATACTGCTGAAAAAGATGAAAATATAATTGTTTATAAAGATGGTATGACTGTTTCTGATTTAGCTAAAGAATTAAATGTTGAACCAATAGAAATAATTAAGAAATTAATGAGTCTAGGAGTTATGGCTAGTCTAAATAATAGTTTGAGTTTTGATGATGCTGAAATGATAGTAGTAGACTATGATAAAACTTTAAAAACATTTGAATCTCAAGATAAAGTAAATTTTGAAAAATTAGAAATAAATGATGATCCAAAAGATTTAGAAGAAAGAGCACCTGTTGTTACTATTATGGGACATGTTGACCATGGTAAAACAAGTTTACTAGATTATATTAGACATTCTAATGTAGTTACTGGTGAATTTGGTGGAATCACTCAACATATTGGTGCTTACCAAATAGAAAAAGATGGAAAGAAAATAACATTTATAGATACTCCAGGACATGCAGCATTTACTGAAATGAGAGCAAGAGGAGCTTCTATAACAGACTTAGTTATTATTATAGTTGCTGCTGATGATGGTGTTATGCCTCAAACACTTGAAGCTATAGACCATGCTAAGGCCGCTAATGTGCCAATAATAGTTGCTATTAATAAAATAGATAAACCTGGATGTGATCCAGATAGAGTAATGAAAGAAATGGCAGAACATGACTTGCTTCCTGAAGATTGGGGTGGAGATATTATCTATGATAGAGTTAGTGCTAAGACTGGTGAAGGAATAGATAAATTACTTGAAGATATAATTCTTGTTTCTTCGATGGAAGAATTAAAGGCTAATCCAAATAGATATGCATTAGGAACTACTCTTGAATCTAAACTAGATAAGAATCTTGGTCCAACTTGTACATTACTTGTTCAAAATGGAACATTAAGACTTGGTGATTATGTAGTAGTAGGAACTTCTTTTGGTAGAATTAGAACTCTTAAAAATGATTTAGGAGAAGAAGTTATGGAAGCACTACCAAGTACTCCAGTTGAAGTAACAGGTCTTAATGAAGTACCTGAAGCTGGAGATAGATTCATGGCTTATAAGACAGAAAAAGAAGCTAGAACTATTTCTGAAAACAGAAAAGAACAAGCTAAACTTAAAAAGAATAGAAATAATAATGCTCCATCATTAGATGATATCTTTAATAGAATTAAAGAAGGTGCTAAAGAAATAAATGTAATTTTAAAAACAGATGTTACTGGTACAGAAGAAGCTGTTAAGAATGCTTTAGAAAAAGTACAAGTAGAGGATGTTAAAGTCAAAGTTATAAGAAGTTCAGTTGGTGCTATTTCAGAAAGTGATATAGTACTTGCATCTGCATCTAATGCAATAGTTATTGGTTTTAATGTAAGACCAGATAACAAAACTATTGAAACAGCTAAAGAATATAATGTTGATATTAGATTATATAATGTTATATATAAACTAGTTGAAGAATTAGAAGATGCTATGAAAGGTATGTTAGATCCTGAATTTGAAGAAAAAGTTCTTGGTCAAGCAGAAGTAAGAAAATTATTTAAATTCTCTAAAGTAGGAACTATTGCTGGATGTATGGTTACTGATGGTGTTATCAAGAATAATGCTAAAGCCAGATTAATCAGAGATGGTGTTGTTATATATGATGGAGAAATAAATAGTATTCAAAGAGAAAAAGAGCAAGCTAAAGAAGTTAAAAAAGGGTTTGAATGTGGTATTACTTTAGATAAATATAATGATATTAAAGAAAAAGATATAATCGAAGCTTATGAAGAAGTGGAGATTAAAAGATGAGTATTAAGACTGAAAGACTAGGTAATATGCTTCATAAAGAAATTAGTAATATTTTAATGACAGAAGTTAAGAATGATGATTTAAAATTTATTACTATTACTAAAGTAGATTTATCTAGTGATCTATCTTATTTAAAAGTATATTATACTTGTTTAGATAATGATAAAAAAGATATTATTGCTAAAGATTTATCTAAAGCTAAAGGATATATTCGTTCTGTTTTAATGAAAAGAAAAATAGAAATGAGAATAATACCTGAACTAAATTTTGTATATGACGACTCAATTGAGTATGGTAACAAGATTGAAAGTATTATAGAAGAAATACATAAAAAAGAGGAAAAATAATTTCCTCTTTTTTTAATTATTATAATATTTTGATAAATAGAATGATTTTTCTTCTTCATCAGAATAAATTAAATCTCTTCCATTATATCTATGTTTATAGAATGATGATCCATATCCATTTTCACATAAATCAAAATATATGCTTCCTACTAGACTAATCCAATAAGAAGGATCTTCACAATACCCATTAGACATAGATTTAAGTCTATTATAATCACTGTCTCCTCTAACATAATATCTATCATGAAGTAGCTTAACAAATCCATACATACCAGCAGCTTCATTTCTAAAAGTAGCAAAACCATTACCAGATACAATACCACCAGGATTATGATTATTAACAAAGATATAACTATTTAGACCTTTACCACTTTCTCCATAAGCTATTGCAAGAGCAATATATGGATTAACATCTAATACGTTAGAAAATTTATATATTAATTCTTCTGCATAATAATAATCTAGTTCATATCCGTCATAATTTCTAACTTCTTCTTCAGAATATCCATATTCATCAGGGTAATTAGATAAATCACAAAGTATTCTAGATATTCCTTCTTCTAAAGAATTATATTCAGTATCATTTATTTCTATTTCTTGATCAAGTGAATATTCTTCATTACCAATAATATCTTTTATTACTTTAGAAGATATATTTTCATCTAATTCAAATACTTTTGAATAAAATGAAATAGCTTCCTCAGTTGTTTCAAATTTAAGACTATGATCTTTTAAGTCTTTATATTCTAAATATCCTTCAGGGTAAACTCCATCTTCACTAATAAGCATTTCATCTGAATAACTATCTATTAATTCTTTACTAGGACTAGGAGTAGGAGTATTTACAAAATTTAGAGTTCTTCCATTAATCTCTATACTTTGGTAATACTCATTACTTTTTGGTTCTACTTCTTTATATGTATATGAAATATTATTAGAATTATTAATTTTAGTTTTTTCTTTATTAGTTTCGATATACGATTTAATTACATTGATTTCATTTTTATAATCATTTTTATCATCTTTTATAATCTTAAAACCAGTTAATAAAATTGCACTACTTAATAGAGATGATAATAGTTTTAAATCAAAGTTTTTTATATCATAAACTTTATACTTCTTTTTCACACTAATTCCTCCTTTTTTTAAAACTTTAATATTTTACTATAGTAAACTAATTATGTCAATAAAGATTATAGTTTTAAAAAAGAAACTTTTTTTTAAGAATATAATACTTTTTTTGAAAAATATGTTATATTATAAATATATAGTAGAAGAGGGTGTTTATAGTGGATATAATTAAGAATTTAGGAATAAGTTATCGTGGTGATTATATTAATCAAGGTAGTTATATTGAAAAGGCTAGAAAATCTAATGAACTTAGTACTAACTATACTGAATTTGTAATTAGAAATGATGGAAAAGGTAGTTTTTCTGATATTTTATCTGCTTATTATACTGGAAATATTCTTTTACATTTACCTACTATTAACACTAATCAAACTAATTTAAAAAATGTAAAAGATAATGTTTTAAATCTTCTAAATAATAATATCAAACTATTAATAATTGATGCATCTTGTTTATCCTCAGAAATTTATGATTGGTCTACTAGTGAAGAACAACAAAATTATTTAAAGAATATGGCTAATGGAATAGCATCTTTATGTGAATTCAATATTGATATAGCTATAGAGAATACTAAAAAAAATAATGAAGAATTAGTATTTGGGGCTACTTTAAGTAATATGTCAGATTTACTTGTTTATACTAGAAATGCATTAGTAGAAAAATATAATTATACTAGAGAACAGGCTAATAATAGAGTAGGGATTTCACTAAATCTGAGAAAACTTAGAAAGACTTGTAATACTTTAGAATTAAATACTTGGTTTAAAGTATTTTATAATGATATTAAGTGTATTAAAGTAGATGATATACCTAATACTTTAGATGATTTTAATAGTTTATTAGATCTAGTTATTAGTACTAATTTAGATGTACCAATTATTTTAGAAACAAAGAGTGAACTAGAAAAGATAGTTAATGAATATAAAAAGTTTAAGTTTATAACTAATAAGAAATTAAATAATAAACCATTAAATTTTGAAGGATATCAAGAAATAGCAGATTCGAGATATAATGAATATAACTACAATTTAGCATCATCCCAGAGTGGATTTACTAATGCTGTAGTAATAATTATTATTGTGTTAACAGTAATTGTAGCAGCTCTAATGATTCTTGTTAAATTCAAAAGTTGACAATTATTAAAAATAATATATAATATTGTGTCATGTGAGGGGTAAATACCCTAGGTTAAAACCTACACAATGTTAATTGAGTCACAGAAAACTGTGACTTTTTTATTTCAAAAAGAAAGAAGGTTAAATATGATTTTAAGAGAAAATGATATTTTAAATTTAGATAAAAAAGTAGTCTTAGATTGTTGTTATGTTCAAGATGGTAGAATTACTATGGTTGGATTCACACCTTATTATGACTTAGGTGATGGTTTCTATATGGATTATAACGAAAGAGAAGCAACTTTAACAGGAAGTAAATTAAAGAGTGCTCCATTTAGAGAAGAAAGCGATAGGATGTTCTTTATAAAAGAACTATATGCTAGAGCATTACAAAATAAATATCCAATATTCTTAAGATTTGAAGAAGATTTTATATTCTTAAATGAATTTAGTTTTAATAAACCAAGTCCTAAAGAAGAAAGAGAAGCTGTTATCAAAAAACAAAAAGAAATAGCTAAATTAATGGATAAACATATGAAGAAAGACCAATTAGTAGGTGCAGAAGTAATATTAAATAATCCTAAGAAAATGAAATTAAAAAACACAAAGTGTTAAACTTTGTGCTTTTTTATACTTGTTTCGAAATTTGACTATTTGCCAAAAGTATGGTATGATTATAATGCCTTTGTGAAAGGGCCAAAGAGGTGAATTTTCGTGAAATTAGGTCAAATAGCTAATAAAAAAGTCATTTCTACATTTGTTGCATCTATGATGTTTTTATTAGTTCTATATGTATCTTTATCACAAGTTAATATAAAGAAGTTATCTAACTTAAGTGCATCAGTTAATGACGCAGTTAGGATAGAAGAAACTATTCTAGATACTAATGAGAATATCTCTAAGGAAAACGGTTTAACTAAGATTGAATATGTTACTGTTGGAGGATATGATCATATAGTATTAAAATATTCAGAAACTTATAATTTATTTAGTAATGCTTTAACTCCATCTAGAGGTGCTCAATACTTCGATGGACACAAAGAAACATACTATTCACAAAACGTATTACCTGGTCCAGGATTAAACATTCCAGGTAGACACGTTGCTGACGATGGTACAATAAGGGACGGGGAAGGTTATATTTCAGTAGCTGCTGACCCATCATTTATGGCTAGGGGTACTACATTGATGACATCTATGGGACCAGCCAAAGTTTACGATACTGGTTGTGCTTACGGTACAATTGATATTTATGTTAACTGGTAATAAAAAGAACTAGATTTAATCTAGTTCTTTTTTATTTTCTGGCAGTTATGCCATAATATCTTCTTAAGAGTCTTATTTTTCCATTGTATGTGTTTTCTTTGATGTATTTACTTAGGATTTCTTCATCTAAATCTGTTCCATAATATTGTTTATTATCACCAAGTTCTTCACTAAAATCATCTATTATAGGAACTTTTTTTAAGAATGCTTTGAATAGCATTTCATTTTTGAAATATTCTCTTTCATGGATAGGTACAAGTTCTACATCTTTGAATCCTGCATCTAATATGTTTTTGTAATCAATTACACTTATTGGATTAACGTCATTTTGAGCTTGACCTCTACCAAATGCAAGTTTTAAACTTAAACAATCATACTTGTCTACACCACGAACGAGTAAATAACCACCTTTTTTTAAACATTTCATTATTTGTTTTGGATCAGATGGAGTGTTTCTAGCAACTACTACATCAAAATAATCATCTGGAACATCCATGTTTAAATTGTCCATTAAACGGAATGTTATGTTTTTTCTTCCACTTTCTTTTAAATTTTTATTAGCAGTTTCAATCATTCCCTCAGAAAAATCAGTTGCAAGTATTTCTGCACATTCTGGGAAATACTCAATTACTTTTTCTCCACCACCAGTTCCTAAATCTAATACTTTTGAATCCTTATTAGTAACCTTATTTAATATTTCATATAAGTCCCAATTAGTTAACTTATCACTTTCTATTTCAAACTTAGAAAAATCCCAATCTTTTATTTCTTCATAAAACTCTTTTTCTTCATTTCTTTTCATATTATTTTCCCTTTCTTTAAATGTGGTATTAAAAAAGAACCTCCTTTCATGAACATCAAAAATCTACCACAAAATTTTTTCTGCGATATTTTTGTCATTCATGATGAGATTCTTAGGTTCTTATCATTGTTAACCCCACTATTTAAAGTGTCACGGTAATAAAACGCGAATAACTAATTGATTTATTACAGCCTTAATATAACATTATTTTTATTTCTTGTCAAATTGTTGTATAATCATTTTAGAGGTTTTATATGGATGGAATTATATTAGTTAATAAAGAATCTGGTATGACTAGTAGAGATGTAGTAAATAAAATATCTCATATATTTAATACTAAGAAAGTAGGGCATACAGGAACACTTGATCCAATGGCTACTGGAGTACTTGCGATTGGTATTGGAAAAGCATTAAAAGTACTTGAATATATAACAGCTTTAGAAAAAGAATATGAAGCAGAAATAACTATTGGTATTAATACAGATACTCTTGATATAACTGGAAAAGTATTAGAAACTAAAGATGTTAATATCACTAATGATGAAATAGATAAAGTTCTTGCTTCTTTCATTGGTGATTATGATATGGAAGTTCCTAAATATAGTGCAGTAAGAGTAAATGGTAAAAGACTATATGAATATGCTAGAAATAATGAAGAAGTAGAATTACCAATTCATAAAGTTAAAATATATTCATTAGAAAGAACTAGTGATATTAAAGATAATAAATTTACTATTAAATGCAAGGTTAGTAAAGGTACTTATATAAGAAGTTTAGTAAGAGATATATCTTCAAGACTAAATACAGTAGGTGTTATGTCTAAATTAAATAGAACTTCACAAGGTAAATTTAATATAGAAGATAGTTATACTCTAGATGATATAGAAGAAGGCAATTATAAACTTATAGATATTGTTGATGCAATAGACTTACCTAAAGTAGAGATAGATGATAATCTATTAAAAAAAATATCTAACGGAGTTAAATTAAAAGATGATTTTAACTTAGATATATTTTGTTTTACGCATAACAATCAAATAATCGCCATATATAGAAAAGTTGATGGTATGGTAAAACCTGTAAAGGTGTTTAATAACTAGTAGTATTTTTTTGATAAAAATGCTATATTTATAATAGAGGTGGAATATATGTATATAGATTTAATTATTTTTATAATACTAGTAGCAGCTGTTATATTCTTTTTTAGAAGATTTTCATCATTTGTTTATTTAGTATGTGCTATTGATATTTTTTATCGCTTATTACATTTCCTAGCAGATAATTTAGGAGTATCAGAATTAACATCATTAATCAATAAATATATACCCGGTAGTGTAGTAGATATGGTTAGTAAATATATAGGAGCAAGTGGAATTTTTTATGTTATTTTAATTTGGTTAATGTTTGTTTTATATTGTATACTACTTTTCTATATAGTAAGAATATTAGTAAAAAGAAAATAACTCCAAAAATGGAGTTTTTTTATTGACAAGAAGCATATAATAAATATATAATGTGGGTACGCTTTAAAAAAAGAATGCCTAAAAGCAGTATGAATTTTGGAGGTAATTATGGCAGATTGGTGTAGATATTGTTCTGGGTTTTATCCTAGATTTTATTGTGATTTAGATAATCATAATGTTTTAAAAAAAGAAGCAGAAGATCATTGCATGATAAATGCATATAGATGTGAAATATATAGAAAATATGGTCCATATTATGTAACTGGATTTGTTTGTGAAGTATTAAATAAACCATTAACAGATAGAGTTTATAATAATATTAGAACATTAAGAGATTATTATATGGAAGGCAATAAGAAGTATGCAAATGCTCTTAAAGAATATGATTTAATTGGACCAGTATTAATAGAAAAAATGGCTAAAGATGAAAAAATATGGATATTTCTACTAAGGTTTATTCTATTTTAGAGAGAATTACAACTCTTGTTATAAAACAGGAAATAGATAAAGCAGTTAATGATTATACTAGATTAGTCAAAGTATTAGCTAGTAAATATGATATAAATTGTGAAAAATGTACTAAAAATAGCGCAAAAACGCTAAAACTACTTGATAAATAAGCATTTTTGCTATATAATCATATTCGTACCTTGACTTGGGAGATGGAATTTCCGACCACTAGCTAAGTTAATGGCAAATATTATAGGAGGAAAATATGTTAAAGAGAGAAGTTAAAGATAAGATTATTAAGGAATATGCTATTAAGAAAGGTGATACTGGTTCAGTAGAAGTTCAAGTAGCATTATTAACAGAAGAAATCAATATATTAACAGATCATTTAAAAACTAATATTCATGATTTCCATTCAAAAAGAGGTTTATTAATTAAAGTTGGTAAAAGAAAAAGTTTATTAGACTATCTTAAGAAAACTGATATTAATAGATATCGTGAATTAATTAGTAAATTAGGTCTAAGAAAATAACACATTTAAGTGTTATTTTTTCTTATTTGTGATACAATATAGAAAGTTAAGGAGTAATTATGAAGAAGACGTTTGAGTTAGATTTTAGAGGAAGAAAATTAATCGTTGAAAATGGAGAATTAGCTAAACAAGCACATGGAGCTGTACTTGTTAGATATGGAGATACTGTAGTACTTTCTACAGTTGTTGTATCTAAGACTGCTAATATATTAAGTGATTTCTTCCCATTAATGGTTTTATATCAAGAAAAATTATATTCTGTAGGTAAAATACCTGGAGGATTTATTAAAAGAGAAGGTAGACCAACTGATGCTGCTACATTAGCTGCAAGAATGATTGATAGACCTATGAGACCTATGTTCCCAGAGGATTTTAGAAATGAAGTTCAAGTAGTTAATACAGTATTATCTGTTGATCCAGATTGTTCACCTGAACTTGCTGCTATGTTTGGTTCAAGTTTATGTACAAGTATTTCTAAAATACCTTTTGATGGACCAATAGCTGGTGTTAAAGTAGGAAGAGTTAATGGAGAATTTATTATTAATCCAACACCTGCTGAATTAGAAGAATCTGATATAGATTTAACAGTAGCTGGTACTAAGAAAGCTATTAACATGGTTGAAGCTGGTTCAAAAGAAGTAACTGAAGAAGATATGCTTGAAGCATTAATGTTTGGACATGAAGCAGTTAAAGAATTATGTGAATTCCAAGAAAAGATTATTTCTGAAATTGGTGAAGAAAAGATGGAATATGAACATCTTGAAATCTCTGATGAATTAAGAAAAGAAGTTTATGACTTAGCTGCAGATAAATTAGATTCTGCAATGAGAATTAAAGATAAATTAGAAAAATATGCTGCTATAGATGCTGTTAAAGAAGAAGTAGTAAATAAATATACAGAAGAAAATAGCGAATTAAAAGACGATGAATTAAATGAATTAATAACTAAAGTTAAATTAGTTCTTGAATCAATTGAATATGATATATTTAGATCTATTACAGTTAATGAAAAGACTAGATCTGATGGAAGAAAGATGGATGAAATTAGACCACTTTCTGCAAGAATAGATTTACTTCCTAGAACTCATGGTTCTGGATTATTTACAAGAGGTGAAACTCAAGCTTTAGCTGTTACTACATTAGGTGCTTTAAATGAATATCAAGTTCTTGATGGATTAAGTTTAGAAGCTGAAAAACACTTTATGTTACATTATAACTTCCCACAATTCTCAGTAGGAGAAACTGGAAGATATGGTAGTCCAGGAAGAAGAGAAATTGGACATGGTGCACTTGGTGAAAGATGTTTAAAACAAGTTATGCCAAGTGAAGAAGAATTCCCATATACAGTTAGAGTTGTTTCTGAAATACTTGAATCTAATGGATCAAGTTCACAAGCTACTATCTGTGCAGGATGTTTATCATTAATGGCTGCTGGTGTTCCTATCAAAGCTCCAGTTGCAGGTATTGCAATGGGTCTTATTACATCTAAAGATGAAAAAGATTATACTATATTAACTGATATCCAAGGTATGGAAGACCATTTAGGAGATATGGACTTTAAAGTAGGTGGAACAAGAAAAGGTATTTGTTCACTTCAAATGGATATTAAGATTAAAGGTATTACAAAAGATATATTAAAAGAAGCTTTAGCTCAAGCTAAGAAAGCTAGATTCGAAATTCTAGATTTAATGGAAACAGTTATTCCAGAACCTAGAAAAGAAGTTTCTAAATATGCTCCAAAAACTGAAATATTTAAGATTAATCCTGAAAAGATTAAAGATGTTATTGGTAAGGGTGGAGAAATGATTACTAAGATTATTTTAGAATCTAGTAACGTTACTTCAGTAAATGATATCAATGCTGTTAAAGTAGATATAGATGATGATGGTACTGTAGTTATTTATCATACTGATAAAGACGTAATTGATGCTACAAAACAAAGAATATTAGATGCATCAAGAGAAGTTGAAATTGGTAAGATATATACAGGAAAAGTTGTTAAAGTAGAAGACTATGGATGCTTTGTTAATCTATGGGATGGATTAGATGGATTTGTTCATGTGTCACAACTTGCACATGAAAGAGTAGAAAAACCATCTGATATGGTATCTGTTGGTGATGAAATTATAGTTATGGCAACTGGTTATGATAAGAGAGGAAAACTTAACTTATCTAGAAAAGATGCTATTCCAGCACCAGCTAAAAAAGAAGAAAAAAAGAAAGAAGAAACTGAATAGTTTCTTCTTTTTTTAATCTGTTAAAGAAAGAGTTTTTTTCTTTATTCCATCTTTATCCCAATCACCATATATAATTACATCTCCAGTAGATCCATTTTCTTCAAATGAGAATGCACGTCCATCAATAACATGTCTATCTTCTTCAGAAGTATGATATCCTAGATATTCTAGTTTATCAAAGCCTTCAGTGATACGAGATTTATTATCCTTTACTAATAATAGTTTTTGTTTATCATCACCACGTTCTTGTATTAAGAACATATTAGTAGATACTGGCCATGGTAATCCTCTGGATAAATTAACAACAAAACTGATTTTTTCTGGTTTTGCTTCTACATCAATTCTTCCATCATCTTTTGAAATGCCAGATGCTTCATCTATATATTTTACATTATTAAATGTTATATCTTCATTTTTATAATAATCTTCTTTTTTTAAACTAACATATTCATTTTTATCTATTTGAATTTTATATTTATTAATACCATGTTCATTAAATGTAAAAAATTCTTTATCATTTTTACCAGCGTAATTACCATCTAATTCAAATACGTGTGTTGTATCATCTTTATATGTGTAAATATATAAATTACATTTATATGATGAAAATGGTATTGATTTCCATCTATTTACAAATCCATCACTATCAGTACCAGCAGCTATATCAGAAAATCCATATTGTGGACCCTCATCAATTATAAATGCAGAATAATTTGGAATACATTTTGAATCAGGCCAGATTCCAATAATATCATCAAAGTCTACAATTTTCTCATGCATTCTTGTAAATATAGAATTTTCTTCTTCTCTAAAAAAATGTATTTCATTTTGTTCATCTACTAATGCATAAGCTTTATATGTAAAAAGTTCATATTCATCAAATCTTTTTCCTGTACAAAGTAAATTGATTCTCCATATAGGGGATTCAACTTTTTCTTCAAAATCATATTGATATAGTTTTGTATCACATCTTTTTCTATAATTTAGTTCAGTACTTTCGAAATCTGATAGATGACATCCTTGTTCATCAATGCATTTTGTTTCTTTCTTTTGATAAAAAGTAAAGTTTTGAGATAAATCCTTTTTAATAATTAAATCACTATAACTTTTTTCTAAATGTTCAGCTACTTTTTTATATATATATTTATATTCCATAATTACCCCCAGAATAATGTATATTATTATACATAAGAATATAATTCTTGTAAATAGTACAAAAAAAGAAGAAACTGAATAGTTTTTTCTTTTTTATTTGAATATTTCTCTCCATTCATCTGATTCTGGTCTATATTCAAAATCTTTTAAATTTTCTTTTAATTTATCATGCTCATTAAGCATTCTTTTTATTACTTTGTTATAATCTGTTTCATCTAAATCAACCATGATTCCGTTATATCCATCTTCAATTTGTTCATAGGAACTTTCAAAATTAGTTACAACAACAGGAACTCCTAATACTTTAGCTTCTGTTATACTGTTACACCAACTTTCATCATCACTTAATTGAACTAAATAATCACTATTTTTTACATAATTATATGGATTATCTCTATATCCTACAAATACAACTCTTTCATAGCCTTTAAATAATTCTCTATATTCTTGTTCTCTTGATCTACCTTTACCAATTATATTTAATATATATGGTATTTTTTCTTTTTCTAATTCTTTTACTAATAATATTAGTCTTTCAAATCCTTTAGCACGGCTAATTCTAGATACTACACATAGTTTTAAAGTATCCTTAGGAATATCTTTTAAAGGATTCTCTTCTTTAGATAATTCTATTAAATTATCATTTAAGAAGTTATGTATAACCATTCCTTCTTTAGATATATTTAAGTTATTTTTAACTGCTTCACTTACACAGATAAATCTACTACAATCATTAACAAAATCTTTATTATCTAGTAAACAATCTGGTAATATTCTTGGCATACTATGAATCCAAGCTATATATTCATCAGCCTCAATCATATCTTTATATTTATAATAATCAAAGTATAAATAACACCAAATGCATTTGTCACATTTAATTTTCATACCCTCAGTTAGCTTAGTAACTTTAGCATACTTTGAAATAATATTAACAATATTATCATCGACTATACTATCATCATAGTAGCATACTTCAAATTCATAGTCATCTTTTAAAGCTTTAGTAAGTGTCTCAATACATTTTTCTATCCCACCACTTATTAAAGTTTTATTAAATAGTACTATTTTCATAAGATTTCACCTCAAAACGATTATATAATATTAAATTAAAAAAGTAAATTTTTATTGCTTTTTTAATCAAAATAATATACAATATGCTACTAGATAAGAGAGGTTTGTTATGAAGATTAGTGTTATTATTCCTGCTTATAACGAAGAAAAGTATATTTCGAAAGTTATAAAAATGGTAAAAAAATGTAATTGTGCTGACGAAATAATAGTAGTAGATAATAATTCTACTGATCAAACTAGTGATATAGCAAAAAAGAATGGTGCAACAACTTATTTCTGCGCTAAGCAAGGTAAAGGTTATGCAATGGAAATGGGTATCAAAAAAGCAAAAGGGGATATTCTTGTTTTTCTTGATGGAGATATATGTAATTATAAAGATAATTTTATTAATAT